>Ga0306920_100000431_pt1 | contig 48828 bp, 43 predicted proteins | sample flu12Cox44000170_FD_204666 | JGI IMG/M metagenome (GOLD analysis project Ga0306920, IMG submission 204666) | Lab enrichment of tropical soil microbial communities from Luquillo Experimental Forest, Puerto Rico - flux4day.12C.oxic.44.000.170 (v2)... | ecosystem: Environmental > Terrestrial >... | reverse complement strand
TGCCTTGTCTTCTATCACTTTACTGGTCGAGTATTCGTTGAGAAACCCACGTCTGTCCTCGCTGAGTACTGAAGTGGATTGGTGGTTCTGGAACAACTCTCCGCCGCCGCCGTACTTGAACGTGGACGGATCATTGAGGCCTTCCCATTCAGGGTCATGCTCGGCGAGGCCATTCATGCAGAAGTCAATGATATGGAAGAACTCGTGATGAATCACTTTGCGGACGTAAAGTATGTTCTCATGCCCACGTGAGATATCGAGGTACAAGTCGTGGTGCTCGAAGTCCGGAAGCGCCGTGCGCTCTTGGGGAGGCCACCCTAAAGCTGTATTCTCGAATTCCAAGCCCTCGCACAAGTAAATCCGCTCCAACCGTGTTTGCTTCACCAACTCAGACGGGTAAAGGTTCCACTCAGACCAGAATAAAGGCCAGTAGGAGTCAAAGTTTTTGGAGTCGGCTTCTTTCCCATGTATCCGCCCGTCATGGCAATCAACAATGAAAGGCGAAGCTTTCAAAACGACAGTGAGGCCATACTTCTGCCTCAGCTGATCAACCTCGGTGTCAACTCTGTTCTCACTCACGGGTGGCTGTCCTCCAACTCCCTTTGATTCCACAGGCGCCGAATTTAGCACAGATTGGCTATCACCATGCTTTGTCCCACTGCGGTTTGCTGGGAACATAATTTGTCGGAAGCGAACCGAGCGGAGTCCCCTCATGCTAATTCGGTGATTTTTCGACACACCGTGTGATGCTAGCTCTCGGACGAGCCGAAATCTCTCCGCTGCCACGGCGCCGGCAAAGCGTTCGGAGCCATCACGCGGAGGGGTTTGGCGAGCTACCCGCCCTTGTGCGCGGAGCGAGTATACGCTTCAGGATGAATTCCATCAAATGGGCACCGTGCTCAAATGATGGTCCAAGGTTTCGCAGGATTCGGCCCAGTTCCTGGAAATCGTGCAAGTTGAGGCTGCCAAACAGGATGTCGTTGACCTGCCGCTGATGAGGCACGACATCGGACAGTGTCGTGCGTCTTTTTGCGGTAAGTCGCAAGCGGCTCCACCAGTACACGGTGTGAGCTCCTGCTCGCCAAGCGTGATAGCGACAGTGACGAGGGCGTCGAGGAAGGAGAGCACCGACTTCACACGGACGGCAGACGTGTGGACGAGCACTTCTGCGACCCGTATCGCTCTTATGGTGGCGGCAGCAAAACGGCGTCAGTCTGAGGACCAAGGCACTCGGCGTTTTATGCCCTGCTCGGCATTTAGTTGACTGACGGGCTGATGGTCTTCACCCGCGTTCAGTGATACAAACATCCCGTTCAGTTGCCCTTGGCGGATGTAACGATGCGGTGCTCGAATTGCGGAATTGAAAATGCAGCGGGCTCGCAGTTTTGCAATCAGTGTGGAACGCCATTCTATAAGACCTGCCCTAAATGTGGTGCCCAGAATGCCTGCGACGCCAAATTCTGTTCACAGTGTGGAGCGTCGCTGGAGCCTCGCCGCGAGCTCCGCGCCGAACCTCAAACTGGCGAGCGCGACCCAGCGGGCGAACGGCGGCATCTGACGGTACTCTTCTGTGATCTCGTTGGCTCAACAGAAATCGCTGCCCGGCTCGACCCTGAAGAATGGCGAGAGATCGTAGCCGCGTATCATCGTGCCGCAACCGAAGCCATAACCGGGTATGGCGGTTACGTCGCCCAGTATCAGGGTGACGGGGTCATGGCCTATTTCGGGTGGCCCGAAGCGCACGACAACAATGCCGAGCGTGCTGGTCGTGCCGGCCTGGCGATTATCGACGCCGTCTCGAAGCTCAACGAGCACAGCACGCGGCCGAAGCTATCCGCGCGAGTCGGCATTGATTCGGGTGCGGTGGTGGTGGGCGCCGGTGCCAGCAAGAGCGCCGACGTATTTGGCGATACGCCCAATATTGCCGCGCGCGTGCAGGCAGCGGCCCTCTCTGGCAAGGTACTGATAACCGCCGATACCCGTCGGCTAATATCGGGGCTCTTCGTAGTTGAAGATTGCGGAGCGCAAGTACTTAAGGGGATCGAGCGGCCTCTTCGACTTTATCGCCTGATTCGACCGAGTGGTGCGAGAGGACGGGTTCAGGCTGCAGCAGCAGCGAGGGAGCTGACTTCGTTCGTGGGGCGGGACGACGAACTGCGTTTGCTGATGACGCGCTGGGAAAGGGCCATCGAGGGTGAGGGGCAAGTGGTGCTGATCAGCGGCGAGGGAGGTATCGGCAAATCTCGCCTCGTGCAGCGTTTCCATCAACAAATTGGGGGCAGGCCCCACAACTGGTTCGAGGCTGCAGCCGCACCATTCTTCCAGAACACCCCGTTATACCCGATCGGCGAAATGTTACAGGAACTGCAGGCGCAGCAGAGTAACGAGCCCAGTCAAGGAAGCGATACGGCTCTGGCGCAGGGGAGCCGCAGAGGAATCGGCCTCTCAAACGGAGGTGGATCGAATGGCCACTCGGCTAACCGCTCCCTTTTTGCAAAGGAGGCACAACGACGCGATCTAGCCTCTCCGGCAGAATTGAACGTCACGCCGCAATTGGCCACCGCTCAGATCGCTCTTAATCTGACAACTCCGGTCGGGCACCCGGCATCAGCGCAGGCGCACCGCCGCTTGCTGTCTACGCTCGCCACACTGGTGCTCGATGCAGCCCATGTCCTGCCGGTTGTATTGGCTATCGAAGATTTGCATTGGGCTGACGCCTCTACGTTGGAGCTGGTCCACTTACTCGTCGAGCACGCGGCGACCGCGCCGCTGCTCTTGCTATGCACTGCGAGGCCTGAATTTCGCGCCCAGTGGCCGCTTCGCTCCCATGTTACGCAAATCGCATTGGGCGCGCTGAGCGTGTACCACACGCGCACGATGGTAGAGAAGGTGGCGGCACAGCAAACCTTAAGTGAGGAGACCGTCGCGACCGTTGTCGAGCGCACCGGCGGAGTACCTCTGTTTATAGAGGAGCTGACGCGCGCCGTGCTTGAGAGCGGCAACCTGAAGCCTGCGCTCCGCGAGATTCCGGCAACGTTGCACGATTCATTGATGGCCCGGCTCGACCGACTGGGTTGGGCCAAGGAGGTCATCCAGGTCGGAGCCGTAATCGGCAACGAATTTTCCTACGAACTACTGCATGCCGTGCACCCGATAAGCGAGCAAGACTTACAGGCCGCCTTGCGTAGTGCGACGGATGCGGAATTGGTTCACGTCCGTGGCATTGCTCCGGACGCGACGTACCAGTTCAAGCATGCATTAATCCACGATGCCGCCTATGAGGCGCTGCTGAGAAGCCACCGCAGAGAGCTTCATCGCCTAGTAGCTCGCACGATTGATGAAAAATTCCCCTCTATCAAGGATGCGCACCCTGAAGTTCTCGCGTATCACTGGACCGAAGCCGGTGAGATCGAGTCGGCGATTGCGGAATGGGACCGGGCTGGCCGGGGCGCATGGGCGCGGGGCGCGTTCAAGGAAGCCCTTGAGAGCGCCCGGCGAGCGTTAGCGATGCTAAACCTGATTCCCGAATCGGCCGAGCGTGACTTTCGAGAACTGCAGCTGACAGAGCCGATTCTTTCAATGCTTTGGATGACGAGGGGGCCCTCTTCTCATGAGACTATGGAGGCGTTGCAGCGCGCGACGGCTCTAGCTGAGAAAGGTGGTAAGCTCGCGTCTCTCGTCGGATTAATGGTAACTGCGGGTATGAGCGCTCTGTACGGATCGCGAGACATGGATGCCATTCTAACGCTTGCCGACCAAGCGCTGGAGCTCGCAGTTCGCGAGGGCAGTCCCCACAGTCTCCTCCTCGCACACTCAACGCAAATGCTAACGTGCTATCTTCGTGGCGACCTCGCGGGCACGGAGAAACACTTCGCCGCCCAGCTGGATCTCGCAGACGAGCCCGGCATCAGGCAAAAGGACACCGTCCTTCTTGTACAAGCTTTTGCCACTGCAGCAATGAACGCGTGGATGCTTGGCCGGGCCGATCTTGCGCGCCAGCGATCGGCAGAGATGGCTGCAACCACTAACGCGAACAATCCTTATGAGGTCGCGATGTCAAGGCTTGAGGCCGCAAATTTGCAAATCGCGCTCAGAGAATACAAACAAGCTGCGGCTTTCGCCACGCAGGGCCTCGAACTGTCTGAAAAACATCAATTTGCTCTTTTGGCGGCGGCTTCCAAATGTATTCTCGGTAGGGCGCGAGCAGAACTTGACGGTGCGACCGAAGGTAGCGCGCTCCTTCGCGAAGGGATCGCCGACTGCCTCGAAATCGACGTGCCCCCGCAGGGATTTAACAAGATGTGGCTGGCAACGGCCCAGGCGGCTGAAGGAGCAATTGCCGAAGCGATGGAAACGGTCGAGCAGACGCTTCAAGAGAATCCTGGCCAGGCCGTCTTAGTGGTGATGACGCTCAGGCTTCGCGGCGAACTGCGTATGAAACGGGGGCAGAGCGAATTGGCGGAGGCCGACTTCCGCGAGGCGATCGCGCTCGCCCGCAGCATGGGTGCGAAAGCCTTGGAGCTCCGTGCGACCATGAGCCTTGCTCGCATGCTTGCGTCAAAGAATCACCGCGAAGAGGCTCGCACGATGCTTACAGAAATCTACAACTGGTTTACGGAAGGCTTCGACACCGCGGATCTCAAAGACGCGAAGGCGCTGCTCGATGAACTGGCGGTGTAGTCGCTGACCCGACGAATATGCGTTGTTTGAAGTGCGACAGCGATAACCGGGAGGGGCGAAGTCCATGCTTTGTCCCACTGCGGTTTGATGGGGCGGGTCACCCTGTACGTGGGACGACGGCGAGGGCTTTGCTCTGGTTACGTGAGCGTCAGGCGCTCGCACCTGACCGCTGGCGCGTTTTCCCGATCGCTGCCAATGCGTCCGCCGTCAATCCACGAGTCATCAACTTCTCCTCGATGGGTCGGGGCGTTTCCTACTCGTGGTAAGCCGCGACCCAGTCCCCGGGCAACAGTGCCCGCTGAACTCGAGAGGTCAAAGTGGCCGTTAGGCGGGGCGGCGCCAGCGAGCGGCGACAATCACCGGGCGGGTTGGGCTGCCGGCGCCACTGGCCTCATGTCGAGCGGCAACATATGCATGCGCTCCGCGGCGTAAGATCTGCAGGAGTACGAAACCGCAGCGCCGATGAGCATTACCGCGATGCACAATTCGAACGCCAATGCGTAACTCGTGGTGAGGTCAAAGATTCGGCCGGCGACGAGTGGACCGATCATAGCGCCGAAAGTCTGGGCGACTCCTGCCAGACCCGACAGTAAGCCGTACCGCTTGATGCCGAGCGACTCTGCCGTGAGCAATGGTAAAAGCATCAGGGGCGCCGCAATTGACATCCCGTAGATCGGAACGAAGGCCAGAATAATTCCGATCCGGGCGGCACCGAATACGATTGAGAGACCAGCCGCCTGCGTCGCGAAACACAGAACCAATGCGACGCGCGCTGTTAACCGGTCCGCAAGGAAACCCATGACGACCTTGCCCAGGGCGGCGAAGGCGAAGACAAGGCTCATAACCAGAGCGGCCGCGGACGTTTTGTATCCAACTCCTTCGAGGTAAGCGACCAGATGAATCACGGAACCAGTGGCAGTAAACGCAAAACAGAAATTTGCCAGTACGATCATCCAAAAGGAGCGCGTGCGGAGCGCCTCGCCGGTCTCGAAGCCTTCGAGCAGTTCCGCGCCCTCGGCTACCGTCATCGGAATCCTGCGCGGCGGCCGGCTGCGCACGATTAGTGCGACCAGCGGCACCACCACGACCATCATCGGCATTCCGAGCGCCAAATAAGCCGTACGCCATCCAGTCACCTGGAACAAATGGCCAGCGACCAAGGTCATCAGCGAGCCGCCTACTGTGGAACCACTCAGCGCGATTCCCATCGCGAGGCCGCGGCGTTCGGTGAACCAGTTTGCCAGCACCAATGACGCGGGAAGCACCGTGCCGGCCGAAATTCCTACGCCCAGGATAAAGTAGGCAAAGAGCATGGTCGCGAGTGAGTGCGAAGCGCTGGCGAGAAAAAAAGCGCCGGCGGCCAACAGGGCGCCAACGATAATGATGATGCGTGCCTCTATCCGATCAACCAGCCAGCCGACCGGTAACACGCTGAGTCCAGCCGAGAGAGCGAGCACGCTTGGCAATAGCGAGACTTGCGCCCGGCTCCAATTGGGAAAACCTCGCAGTAGCGCCGGGACGAACACCGGTACAGTGTCGTAGCCGCCGCCGAAGACCAGCACCAGAGTTACGAAGAGCGCCGCGACGATAAACCAGCCCCTACGCTCATGCTCGGTCATGTTTGGTCCCCTGACAAACGATTGCGGACAATTCAGACTTTCTCGCTCACGCCTTCGAGCGGCGTGCACGATGATCCCCGCATGATCCTTTCCGCCAATTTTGCTGGGTTGTCCAGCGTTAAGATGAGGATGAGCAAGTCGAGCGAGGTGAATATACGATGACCGCAACGGTGCGTAATGCAGCGCCGCTCGTAGGTCCTATCCCGTCCACTGTGTGATATCAATTGAGATATTAGGGAAGCACGGGAGACTTTCGCGCTATTCCGTGGCGGTCATAGGAATGTAGCCTTCGAGGCCGCTCTTCATGCGGATCTTGATGAAATTCATCGAAACCCCGACTACATGAACGTCGTGCCCCTGATGTACTTCCGAGAGTTTTTTGCCGTAGCGATTAGGTTGGGATAATACCGCCGCGTCGGTCGACAACCGCATAAACTTATCCTGGGGGCGGGTCAGCTCGACGGCCGAAAGAGGTACGTAGCCAGTCGCTCCGCTCTTTAGTTTGACCTGTGCGTAATAATGGGTTGAGCCAGTCACGTTGAGGAACTTGCCTGCGTGGACGCGTTCGAGCGTGCCGCTTGACGTATCGGGACCTGCGTATGCCCACGCGTCCTCTTTGAGCTTGAGCATTGCATGAGTTGGTTCGACGGCTGCCGAATATGAAGGTTCGGACAAGGTCGCGTGATGGCGCGGATTGGGATGAGGCATCGGTGGCGATGCCGTAACGGCCGGCGGCACACCTTCGTCGACCGGCGCTTCGGGAGCGTGCGCCGCGCTTGTCTCATCTGAGACGATCGTCGCATTTGGCAAGATGCTCGGAAACCTGCCGCTTACTTGTGCGGGCGCGTTGGTGCTGAAGGCCAGCGACAAAGCTGGAAACGCGATCGCCAGTATCAGTCGTGATGCGGACCTTTGTCTTTCACGCCCAATTGCATGACCTGCCATCTCCTCCCTCCTCTACCATCCACCACAGAGAACCGCTTTGAGAAGATCCTTCTTCGCATCACCGGCTCGCGGACTCCGCTTTAATAAGCACCTCAGTCAGCATGCTCCGCAGACAGTGCATCGGGTCACGTCGCAGGGCTTGGTCTGATGCTCGTAGTGAGCCTTTTTCCGTTCTGAAAGCAGAAACCACTTATGGATGTGATGGTCGATAAAATCCCACGGCAGGATTTCGTCGTGAGCATAGCGGCGCGTTACGAAGAAATCGGGCTCGGGCAAGGCTGAACTCCCCGCAGCGTCGCGCTTGATGCGGCGCAATGCCTGCCAGATTGGCCCCGCCTCGTCGTGCCCGGCCGCACTGAGCCGCTCCAGGATCGCGCCCACACGGCGGTCGCCGCGCGAGACCAGCGTTTGGAAGTACGCATCGCGGGGCGATTCGGCGTCCAACCCGATCGCGCTGCCGCCAAGCCGTCCCAGTTCGGCGCGCAGCAACGCTATCTTTCGCTTGGTGGATTGCGTGTCCTCCATCGGGTCCCATTGAAAGGGGGTCCATGGTTTGGGCACGAACGGGTTGAGCGAAACGGTTACCCGGCCGATCGGATGATTTTGCGCGCGTGCGCGCTCAAGGATTTTGCCGGTCAGCCGGGCGATCTCGAGGACATCTTCGTCGCGCTCTTCGGGCAGGCCGATCATAAAGTAAAGCTTGAGGTTCTCTATGCCTTCGCCGGCCAGCATCGAGACCGCCTCGAGAATTTGCGGCTCGGTGAGGTTCTTGTTGATCACTTTGCGCATCCGTTCACTGCCCGCTTCGGGGGCGACGGTGACGCTCCGATTGCCGTTACGTCGAAGCGCAGCGGCGAGCCGGGGAGAGATACAGTCCGCTTTCAAGGAGGACGGCGACAATCTCCCGCCGTTATCCGCCACCGCCGTAGCGATATCGGTCACACCCGGTACACTCGCCATCTCAGCCCCCACCAATCCAATTACGCTGCGTTCGCTCAGACCGCGGGTCGCCTCCGTAATCAGCTTTTGCGGACTGCGGTAACGAATCGGACGGTACATAAACCCAGCCGCGCAGAACCGGCAGCCCCATTGGCAGCCGCGGCTGGCTTCGACCAGGTACATGTCGCCGAAGACCGATTCCTCGGTCAGGATCAGCGAGGCAGTGGTGAAGCGATCCAAATCACGGATCATTCGCCGTTTCACCCGCCCCTCGCCGGGTCCGCGGTAATTAACTGTACGAATTCGACCCGAGTCATCGAACTCGGGTTCGAAATGATCCGGCAGGTAGGCGCCGTCGACCTGCAGAACTAGCCGGAGGCTGCTCTCGGTACAGAGAACATTGGCGGGAGGGCCGGCCGCGTTGCGCTCGCGCTCGTATGCGGTCAGAAACTCCGGCACCATCTCCTCGCCTTCGCCGATCAGGAACAGATCAATGAAATCGGCGATAGGCTCTGGATTTAGAAACACCGCCGAACCGCCGGCGATAATCAATGGGTAATTACGCCCAGTGCGCTCCCGGCGGCGCAACGGGATACCAGCCATGCGCAGCAACGTGAGCACATTGAGATAGTCGGTCTCGAATGAAATTGAGAACGCGATAATCTCGAAATCGGTCAGCGGGCGTCCGCGTTCGAATGAAACCAGTTGGGTGGTACCTGCACGCATCGCGGCTCGCTCGTCAGGGTCTGGCATAAAAGCGCGATCGGCGTCGACACGGCGGGTCGATTCAAAGATATGGTAAACCGCCTGAAAGCCCAGGTTCGCCATCCCAAGCCGGTAAACGTTCGGATAAACGACGCAAACAGAGATATCACCGCCTCGATGGCGCTCGTAGAGCACCTTTTCTTTGGCGATGCGCGCGAGCGCACGTTTGCGCAAAAACATGACTTGGTTTCAGGTTATAGCTGGAAACCGGGATGGCTCAAGGGGGATCAGCTCTGGCTTCCGCGGCCGCTCCCGCCGGACCGATCGGAACGCAGCGGCACGATGGATGACGCTCTGATCACGGATGGATAAACCCAGGTCCAAGGCGGCGCAGCTCGCGCCTTGCCGGACCGTCAACTCTTACGCAACTTACGAAGCTGGCGCTGGGTCAACATCCATCGCAATTCGGCTGCGCCCGGCTCGATCGCTTTTGGCAGTTCGAGCGCCACACACGCGCCTTTTTTGAGTCGGATCGCGACGGCACCGTCAGAGGCCAGCAACAGGCCTGCCAACTTGCCGAGTTGTGGCTCATGTCCGACGACGAGAACCTCCTCATAACGCGCGAATTGAGTGAGCGCAGCGAGTGCCTCGCGCGGTGAAACATCCGGCGTTAGCGCGGGCAATACTTGCGGCGGCGGATTGTTAGCGTACTCATCGGCAATCAAGTCTGCGGTCTGCGAGGCTCGCAGCAGTGGACTGGTCAGGACGGCGTCAAAGCGAAGCCCGAGTGCGCGCAATCCGCCAGCGGCGGCCCGTGTGCGCTCGCGCCCCCGCGCCGTCAAAGGGCGTGCCTCATCGCCGCCCGATTCGGCCTCTTCCTCTGCTTCGGCATGACGCAAGATGTAGAGATTCATGCGGCGTCGACCTTATGGGCTCATGGGCACGACTCACCATGCCAGTACGGTTAGGAAGTTCGCTTACAATAACCTGAAGGATCACATCTGCACGGACCGCTCAAACCGTTAACGCTCCGGGGCCGAGGTCGAGAGCTTGCCTCGATTGTGATCAGCACCCCTCAAGTAATCGGAGATATGTGCACGAAGCTCATTCTGGACGTCGTCGATCGACCGGTGAGCATCGACGGTGACAAAACCAAATTCAGTAGCGAGCCGCCGGTATTCTTCGATCAGGCTGCGCTGATAGCGTTGAAACGAATCGAACAGGTCAGTGCCCAACGCGAGGTGCATGCCGGATTCCCAATAGTCCATGCCTTTACCCTGCACTACGCGCGGAATCAGGGTCTCGACCTCGATATCGAGATAAAGCACGAGGTCAGGCACGAGCGCCATCCCGAACAAGTCGCGGGTCCAGGCATGATCGGCGCCCATCGCCGTATTACGCGCGAACGCTGTGTACATGTAGCGATCGGCGATGACGATGAAGCCCGCCTGCAAGGCCGGCAAAATTTCGTGTTCGAGACGATCGGCAAAATCAGCCGCGTACAACAGGCTAAAAGTAGTCACGGTGAGCTGATGGCCGGCCTTTGCTTCGTTTATGGTCTCGTGCAGCAACGGCGAGCGGGTCCATCCGGTATTGCTCACTGCATAGCCTTCGAGCTCAAGCCACGGCCGCAATAGTTCGATTTGAGTGGAGCGGCCCACCCCGTCGGTACCTTCGATTACGATCAAATGGCCGGGCAGCCGCTTCTGCGCCAAGTATGCCAGACCGTGTCCGTACCAACTCTTAGCGGGTTTGGAATGCGAGGCCATGATTTCCCTGGGCACGCTGGCGGTCGTAATCGAGCAGGACCTCCTGCACCATCTTGCGCACCAGCCGCTGTTGAGCAGGAATTTCGCCGGTGGCGTCGATGGGTTTCAAGCCGAATTCTCCGCTCAACTGATCGTAAATCGCCAGAACACGGCTTTGAAACCCCCTGAAGCTTTCTACCGGGTCAACCGCATGAGTTACATCCATTCCCGCTTCATGATACTTCAGCTTGGCGCGGCCAGCGAGGAGGCGTTCCAGCGAGATTTCAATCGGCACCCGGAAATAGAGCGTCAGATCAGGCCGCAGCGCAAAGCTGTAGACCTGGCGCACCCATTCCGGATGTACACCGCGGGTAACGTCGCGCGCAAATGCAGTGTAAACGTAACGATCGGCCAGCACGACCATTCCCGCTTTTAGCGGCGGTAAAATCTGGTACGTCAAGCGATCGGCAAAATCGACCGCGTGCAACAGGCTGAACGTGGTCGGGGTGAGCAGATTCTTCCGCTTGCCACGGCTCATCGAGCGGCGCACCAACCGCGATGAATTCCATTCGGTAAAATGTACTGGATAGCCCCGCGTCCGCAGCCATCGTTCGAGCAGCAACAGTTGGGTCGATTTGCCCGAGCCGTCAATCCCCTCTACTGCGATTAGCCTCCCGGGATAGGGATGCGGATGGTACAGCAAGCCCTCGGCACCATCCTCGAGGCGCGCAGCAAGATTGCCGCCACTGGTCCGAACAGGCGGTTTGGCATGGCTCGGCAATCGAGCTCCCGGCACAGGCGGCGAGGGCAGCTCGCTCATCTTTGTAGAATCACCCGCCGGTCCAGCAATTTCGCTAATAAGTCGATCCTTCTCTCGCAAGTCCATAATTCGAGGCCCGCCTTTTCCCGGCCGGAGCCAATTTCGATTTGTGCCCGGCCCGGCGAGTAAACCACCGAGACTGTCTTGACGACGCTGCGATGGCTGCGGTCGAGGGCGTCGGCCACGCGCAAAATTGCTGCCATTGCGCGAGCGACCCGGCGTCGACCTGCGCTCAAGGCCGCCCACTCTGGGGAGTCGAGCTGGGCTGATTGTTTGCGATGGGCGCGCAAGGCCAGCGCTATCATGTCGATTTCGACCGGTTCGAAACCAAGGAGATCAGCATTTTTAACAAGATAGTAAGAATGCCGGTTATGGCGATCGTGGTCAATCGCGTGGCCGATATCATGCAATAACGCAGCATGCTCCAACAGCTCCCGGCTGCTTTCAGGCAGTTCAAGCGCGAAAGCTGTTGCATCAAATAGCTTTGATGCCAACTTAGCCACTTGGCGTCCATGACGGTTGCGATGCGCGAAGCGCGTGGCGAGCGCCTTAACCGAACCTCGTCGAATTTCCCGTGCGCTTCGGTTGGTCGCCTCCGCCAATTCGAGCAGCATGCCCTCGCGCAATGCCCAGTTGCAGGCCACCAGTTTCCCGGCGCCCGAGTGCTGCAAGACAAAATCGGCCAGCATCGCCGCCGCCGGCACCTGATCGACCCGCTTGGCGTCTATCCCCGGCAGCGTCATCCGCATTGCAGCACTCGCTGCAACGGCTTTTCGGCATAGCCGCGCAATTTCTGCGGCAGACGCGGTTGAACCGTGAAGCATCCCCAGTTCGTCCCCGCGCGCCGACCGCGCCATCGCAACCAGCGTGTTGATGGTACCGGAGGTTCCGATCGCATCGATCACCCCGGCACGGCGCGCGGCTCGCATCTGCTCGCCGATTTCCCTTTCGAAGTGATTCTCCAGCCGCTTGCATTGCGCCGGGGTTGGCGGATCGTCGAGTAGAAAGTGCTCTGTCATCCGCGCTGCTCCCAATCGCGCGCTCTTTATCCATATCGGACGTCGGTCTTTCACCAACACCAGTTCGAGACTGCCGCCGCCCAAGTCGACCAGCAGATGAGGTCCGCCCTCCAGACCGAGGGCATATTGCGCCGCGCGATAAATGAGTTGCGCTTCATGACGGCCGGAGATTACTTCGACCTCGACGCCGGTTTCGCGCTTGATTCGCGCGATAAATTGACTCTTATTGCCAGCCTCGCGGACCGCACTGGTGGCGACCGCGCGCATCCGGTCAACGTGTCGTATTTCGACTAAGCGCTCGAAATGAGCAACCACCCGCACCGCGAGGTCCGTCGCCTCTTGACTGAGCAGGCCCGTGGTGAATGAGCGCCGTCCGAGCCGCACCATCTCCTTGACCCGCTCAATGACTTCGAGGTGGCCATCGGGGCTGACGTCGGCAATCAGCAGATGAACTGAATTGGAGCCGACGTCGATTGCCGCAAGCCGCATAAGCCCAAGCGTATAGTCAGTGAAAGCTCCTGTCATCCAAGGGCGGTGCAACTCTCCCCAGGCGGCAATTCAGCAAGCGTGTGAACCCGAGGCGCTGCATCGTTCTCGCGAATTCTATCAACAGACGGGCATGCTGGGGTGGAGATCAACACGATCGGGAATATCGTAATCGGAGGGAAACAAAGGTCTTCCGCACAAACCGTTAGTAGGCAGCATTGAAGCTGGAGGCAGGCCGGCCGTCGAGTAGACATCGACGTCAGATGGCACAAATAAAAAGCGCGGACTGAGCACCTGCGCTTGAGACCATCGCTTTAGACCTTAACTGTGTCAAGTACAGTTTAATTCTTGACCAGCAACTGAGAAATGCAATGTGAATATTTGGAGATCCGCACTCATTCTAGTTCACGCACTTCCCTTTTGCGTCAGAGCCGCCGCCGCGGCACAATCTTCGAACAGTCAGCCGGGCAGCCGGACACATGCGCCACCGTCGGCGACCACGCGGCCGCTCACATAAATTCGTTGTGCAACCGTGAGGAGCCTCTGTTCTGCGGCGGTTGCAAGCGCTGTCACCTGCCCCTCGCATCGCACGGTATCACCGGCAAACACCATTGCGCGCAAGCGAAAGTTCAGCTTGAAGATAAACGCTCTGGGGCCGAGCCAATCGAGCAACGCCTCACTCAAAAGTGCGCCTAGCATCTGGCCATCGATGACCGGCGCCGGCAGCTTGCGCTCAGCGACATAAGCGGGATCGTAGTGAAGGCGTGCCCAATCCCAGGTCGCGCCGGCGTATGCGATCATCCGAACCAAATCCAGCTTGCGCTCGAGCACCGGGACCTGCACCCCGGGCCGCAAGTCGGCTGCGTTGAGCGCCGGCGGCATTGATCCCTCTGCCTGCGCCTCGGCATGAGGTACGCGAGCAGGGCCAACTGCGTCACCGGTTCCTGCGCTCCGCTGAGGATTGTCCAGCGGCTGAAAGATGAGCGTCTCGCGATTGCTCGCGAGCATCTCGCTGCGTTGATTCGAGAAGCTCGCAGTCGCAATCACAATCAGCATCGTGCCCCCGCGCGACGAACCGTGCTCGGAGATATCCACCAGCCGCCAGTTTACGGTAATCCGATCTTCGGACCTCACCGGCTGGAAGAATTCATATTCGTGGCCTCCGCGAATCATGCGGCATCCACTTATGGGCAAGTCCCATGAATGGCCGATGTAGCCGTCGGCGTTGGGCTGGCGATGCGCATACTGGTTGGTTTCACAGATGAAGGTAGGCGGTGCGATCACCCCGGGGTAACCGGCGGCGCGCGCGTATTCGTCGTCCACATAAAGCCGATTGTCGTCGCCCATGGCGAGCGCGAAATAACGGATGGAAGCCCGGCCAATTTCCTCGGGTGCGATGTAGTTGAACTCGCGCCCCACCCATTGCTTGAGTTCGCCTGTGAGGAGACCCAAAGTCGGCAGTCTCTCCTATTCGATGATTGCAAACGAATCCACTTCAAGCTGGAATTCAGGGCGAAGGAGGCGCTCGCAGACAACACCGGTCGACGCCGGGAGCGGCGCGGTCATTATCCGCTTGCGCACGTTCGCTACCTCGCGATAACGTGGCAACCCGGCCGGAGTCACATATTCTATAGTCTTGACCAGATGCTCGGGTGCTCCTCCTGCCGCTGCTATTACATCGCGGATGTTGCCATAGATGTATTCGGACTGCGCCACGATATCTCCCGGATGAACCGAACGCCCGGTTTGCGGGTCGAGCGCCGCCTGACCGGCGATGAAGAGGAGATCACCGGTCCGTACCCCTGGGCTGTAAGTCAGATTCGCATAGCTGTTCCAACCGGGATTGATGACTGCGCGCGGACGGCGCGAGGCAATGATGTCAATTTGGATTAAGGCGTCCGGATGGGCCAAGCGCGGCATGACAATTCCCGTCGCAGCGGGAAAAACCGGGGCAAAGCATTCGCGGCGCACCCCAGCCGTCGTTTTGTAATCGGCAAGAGCCGGCGGCGTCAGATAATCAACTGTCTTTACTACATCGCCAACCGCAACCTCGAATGAATCGAGCACCTCCGCAGCGCGCCTGAAAATCGCCCGAGTCTGACCCACTACATCGCCGGGCGCAATGAGTGAGCCATTTTCGCCGACAGGCAGGAGCGATGAGAGGTAGACAATCCCATCATCCTCCCGCGCGGGCGGCTTTGACGGCGCCTCATCGGCAGCACGTTGTCCCGCACCTCGCCGTGCGACGACTTCGATCTCGATTAGCGCCAGGGGCCGCAATAGTTGCTGGACGACAACGATATTGAGTGCGGGCCGCCCCGCACCAAGCATTTCACGTCGTACTCGCTCCGCTTCCGAGTAGGCTTCGATGCCCTGGGGAGTCACATACTCCACTGCCCTGACAATATCGGCGAGGGTGCATCCGCCAGCTTCGAGGATAGCCGCGATTTTGCTCCAAGCGGTGCGGGCCTGCTCCGCCATTCCGCCTTTGATCACGATGGCGCCCTGCTCGGGATCGTGCTCAGAGGCGGAATGACCCGACAAATACAAACTCGAGCCTGCCGCCAGCCCCAGCGAGAAGCTGTAGCGCGAATAGTCAAACCACGGAAAGCGTGAGGGTTGCAATGCCTGGGACTTCACGTTACCACCTCATCGGCTTGTGGCTGTAGCACGGAGTGCGCAAGCATGACATCTGCGCCGAGAAAGCTGGCGTCGCATGTGATCATCTTGTCAAGCCAAACCTACGAGGCTGGTACGAGGCGCCGCCAGCCAGACACTTCATGCCCAAAATGAAAAATCTGCGGATGGAGTATCTCGGCCAGAATCTCCAGCGACTCGACTATACGAGGCCCCGGCCGATTGAAGTATTGGTTGCCATCGGCCAAGTAGACCTGATGTTCACGGACAGCTTTGAGTTGAATCCAACCCGGCTGCCTGGCAAACGCATCCAACTCCACCGCGGTCCGATCCATACTGAAGCCACAAGGCATCAGCATAATCACGTCGGGGTTGCCGGCCCGCAGCCGGTCGAAGCTCATGGTGGGTGAATGCTGTCCTGCATCGCCGAAAAGGTTCTCTCCGCCCGCCATCGTGACCAGCTCCGGCATCCAGTTCCCCGCCGCCATCAGTGGCTCCAGCCATTCGATACATCCGACCGTTGGGCGCCTGCCCGCCTTTGCGGCACGTCGTTCGATGGTGGTCATTCGGTGACTCAGCCCAGCCACCAACTTTATTGCGCGCTCGGGCTCACCGAGTTGCACCCCGACCCGCTCAATGTCCGCCATCACGTCGCCGAGTGAGTACGGCGCCAGAGAGATGATCGTCGGTGGCGGGCCATCGATCCAATCCGCCGCCGCCTGTTCGACCTCGCGGATACTGACGGCGCACACCTCGCATTGCGACTGGGTTACGATAACGTTCGGTTTCAGGCTTCGCAGCCGCTCTGCATCGACATGGTAAACTGATAGCGCATCGGCCAGAATTTTCTTCACGCGCAAGTCTACCTCGGCGCTGGTACCTTCGGCATTGAACTTCGGACTGGTGAGCACCGGCAATCGCACGACTGCGGGCGGATAGTCGCATTCGTGTGAACGGCCGACGAGCTGAGCCTCGAAGCCGAGGGCGCAAACGATTTCGGTCGCGCTCGGCAGCAGGCTTACGATTCGATGCACCTTTCTGTCCTTACGGAGAGCCACCGTAAAATCGAAGGTCAAATCCGGGCGGCGGGTTCAACCCATTCGCGGGCAATCTCCTCCAGGTTGGCGAGCAGGTCTTTTTCTTCTCGCGGCGGCCGCAATTTGATCAGCACGACTTCATCGGCCCCGGCATCGCGATAACGCTTGAGGTCGTCCGACTTGATTGGTTTGGTATAAGGCGACACGGCCAACTCGACCTCGGAACGCTTGCGGCCATTAGCCTTGAGCAAATCTTCGATACGTTTAATCTTGGCGGCGGCTTCCTCCGGCGTCAGGTTAAATCCGCACCATCCGTCGCCATACTCGGCGACGCGGCGAAGCGCTGGACCGCTCTCGCCGCCGAAGAAGACCGGCAGTCTGGCGCCGTTGATGGGTTTCGGATTGCTGCGCACGGCGTCAAACTCGACGAATTCGCCGTTATACGAACTGACCTCTTCGCCCCACAGCTTTCGCATCGAATCAATATACTCTCGGGTGCGCTGCGCCCGGCGTTCCCACGGTACCCCGATTGCCTGAAACTCTTCTTCCAGCCATCCGATTCCGACGCCTAGAAGAGCGCGGCCTCCGCTCAGAAAATCCAAGGTGGCGACAACTTTGGCGAGCACCAGCGGATTATGCTCCGGGACCAGACAGATGCCGGTGGCAAGGCGGATCTTTGACGTGACCGCGGCCATCGTGGCCAGCGAGATAAACGGATCGAAGATCGGCGCGTTCGTTGGAGCCGGTAGCTGGCCGTCATCACTGTAGGGATACTTTGAAGCATACTTGTCGAGCAGTACGACGTGCTCGGGCACCCACAATGTAGAAATGCCGAGCCGTTCGGCACTGACTGCTAGCGCTCGCAGCAATGCCCCGCCCCTCATCCTCGGTGTGCCGACCGCGAATAAACCTATTTTCATGGAAGCTCTCCCATCGGTCCTGCGCTCAATTTGCTTTCTACCTTGCCGCGACCATAGCTATTGGTGCGCCGTTCTGACAAGCTGAGATCAAGCCAGCCCCAACGGCATCAGGTTCATTCAACTGATGCATCAACTTCCGTTGCTGGGCGATTTCGCCGCTATCTGATCGCGACCTGAGCCGCTTCGATTCACTTGGGAACTCTGGTAGCCCCTGACTCTGAAGGCACCCGTCCCCGACGATCAATGCCTGCACTAGACGCGCTGCGCGCGCTCCAGCGTTGGTGCGATGCGCCGGACAATCTCCAATGCCTGCCCGTTGGCCGAGGCGACCGCGTCGCGTTGGGAGAAGAGCACCAGGCGATTGGCGCCGGCCTCCTTGTAGAATTTGAGTTCGTCGGACGACAGGCCGTCCTGATGCGGCGCGACAAACGCGGTGATTTGCACACCGTCAGGCTTGCGCCCGCGCTCAGTGGCCATCTGCTTGAGTTCGGCAACATCGCGCTTGAAGGTTTCCGGCTTGCCGACCACCGGACACCAGCCGTCAAAGGTACGCAGTACTCGTTCGCGGCCCTTTGGCCCATGCGCACCGAGCAGAATCGGCGGGCCGGATTTCTGAACTGGTTTGGGATCGCATCGTACGGCCGGAAATCGGACCAGTTCGCCCTGGTAGCTCGGCTCCGGCTGGGTCCACAGGACCCGCAAGGCCTCGACGGTTTCGCGCAGCCGCCTCCATCGCAGACCAAACTGCGTGCCCATCGCCTCGGTTTCTTCCTTGAGCCAGCCGCCGCCGACACCCAGCACGACCCGGCCGCCGGAAAGGACATCGAGCGTAGCGATTATCTTCGCCGTAATCAGCGGCTCGCGTTCGGGCAACAGGCAGATGCCGGTGCCGAGCCTGATGCGCCTGGTCACAGCCGCCGCCACCGATAGCGTCACAAAAGGATCGAGCCAGCGGCCATAATGCTCAGGCAACTCGCCACCGCCTGGAGGAATCGTCTTAAAGCCGATCGGGATTACCGGATGCTCGGGAATGAACAGCGATTCGTAGCCGAGTCGTTCGACTTCGCGCGCGATCTCGGCGATGTCGCCAGTCTGTGCAGTCGCGGCAATCATCACACCAATATCCATTGGCTGCCTCCTTGGGAGCTTCGTCTGACCAGTAGCAATCACGACTGACGACTGCAAACGAGGAGAGATACCTGTCGAGCGGGCGCTGCAGCCACAAGCGCGACGGCCAGAAGCGAACCCAGCAACGATCAGCTTTATCTGAAAAACCGAATCGCCATCAGGGCAAGCAACACGACGAGCAGCAAGACGGCGACTCCTGTCCAACTCCACCAGGGTAGCCGCACGGGATGCTCAACGGCCTGTAATTCGAGGCGGGTGGCATTTGCCTCCTGATTGCTCTCACAGCTATCAAAAAGCTCTGCGGCTGATTTGAAGGCGTTCCCCGCGTCGTCGCGACGGTTGAGCCGCAAGTATAATCTGGCTAAATTCCGCGTGGTCTCAGCCGCGTGATAAAGGTCCCGGATGTCGGTGAACAGTTGGACCGCCATTTCGTAGTTCTCAATGGCTTTCTCGCAATCGTCGAGACCCTGATTAACTCGTGCGAGGTTATTCAGGGTTCTTGCCTGTGCTGCGGTATCACCGGCTTGCCGGGTAACTAGCAGGCTGTCTTGATAGTAATGCATCGCCTGCTGCCACTCGTTCTGCTCCGCGTAAACCATGCCAAGATTGTTATAGATGGAAGCAGGTCCGAAGCGATCACCAATCTCTTTCAGCGCGGAGAGGCTCTTTTGGAAGCTGTCGACCGCCTGCGCGATGTCGCCTTGCTTCAGATGTACGGTTCCAAGCGTATTGTAAATTGTCGCGAGCTCGTTGCGATCGCCCGCACGCGATGCAAGTTCAAGCGCGCGGCCGCATAGCTTCTTCGCTTCGGTGAGATCGCCGCGATCGCGATAGACCTGCGCGAGGGAGGTCAGCACCCCACGCACTTCGATCTCAGGAACCTTGTGCGAACGGGCGCGTTCCAGCACTGTCTTGTAAGCCTCTATCGCTTTGGTCCAGTCACGCTGCTGAGCATAGACGAAGCCGAGACGAAAATGCGACTTCGACTTGGTCGTTGGATCGGCGCCGTTAGCGACAACGCTTGCAAGGAGGTCTTCCGCCAATTTCCAGTCGCGGCGGTCACTCGCCAACTTACCTTCATAGTAAGTCAGCTTTGCGCGCAGCTCTTGGGGCAGAATCTGATCGTACTCATGTACAAGCCGAATCAGCGTCGCGCCCTGGCTCAGGCGCAAATCGTGGCGCGCCTGGCGGAATAGCCCGACGAATTCTTCGAAACCACTCGCCGGATTGGCCCCGATTCGATGGAACATGGCATGTGCGGTCAACTCTTCGGCTGGATGATCGCCATTCCCCGCGGCAAGACTTTGCTCAAAGTAAGCGGCCATCCGTTGGTTCGCTGTCTGGAATTCGAGGGTGCTTCCGCCGGTTAGCCATTGAGAGAAGAGGTACTTCCGTGCCGTTTCGTGCAGAACCAGTTCCTGCGAACGGACCATAACGAAGGAAAGCGGACCGATCGCGTTGCACCGAGCCTCGGCGCCATCGAGGTCCAGTTCCGGAGCTAACGCCGCCAAAATGGAGGGTGAGAAATAGTGAGGGATAGCGCAGAGCCGGACGTATCGAGCAGTGACAGGATCAAGTAACCGGAGGACAAGTTCGACGCCTGTGTGGCCATCGGTAGGCGGTAGTTGTGCGATCAGGCGCTCGAAATCACGGACAAGTTCACTCACCGTCCTTGCTCCCAGGCTGTTCCAGGAATGCGTCCACCCAGGTCGCTACCTCTGCGACTTTGCCGTGGGTCGTCATCAGGAGGACTGTCGCCAGGGTTTCCCAGTGTTCGTGTCTGACATGGCGCTTTTCAAAATAGGCGAGGATGTGTTCGCGGGTGAGTGGTTGCAGTTGCGCTTCCTCGACGTACTCGCGCCAGGCGCGGCCGTACTCCGGCTTCTTTACACCGCACAGGACGAACTTGACGTTAGCCAGGCGCCCGTCGCACGCTGCTTTGAGCAATTCGCTCCATAACCACTTTTCCGTCTCGCTCGACATTTTTTCCACCGCATCGAAGAACACCACCACTAACTTGTCCTTCTGAAGTGCTCGAAAATCCTGGACAAATTGATCGGTGAGCCGCGCCATACGTTCGGATTCCGGCACCGCCATATCAGTTCTTGGGGCACTACTCATCAGATCGTTGACGTTGACCTGGACCCCGATGTTCTCAACGTTCGCTCCATTCGAAATCGATGCCTGTTTACCGACTTCTACCGACCCTTGCACAACGATTTTGAGCTCATAGTGATCCTTGGTGTAGAAGTTGATCCGATCGGTGAACGCGTTAAATGCGTCGACTCCGAGGTCATCACGCAGTTGTCTCATAATATCCATGTAGTTGTAGGGGCGAGTATCGGTCCATACCACCTCCGATTTGGCCAAATGCCGCGATGCGCACTCGTGGATCATTCGCGCCAGTAGTGAGGTCTTGCCGATTCCATTGTCGCCCCACACGAGCATGATGTGTTTGGTAGGTGAGTCCAACAGTCCGCAAAAGCGGCGCATCTCGCTCTCGCGATCGACGAATTCCGTCTCAGGGCAAGTCTCGAACGAGTCCATTACTGTGGATCCTTGGAAGACCGAGGTCCGAGCTGCACCCCGACCGCTTTGATGGTGCCGCCCTTAATCACCGCCTTTCTCCCCACTTCGATATCGACGTTCGAATTGGGCTGAGAGGTCGTGTCCTGGACTCCGACAGCTTCGGCGTTCGCTTCGTTCAGGGTAGTTTCCGCAAATACGGTGACTTTTGGCCGCTTCTCAGGGTGAGAGTCGTCTAGCTTGACTTCCAAGCCACCCTTCGGATTCCGCCGGACCTTTAGTCCACGCCCATAGAGAATGGCGACGATGAAAACAGCGCCAAACACGACCAGGCCGACAATCCAGACCACCCAAGAATATTCTCCGGTTGGCATAATCGTTTCTCTCTCCGGGTTCGCCTCACCGCCTGAGGTCTTCGGCGAGAGCCGAAAGATCATAACCCTCTTTGCGTGCGCGCATATCGTAGTACAACAGTATGGTAGCTACGAAGGTAAGGGGACTAGACAACCCGCCAATAAGTCCGCCTATAGTGCTCGCCCCTGCTTTTACCGTGTCGATCGATAAACCCATGGCACGGCCGGCAGAGTCGATCATTAAGCCGGCTCCAAATTCAATCACTCCCAAGATGAGTTGGGCAAAAATTCCCAAGAGGAAGACTATGCCAAAATTCCGCCAGTAGAACCCCTTGCCGAGTAACTTGCTGCGACGCAGCGCATCCATCCCCCAGTGCTGTTCCAGGACAACTATACACAGAGCAAAGGTGTACCAAACCGCGAAGATAATGCGGGCACGAACAGCAGTATCAATCCGCCCACAAAGATCAAGAGAAAGATGGTATAGGTCTCGAGCAAACGCGCCAGGACGTTTCCAAAGGTCCTTCGGTATGCTCGAGCAACACTGGGGCGATTGCCTATACAGATATCAGAAACCGCCACCGTCATCGGAATGATCATGAGCACGGCGATCGGGAGACATGGAGCCAGCCACCATTTTGTTGCGCCGCCCCGGACGAGAGTAAGGGCTACGGTCGTTAGGAGGATCGAGGGAATACTGACCGCTACGAGGATCCAGAAATTGTGCAAGTAGATGCGGACCGAATTACGAAAGATCTCACCTGCCGATTGAGCACGGATAAAGCTTTCCATAGGCCCCCCGGGAGGTTGCTCTCACTGCCGCTGGACGATACCTCCACAACAACGCTATCTGCCACCAACGGCTGGTTTTATCAACCTGTCAGCAACAGCCGGCTTTACCGCGAGTGTTTTAGCAATATCCAGCGGTTTTCACCAGACGCGTGCAAGCCGCCGGCATCCCGGGTAGTGGCAGACCCTGCGCTTTTGCGAGGGAGACTTGCAAAAGCTGATGGCGCAATGGGAACATCTTCGGCAGATCCAGGGAAGGTATTCGACATGCAAGTGGGCTATTTTACCGAACGGCCATATCGCTGGTTGCCCGAGGAAGAGATCCTGAAGAACCGCGCGTTCTTCGCAATTTCCAATAAATTCTTTGACCGTGACAAAGCGGCCGACGACTACCGTTACTACCTCGACGAATACTGCTACGCCGAAGACCTGGGCTTCGACGCGCTCGCGCTGAACGAGCATCATGGCAACCCCATTTGCATGGGTTCGGTTATGAACGTTGAGGCTGCCGTGCTGGCCCACCGTACCCGGCGCGCACGGTTGGTGCTGATCGGCAACCCGTTGCCGGTGATCAAACATCCTCTACGGATGGCGGAGGAACTGGCCGAGATCGACTTAATCTCGCGCGGCCGCCTGGTCACAGGTTGGGTTCGCGGCGCAGGTTCGGAGCAGTTCTTCAACAATGCCAATCCCGCGTACAACCGCGAAATGTTCAACGAGGCCCACGACTTCATCGTACAGGCGTGGACGAGGCCCGGCCCCTGGCGCTACGAAGGCAAGCATTTCCATTATCGCCACGTTAATCCGTGGGCATTGCCGTATCAGAAACCGCATCCGCCAATGTGGATTCCGGGCACGCTTAGTCCTGAAACCGTTCAGTGGTGCGCGGAGCATCGTTATCCTTACATCGGCCTGGGCACGCCGCTCGGACCGACCTGCGACCTGTGGGATTTCTATGCTGACGAAGCCGCGAGGCATGGCTATCAGGCCGGTCCGGAGAATTTCGGGTATATGATCGCCACGGCGGTCGCGGAAACCGAGGAGAAAGCGCAGGCGATAGCTGAAGGATTCGTTTACGGCGGCGGCCAGAATGCCTTTTCCGGCCCGCAGTTCACGAGTCCTCCGGGCTACAATTCCAAAGCCGCGATCCGCATCATGGCCAAACAGCAGGCCAGCGCCTGGCTGGGTCTCACCGGCGAGAAGGTAAAGGAGCAGATGCACGGCGACGCGGGCGAGGTCGATTACGGCGAGATCCGGCGCAAGCTGCACGCCGCGTTACTGCGTGCTCAGAAAAACCTGCAGGTTATCGTCGGCACGCCGCAGACCGTTATTCCTAAGCTCACGAATATTCTGACCGTGCTCCGCACCGGCATTTTCATCATCCTGAGTATCCAGGGGCCGGTTGGCGACGACGATCGCCGTGCCAGCATGCGCTTGTTTGCGCAGGAAGTAATACCCGAGCTTAAAGCCCACGCGCACACCATAGACCTGGTCGATCCATTCGAGCGGATGCCGGGATCAGTGAGGCTGATGACGGGAAGCACGCGTGCACCGGTAGTCGATCGCAGCCCCCTCGCCTCACTGGGATTCTAATCGCCGCGCGACGACAATCTTGTAATTCTTGCGACTGGTTCAATTTGAAGCTTACTTCGGTGTTGAGCTGTTTTTGGTGATTTCCCCGCGTGACTGCGAGCTAAGAATTCCGCTCTCTTGCGCTCCGCGGGCTCCGAGGCGGAGAGTCGGTATGAGGAAATCCTGGCGTGTAGCAATCACAATAGCGACCGTGGCAACGATGGGGACCGCCTCGCACGCCTTCTGTGCCGAAGCGCGCCCGTGGTTATGCCGCGCCAAGCCGGTGTTCTCGTCGGACAGACCGATGACCTATGAAGCTACTAATCGAGGCGCTGGCCGTTGGCTGATGACCTTCATGCGTTTCGATCCATCCGGACTCGGTCACGACGGGTTTACGGTTTCGTCGACCCAGGACGTTGCCGCTCATTCGCAAGGTACATTGGAGCCCGGGCAATGGTACGCCGTCGCCCTCTACCGCTCCGGCGGTCATTGGATTTGTCCCGGAAATGCGGGCGAAAGCGATGAACCGGCGCCGGGGGTGGTCAGCAATCTCTGTTACGGTAGAGACCCGGGCGAGTGCACCCTAAAACTGATGGTACGGCCGCGATGACTGGCAGGGGCGGCGGTAATATGTGAGGAGGACCGGTGCCGGCTAACCGAATTCGATGTGGATGATCGCGTGGTTCCCGATCTGCGCACTGCACCTCGATCAGGGAGAGGGGCGCAGCTGCTGACGGCGTGGCTGCTCGCGCTGCCGTTGACACTGACGGCAATGTGCGGATGCGCGAGTATCAGCAATCTGACCCGCAAGGTGATTCGGAACAGTTTGGCGAAAATCGAGTCGTCAGCGCGGCAGACTACTCCGCCAGCGCAATCGCCGTCAGCAGTGCCTGAGCAACTGAGGACGTTGACTCCATTTGCCATTGCTGCCGGCCCGGACGGTAATCTTTGGTTCAGCGAATTGCGTGCCTCCCAAATCGGGCGAATCACACCCGCCGCAGAGATCTCGACCTTCGATCTGGGCAGCGGAGCACTGCCGGAGCGGCTCACCGCCGGCCCCGACGATGCGATTTGGTTTACCGACCCTGCTGGAAATCGTATTGGCCGGCTGGGCTTGGACGGGGCTACTGCCTACGTTCCGTTGCCAACGCTTGAAAGCGGTCCGGCGGGGATCGTGAGTGCAAGCGACGGCAACTTGTGGTTTGCCGAACATGCCGCCAATCGAGTCGGCCGTGTCACGCCGCTAGGTACCCTGACGGAATTCATGCTCCCCCACCGCGGCGGTCCCGCCGGCATCGCCGAAGGGAGCGACGGTAAGCTCTACATCGCCGAGAACTCAGGCGATCGTATTGACCGGATGTCGACGGACGGCCGAGTCCAGGAATTCCGCTTGCCGGTGCGCGGAGGCCGCCCCGATGGGATTGTCAGGGGAGCTGACGGCAACATATGGTTCACGGAATTCGGCTCTGGAAGAGTTGGCCGCCTAACCACGGCCGGTCGTCTCAAGGAGTATGTGCTCGCCGCCCATGGGCCGCCAGTCGGCATTGCCGCCGGGCCGGACGGTAACATTTGGGTCACGATACCGGCCGCTCATGCAATTTGTAAACTGGCAACCGACGGAAGCCAGACCACATATTACTTGGAGCGCAATATCATGCCGGGCATGATCGCCGCCGGAACCGATGGCAATCTGTGGTTTACGCAACCGAACGGGATGCTTGGCCGCTTCTCGCCCTCAGGCATCGTACGCGAATTTCCAGCAGTGCTGACTGCTCGAACCGTTGCGCGCCCTGAAAAGCTGTTGATCAGTGCCCCGTGATCGCCGCGGCGAAGGAATCCTCCCGTTAAGAGGTTTCCCATATCGCTGTCGCGGATGCGGCATTTTGCGCTATAAGCGGGTTCAGTAACGGAAATTGGAAGCGACGGGCTAAAAGCCTGTCCCACAGCACTCCGGGAGAATGTTTATGGCTGGTCATCTGGACGGGAAGGTTGCCGCCGTTACCGGCGGCGGACGCGGTATCGGCCGCGAGGTTAGCAGAGCACTCGCCCGGCAGGGTGCGGCGGTGGTGGTGAATGACCTCGGTGTCACCGTCGCCGGCCAACAGGAAACCTCGTCACCGGCCGACGACGTGGCGAAGGAAATCAAAGCGGCTGGAGGAACTGCCAGCTCCAACCACCTCGACATCTCAACGCCTGAAGGCGGCGAGGGCCTTGTCAACCAGGCAATCAAAGAGTTTGGCAAGCTCGACATCCTCGTGAACGTGGCGGGGATTCTGCGCGATCGCATGATCTTCAACATGACCATCGAAGAATGGGATGCGGTCATAAGGGTGCACCTGCGCGGCCATTTCTGCACAATGCGGCCGGCCACAGCCCATATGCGCGAGCGCAAGTTCGGACGGATTATCAACTTCTCTTCCAACGCCGCGCAGGGTTCGCCGGGCCAGCCGAATTATGCCGCAGCCAAAGCCGGCATTCTGGGACTTACGTACAGTACCGCCAACGCGATGCAAAAGTACGGGGTTACCTGTAATGCGATCTGGCCGGGTGCGGCTACTCGCATGACCGACTCGATCCCCGCTGGACGCATGCCAGGTGCGGGCCTGATAACCAGCGCTACCGCCGCCGGCACCACGATGGACCCGGCCAACGTGCCTCCGATCATCGTCTATCTGTGCAGCGACGAAGCTGCGGAGATTACCGGCCAGTGCTTCGGCGCCTCAGGTTATAGAATCACCCGCTACACGCACATGAGGCCGGAGCGAGTGCTGATTAACAATGGTCCTTGGGACGTGGAGGATGTTTTCAAGCTGTTCAAGCAGACCCTGGCGGTGGGCCTGGAACCGCCGCGGATGTTCTAGGTCAAAAAGTCTTAGCTGGGCCGCCTTCATCCCGCGCCAAAGTGAAGGGCCCACAACAAGTAAACCGAATAGCCCATGAGCTTGGCTCTACGTATTGGCTCGCGGCCCAGCGCTCTGGCCTTGGCGCAGGCGGCCCTTATAAGGGACGCGGTCACCCGGCGCCTGAGGGGGCTCGCGATAGAAATCGTGCCGATAAGCACCAGCGGCGACAAAATGCAGACGGCATCGCTGGCGCGCGCCGGCGGCAAGGGCTTGTTCATACACGAACTCGAACAGGCCCTGGGCGAGCGCCGAATTGACATCGCGGTTCATTCGATGAAGGACCTGCCCGCGATTCTACCCCAGCAATTCCGGCTTGCAGCGGTGCCACGTCGCGAGGCACCTTTCGACGTGTTGCTCATGCGAGGCCGCGGCGGCTGGGCCTCGCTGCCGCCCGGTGCGCGGCTCGGTACCTCGTCCGTTCGGAGACGCCTGGAGGCTTTGCGCGTGTGTCCGAATCTTGAAGTGCTGCCGCTGCGCGGGAACGTGGATACCCGGTTGCGCCGCCTGCGCGCCGGCGATTTCGACGCGATCATTCTTGCTGCAGCCGGACTCAGGCGCTTGGGTCTTGTCCACGACGATGGCAATGCGGGTGCCGATCCACTTAGGGACGAAATTTCGATCATAGAACTGGACCTGCGCGATTTTGTCCCCTCGGGGGGCCAGGGTGCGCTGGCCATCGAAGCTCTGCGCGACGCGGCCCCTGGAGATTCTGCGGAAATTGAGAGCGCGATCGCAGATCTCACTGATTTGCCCACGCTGGCGGAGACAACCGCCGAACGCGCGTGCCTGGCCACAATCGGCGCTTCGTGCGTCTCGCCGGTGGGGGTCAATGGTAAAGCAGACAACAAAACCCTCGCGCTCCGTGCTCTCCTGTTCAGTGTCGATGGTGGACGCAGTCTCAGCGCCGAATCGGCAGGTGAACTCGCTGCGGGTGCGTCGAGCCGCGCTCAAGTTGAGCAGACCGCGACACGGCTAGGTGAAAGACTCGGCCACATGATGCTTGAGCGCGGCGCAGGTGAACTTATCGGCCGTGGGTAAAGTACGCGGCAAGGTTTACCTGGTCGGGGCCGGACCCGGAGCCCCCGATCTGATCACCGTACGCGGCGCCGATATCATGCGCGCCGCGGACACCGTCGTTTACGACCGGCTAGCCAGCGTCGAGATCGTACAGATGGCGCCCGCAGCAGCCCAGCGAATCTATGCCGGCAAAATGGGTGATGCGGCACAGCAATTTGAGCAAGCGGCAATCAATCAAATTTTGATCGAACATGCACGTGCTGGTAAACGAGTTGTGCGCCTCAAGGGCGGCGACCCGTTTATCTTCGGCCGCGGCGGTGAGGAGGCGGAAGCACTGGCGGCTGCCGGCATTGACTTCGAGGTGGTGCCGGGCGTCACTTCGGCGATTGCGGTGCCGGCTTTTGCCGGTATTCCATTAACCCATCGCGAATACGGTTCGTTCGTGACGTTCATCACGGGTCATCAGGGTGGCGACAAGAATTCAGCGGCGACCGTCCCCTGGGATGAGCTGGCACGGGCGGCCAATTCTGGCGGAACGATCGTTATTCTGATGGCGACCGCGCGCATGCGCGAGAATCTCGCGCGCTTGATGGCGGGCGGGCTTGCGCGCGAGACGCCTTGCGCAGCCATCCAATCCGGCACGACGGCAGCTCAGAAGGTCGTCACAGCGCCCCTTGCCGCGTTAGCAGACCAGGTCGACCGTGCGGGTCTTGGTGCACCGGCGGTGGTGGTTGTAGGCGAGTGTGTCCGGCTCGCCTCGACCTTGAATTGGGCGAAACGGCTGCCACTTTTCGGTCGGCGCATAGTCGTGACGCGCGCCGCCGCGCCGTCGGGTGTATTTGCGCGGCGGCTTCGCCAGCTTGGCGCCGAGGTGATTGAATTCCCCACCATCGAGACCGCGGCTCCAGACAGCTATCTTCAACTTGACGACGCAATCGGCCGGCTTCAGGGTTTCGACTGGATTATCTTCACCAGCGCGGCTGGCGTTGAAGCATTTATCGAACGGCTGCGCATCCTGGATGTGGACATTCGGGCGGCAGCCAGCGCCAGGATTGCAGCGATCGGCCCCGCCACTGCAGCTCGGCTGCGCCATTATGGGCTTAAGGTCGCCGCGGTTCCGCATGAGTATCGAGCGGAAGTTTTGTTCGAAGCGCTCGGCGAACGAGCTATCGAGGGTGGGCGAATCCTGATACCGCGAGCGCAGGTCGCTAGAGAGATCCTGCCTCAACTGCTGCATGAGAGTGGCGCGAAGGAAGTCGTCGTCGCTCCCGCCTACAAAACCGTGGCCCCCCGCGACGCTGATGTCGGGCGGATGCGGCAGCTCGTCCGTACCGGAGCGATTGACCTGGTCATCTTTACCAGTTCGAGCACGGTCACTAATTTCCAGACGATGCTCCCCGCACTGGAAATCACCGGCTTGAAAGCGGCTGCGATCGGACCGATTACTGCTGAAGCTGCACGCGCCAGCGGCTTCGATGTAGTAGTAACTCCGGCTACGTACACGGTAGATAGCCTGATTGATGCGACTTTAGAGCACTTCCACCCCGGGGTTGGGGGTTAATATAATCTTGCGATTGGCTCTCGCCACTCTTTTGCAGGAGAGGGGAGGGTGATGATTCTGTGTCCTCGAGGGGTAAGCGACCATGGCATTTCCGATAAGTCGGCCACGCCGGCTGCGCCGCAATGAAACGTTGCGCCGAATGGTACGGGAAACGCGTCTCACGCCGGACGATTTGATTCAACCCTATTTTGTCTGCCCGGGTCGCGGCGTAAACAGGCAGGTCGGGGCGATGCCGGGGGTGGCGCAGATGTCGGTCGAAAACGCGCTGCGCGCGGCGCGTGAAACCCATGCGGCCGGCGTTCCGGCAATCATTCTGTTCGGGATTCCGCAATACAAGGACGCGCAGGGCTCCGAGGCCTGGGACGACAATGGTCCGGTGCAGCGCGCGATTCGCGAGATCAAGGAGCATGTGCCCGGACTCGCGGTAATCACCGACGTCTGCATGTGCGAGTACACCGACCATGGTCATTGCGGGGTGATTGTTGGCAATGACGTCGACAATGATGCCACGCTGGAACTGCTGGTCCGCGAGGCACTCTCGCATGTGCGTGCTGGAGCGGACATGGTTGCGCCCTCAGACATGATGGACGGGCGGGTGGCGGCTATCCGCGCGGCCCTCGACAACGAAAACTTCAGCCATATCCCAATCCTGGCCTACTCGGCGAAATTCGCGTCGGCCTTTTATGGGCCGTTTCGCGAAGCGGCGGAATCAGCGCCGCAGTTCGGTGATCGGCGTTCCTACCAGATGGATCCGCCGAACGGCGATGAAGCGATGCGGGAAATTGCGCTGGACCTGGATGAAGGCGCCGACATTGTGATGGTCAAGCCGGCGCTGCCTTATCTCGACCTCATTTACCGCGCCAAGCACGAGTTCAATGTGCCTATTGCTGCGTACAACGTCTCGGGTGAGTACTCGATGATCCGCGCGGCGGGAATCAATGGCTGGCTCGACGAAGAACGCGCCACCATGGAAATGCTAACCGCAATAAAGCGCGCCGGCGCCGACCTGATACTCACTTATTTTGCGACCCAGGTTGCTCAACGTCTGCGATAACAAAAAGCTTCTCAACCTCCAGGGGCCGGCGCTCGAGCGCTGCAACGGTTTAGCGCGCTGCTCATCGTAAGTGGTTCCTGAACCCGCCGGCTGTCTCCGAGCAATGTGGAAGAAGGGAGGGATCGTCCCGATGGCAGCCGCTGCCGGCCTCCCAGCTCCACCTTTTGCGCGACCAGAGCGCGGACAAAATAACATCACTTTATTTGTCGGCGGTGACCAAAAATTGTCATCGTGTCAAGATAATTCCTAAGCGGCTCTTCGATACGCTATCAGCTTTGAGTACTGGCGCATATATTGCTCCGCGAGCGGGTAGCTGCTCAAAGGAGTGAGTAATGGTTAATCAAGACACATGGGCCGGGTTTGCGACCATATTCGGATCGATGCTGCTGGCGATAGCGGTCACTATGGCCTGTTTCCTGGTTAGAGGCGCTGTGCCGCCCTTCATCGTCGTGGTTCTGCCGGCAATAATTGGTTCCGCGCTCTTGACCGCGGGACTCCTCGCCAAAAAGGATAACGGCTGGAGTCATCACGTTCCGCCCGAGCGCCGGGACTAAGTCCCAGCCGGCGGATTCTCGAATCGAGACCGAACTGGCAGGCTTCAGCGAACCTCTGTAGCGCGATAAGGTTCGGATTCAGGCCGCGGCTGGTGTATGCTAGCTGCCCCTAGGTGGGCCGGACGAAAATTCCGCCGGACCTCGTTCAGGCTCGCTTATGTGCGCGGCCGGTCTTGCCTGCTTTATGAGTCGTACGGCGCTGCGCATTTTTTTCAGATGATTGAGGAAGACCATCGGCTGATCGTCTGGGCCTTGGGGCGGATTGCGACAGGCCGATTACCGTTGCGCGCAGATGATCGGCCAGCTTGCGATAGGCGCTAGCACCTTCGATGTTCTCGACCAGCATCCGCAGCTCGGCGTTGGTGATGACGGCGCCGATGCGCAGTTCCACTGGGGCGCGGCGTGGGATCAGGCTACCCTTGCCTAATACCGCATGTGTGCCGTCGATTCGAATCGGCAGTACATCGCATCCACTGTTTAGCGCGAGATAACCGACGCCGCTCTTAAAGTCATAAATCTCCCCGTCAGGCGAGCGGGTGCCCTCGGGGAACATCAGCACGCTGCGGCCTGCTGCGAGTTCAGCCATTGCCTCGTCGAGTGATTCAAGTTGAGCACGTTCGCGGTCGAAGGGAATCAGGCTGGTGAAATTCGTGGCGATGAAACGGCGAATACCATTATTGAAAAAATAGTCCTTGGCGGCGAGCACTACGAGTTCACGGCCCATGGCACCAAGTGCATAGCTGACCAAACCGAAATCGACGTGGCTGGCGTGATTGGCGACCACCAGCAGGTTGCGGTTCGCTGGCACATTCCCGCGCCCCATGATGCGCGGGCGGAGCACGCGTTCGAACGCCGCTTCGAGCGATTGCCGCATTGCATACTGACCCAAACGCCGCAAAGGTCCTGGTAACTCAACCACGTACGGGCGAGCGAATTGCGCATATGAGGGCAAACGCGGCCGATTTCGACCTTCGCTGATAGTGCGCTGTAGATCTTCGACCGTGCTCACATTAGACAATTGCTCGGGGCTTAGCTCTCTGCCCGACTTTACCGCGATGTGTTCGGCGAGCTCAGCTAACGCCAGCGAGTCGAGGCCCAGGTCTTCGATCAGGCGGGTTGCGGGGGAAATGGATTCGACATCGAGGGTGACCTGAGCCAGGGTATGCAGCAGCCATGGCTCAATTTCTGTCCGGAGCGCGCTGCGTTCGCCGATGTGACTTCCCAGCATGCGCTGCAGCAGAGTTGCGACTTCCGCCCGTTTGATCTTTCGCGTGCGCGTACGCGGCAATTCAGAATCGGTAAAGCGTAGGATGCGGATGCGCTTATGGGGACTGAGGCCGGCGCTGACCTGTTCGAAATGTTCCCGCAGCCGATCCTCCACCGCACGGCGGCTTTCACCTCGGGCATAGGCTGGCACGACCAGCGCCGCGGCCTGCTCGCCCTGTCCGACTCTGAGCCCCACCACTGCGATTTCCTTCACAAAATGTGAGCGGCCGTAAACGTGTTCGAGTTCGTCGATGTAAATGTTATTGCCGCCGGAATCGACGATGACGTCCTTGGCGCGGCCGGCAATGTAAAGACGCCCCTCTTGATCGAAACTGCCCAGGTCTCCCGTATGCAACCAGCCATCTTTTAGCACTGCCGCGGTGGCCGCTTGATTGCGGAAATAGCCGGTCATTATGTTCGGACCGCGTACGACGATCTCGCCAACCTCGCTGCCCGGCGCCGAATCGAGCCTGACTTCGACTCCGCCCAGCGGTTTGCCGACTGACCCGCTCACCAACGGCTCGTCCGGCCTCGCGACGCTCAAGACCGGTGCCGATTCGGTGAGACCATAACCTTCAAGCAGTTTGATCCCGATATCGCCGAAAAACTGCGCCACGCGCGGTGGCAGCGGGGCCCCGCCGCTGACGGCCAGTTTCAGCCGTCCGCCGAGGGCGGTATGCGCGGGACGAAAGATAAGGTGCCCCAGGTTAAGGCGGTAATCGGCGTCAAGCCCGCGATTGAAGTCCCGCAGCCGGTCGAAGGCTGCCACATAAAACGGGCCGCCTGCTTCAACCTGATCAAGAATCCGGCGATGAACCGCCTCCCATAGCGCCGGCACTCCGATGAGCGCGGTCGGACGTACGTCTGCCAGCGTGCGTGAGAGACTTGCCGCATCGAGGCCGAGCGGATAAACGATGCGCGCTCCGCTGGCGAGTGGCAGTAACATTCCGCAGGTGAATTCAAACGTATGGTGCAGTGGCAACAGTGACAAGACAACGTCGCTGCGGTCGAGCGTGAACACGCGCCCCAGCATCATTATCTCCGCCGCGAAATTACCATGCGTCAGCATCACGCCCTTGGGTGCACCGGTCGTGCCGGAAGTGAAGACGATCGATGCGAGCGTGTTGCGCTCGATACTCGGCGGCGCTTGCCGGTTGCCGCGCAGCAGGAACGGCCGGCGGAGTTCGCCTAGTTCGAGTTCAACCGCGCCAGGTACGATCTCATGCAAGGCATCGCCCAGCCGCTTGGCGCATGCGGCGGACGCCAGCACGGCGCGCGGTTCGGCGATGCGGCAAATCGCGGCAAGCTCGTCGGCGGAAATCAGATGGTCGAGCGGAACCGCGACCGCGCCCGTATACAGAATTGCGAAATAGGCGAGGACCCAATCGGGCGAATTTTCGCCGACCAGCAGCACACGCTCCCCGGCTTTGATGCCGCGCGTGGCGAGCAGCATACCGGCTCGATGAGCGCCGTCGCGCAGTTCACGGTAAGAAAGCGAGCTGCTTTGGCCTGACGGCTTACGGGCATCGAGCGCGACCTGTGAACCGAACCGTTCGGCTGCCCGCTCAAGCAGCTCGACCAGTGTCTTATGCCGCAGCAACGGGCGCGCCCGGCCGCGGGTATGCAGGTCAAGTTGGGGGAAAATATGGCGCCGCAGCCCCGGTAAATGAATATTCATCCAATAGTCATTCCAGTCGATCTTCTCCGGCTGGAACGGATGTTGCCCCGCATCTGAGGGAGTAAGTATGCGGTACAGTTCCCGGATATTGCGGCCATGGAAGGTATAAGCCAATTCCTGGATGTAAGGGAGATAAACATCAACTAGCGAGCGCGCCAGTTCGGCGCTTTCAGAGATGCGTGTGATGCGTTGCTCGAATTTTCGTGCTGCCGCCGAGTGCTCGCCGGCGAGGATTTTTGCCAACCCGGCAGCGTGCTGCAGGATTGCCGGCAGGGTCTTACTAACCAGGTTGTAGGTGTTCTGGCTGACGACCACCGCTTCCAGATGCGGCGCCAGTTTGCCCATCGGTCCGCCGCCGGCCCGCCGATGCTCTCGGCGATTACTCAGCGCAGTGAGTTCCACCAGCCGCTGCATCGGCAGCGGATTCACGTCTGAGGTGCAGAGCTGATAAATTGGCTGGTGGCGCTTGACCAGCAATGCGCCCATGATCGGTATGATGGCGTGAGCGGCCAGATCGACCGGGATAACGTCCAGTACAAGGCGGGGCCGTGCCGGATAAAAACGGTAGCCGCGGCCCGAAAGATAGGTGAGCGGCGCACTGGTGTTTACGCCCTGATTCCAGCCGGGGAGGGGATCTTTGAGGGCGCTTTCGATTACCGACGGCCGCACCACGGTGGCCGTGAGGTCGTGGGCGCCCAACACTAATTGTTCGCCCAGGCTCTTGCTATAGCTGTACGTATTCGGCCAGCCCCAAGCTAGCGCGCGTTCGCGGCCGACGTCCTGCAAACGCTCCTCGACCCACTGTTTACGGCGGCCCTCGTGCGCCAGTTGACGGCCGTCAGCGGCGCTGTCGTTCCTCGTATCTTGCGTGAATTGCGCTTGACGCGACTGGTCGCGCGACTCGGCCTCGATCCGCTCGCACGCTGCCAGCGCGTCCCTGATCTCTTGCTGTAAATTGAATTTAGGCTGGCCGTTCGGGCACCAATCGCCCGGCAGATCATCCTCAAAGCGATGCCCGTCGGCGGCGCCCGCAGCGTAGCAGGTGGAGATATGAATCAGCGCCGTGCCGCGATTGCGACAGAAATCGATGACGTGTTTGACACCAACCACATTGATGGCGAGCGCCTTTTCCAGTGAAGCTTCGAAATTCACCAGCCCGGCGCAGTGGATGACCGCATCGAGCGGCGCGTCGCCGAGTAGGCGGGCGTCGCCGTTGACCAAATCAGGATTGGTGATATCACCAGGCAGCACAACCACGCGTTGTTCAACATAATGGTCGAACCGCGGTCCCAGATACTCACGCAGCGGGCCCATCATCGGCGAGTCCAGGATTTCGCGACTGAAGCGATTGAAGCTTGATTTGCTGTCGCCCCGAATGAGCAGGTAAAGCCGTTTCAGTTCCGGATGATGACGCAGCAGGACATAGAGCAGAACCTTGCCAAGGAAACCGGTCGCGCCCGTAATCAGAATGCTGCGCTGGTCGAGAATCTGGGCGAGCGCTGGCAACGGATCCGCTGCCCTGGATGAAGCGGGATGATGCACTCGGTGATTATTCGACATCGGCAATGACCAAAGGAGGGAGATGGAGATAGGTAATCGTGGCTGAGCTGCCATGCGCTGACGCCGCCATTGCGATTGCCTCATCGAGCGTGTCAGCCGATTCCCACCCAAGGCGCAGAGCAACTTCGGGCTCCTCGCATCCAGCAGCGATGACGCGGGCACAATGCTGGCGTCCCGGCTCTCCCCAATACCACATGTAGAACGGGTGCACCCCATGGTAGGCATGGCCGTATCGATACATGTGAATATAGGTTGGATTGCGGGCAAATTCGGCTTCGAACTGCTTCTCCAGTTCGAGCGAGTCGGTAGTCTCACTCAGGCAACGATGAAAAAATTCGATGTAACTCGGATGGTGCTCAGGGTGAAACTCGTCGCGCAACGGGTGACAGATGATCATCGTGCCGCCGGGCTTTACCAGGGGCTGGTTGCGGAACATGTTGAACAGGTAGCCAAGTCCTGTGCATTGCACGAGTACAGGGTTCATGATCGAGTTGACGTTGTACGGACAGATATAGGGCACGCCAACAATCAGGATGTCTGACTGGCCCTTGACCGGCACCGCGTACTGCTGAAACACGCGTGCGAGCGCCTGGCGATGGACGGTTTCGGTCTCCCCCGCCCAGACGCCGGTCATTCCGTAGGGCGCCGTGTATTGATAGAGTGCCTGGCGCCGGAACTCAGTGGACATCGCGCCCAGCGTCCAGCGGAAGCCCTTGAGCCGCAGGCGGTCCCAGTCGCTGAAGCGGTCCTCGTTTTTCTGCAAGAAATCAAGCATTGGCCCGTACATCCGGGTGTTGACCGCGGTCTCAATCGAAAACACATTGAGCTGCTGATTGATCAATTTGCCCATCCGATTGGCGGAATGGTGCAGCGCCGAATTCGCCGGGTCCATGTACGAATGGGACTGGCGCAGAGTAGCCGGATTGTGGTGGTGGCGCAGACTTTGATAGGGCGCTAACCCCACCGCGACCGATTTATGTCCGCCGTCCATCGGCACCAGGTTGATGTTAAGGTAAATCAGCAGGTCCGATTCGGCGGCGCGGCGCGACAGCCAGACTTCTTCGCCATGCTCGGTCTTGCCCAGCATCACCGTCTCGGCGCGATTCTCCGCGTCGAAGTTGTATAGCCGTTCGGGCCAGAATTGCTTGAACGCACGGTCACCCACGGTTCGCCGAATTTCACTCTCAGTCATGCGGCGATGAAGCGAGGTGGCGATAATCAGGTGCACGTCGTCGACCCCATAATCCGCGAGCGTTTGCAGTACGGCGTTGAGCAGCCGCTCGCGGATATCAGGACGCCGCATCGGTGGCAACGGCAGGCTGATATCATCGATTGCGATGGTGACGCGCAGATTGGGGTTCAATTGTGCAAACAGCGGGTCGGCATTGAGCGGATGCAGCAGCGCGTAGCGAATTGCAGTATCCGGATCAGGCAGAGCCTCGAGTGGCGGAGGCGGGTAGATGACGCGGGTGCCTGCCGGCAATTTCTCCACCAGGAAATCGTCACCATATGCAATCAGCCGGGGCTGCGAACGGCGATTGAGCGTGACTACGAGTTCACGCCGTGCCTCCACCTCATGGCGTAGTTCGGATGGCTTGAGTTCCTTGAGCCTGGCTTCCGGCCGCGCCATTCAGTGTCCTCCAATCCTGCTGGTGAAGCTCTGCCACTTGACTCTAACCCCTGCGCCCGTCGCCAGGGGCCTGGAAAAGGACACGATCGGCCAATGGCGGCCGCGCGCTGCAGCTGCCAACCGCCGGTCTGGATTAACGGCGACGGGATGACCCACGATCGCCAAAAACGGCAGGTCGTAGTACGAATCTGCGTAGCCCCAGCAGGAATCGAGAGAAAGCCGCCGCGACGCGGCATAAGCCTCGCACCATTCGGCCTTATCGTCCCCGGCCATCACCGGTGCCCGCAAACGTCCGGTTGCCAAGCCGCCGCTGAAGACCAAGCGGTTGGCGGCAAAATCGCGGATACACAACCGCGTGGCCAAAGGCGCAATGATAAAGTCGGGGGAGCCGCTGACCAGTACCGCGTCCAGTCCGATTGCACGATTGGCTTCGAGCAGCTCCCGTGCCTGGGGATAGAGACGCTGCAGCAAAACGCGCTCGCAATATTCTTCACCGAGAATCTCGAGGCGATCGCGCGAAACCCCTTTGAACGCCTGGAACAGCACAGTGTTGAGCAGACGCCGATCGTTCTGCTCAGCCATATAAAGCCGCGGCAGTCGCGCGGCGAAGCCGAGCAAATATTTCAGCCGTCCACTCCACTCGCCGAGGTTAGCCAGTAAAAACAATGCCGCGTGCACCAAGTTCAAGTCGACCAGCGTGCCGTCAAGATCGTAAAAGGCGACGCCCTGAGCTGGATTCGTGACAGCCTTGCTGGGCTGGCGTCTTGAGCGGCTGGAAAGCCGGTTCGGCGGCTGGCCGCGCGATCTCGGCGCCCGTGATACTGACATGTCAGTCTAGTTGGTGGAAGAGGAGTAGTTCAGCGTATCGGTGCCGCGCCGCAGGCCAGCCACCAATTCAGGCCGCGCCACGCCGCGCAAGCCGAAGTCCAGGATTTCCTCGGCCAGCTTGCTGATATCGCGGCGTCGATGACGCGAGGCTTGGCCTACGACCTCCTTGATGCCGCCGAGGATACAGTAGGCGACGGCACGGGTATCACAGTAGCGCACTAGTTTCATTTGGATACCAAGATCGAGCGACCGCTGGATTTGGTCGGCTACGCGTTCGTAGAACTCGCGAATCCGGCTATCGAGTTCGCGATCGAAGCCCGTGGCATGGTTAAGCAGAATATCAGTCAGTTCGCGTTCGGCCAGCAGGAAATTCAGCACGCGCCTGAGATTGTTGCGCAGTTGCGCCACCGGTTCAGGTTCCTCCGGCCCGATTCGCAGCCGTTGGATCCGCAGCCTGAGTTCACTTAACACCTGTTCCAACAGTTCCTCGAAAAGGTCTTTCTTATTCTGGAAATATAGGTAGAAAGTGCCACGGGCTATCTGGGCCCGGGCGATGATGTCGGCGATGTTAGTGCGATGATAACCTTTACGCGCAAAAATCCGCTTGGCATGACGCAGCACCTGCTCACGCCGGGCCCTTTGATCCATCTAAAACCTATACCGAGACACTATAGAGTGGGATTTGCAAGTGTCAAACAAATGGCGCGCTTGTCTCAACGTCTTGTCAACAACCGATTCGAACGCATCAGGCCGCCGGCGATCGAATTTTACAGTAATGTTTTATTTTCTTCCGGATCTGTGAAGCGACTTTAAGATTCATCAAGCAGCGGTCCCTCAGCGCTCAGCTATTTGAGTGTTGAGAGCTCAAAAAAGGGCGGGCATATAGGAGGGGGAGGCTCCCACATGCCCACCAGTGGTGCCGTCCGTCTGGCAGCGGACAGCCATCCGGCTGCAGGGAGGAGGAGCACACAACCGGATCGAAGCGTTCCAAATGACCCGCCTCTGAGATCAAAGACGATTGCACCGCCGGAATTATTCGAGATGAAATTCGTTTCGTTCCGATAAGCGGCCTTCCGGGCAGGTCTCCTTCGGTCTAGTAAGGTGGTTTAGAAATGAAACCCCTCGTCAAAGAAGATGGTAGCCTGCTTCTCGACTGGCAATCAGCAAGTTCCGCAAATGACGAACATCGAAGCCCAAGCAGACTTTAGCTGCCATAACGCCACACCTTGTGATGACGTTCGCGCGATCCGCGCCTTTGTCCGCCGGAAAACTGTTGAACTCGAAATAGCCTTCCGTCTTGACGGGAACATTTCGCGCATTCGTCTGACCGGGCAAGGCGGGCCGCATGGACTTGGTGAACTATGGCGGCATACCTGCTTCGAGGCTTTCATCCGGATCGACGGGCACGCCGCATACCATGAATTCAACTTCGCGCCGTCGCGCGAATGGCGTGTCTACGCCTTTCGCGCTTATCGTGACGCCGGGCCACTCGCGAATGAATGGCGGTCGACGACTGTCGCCGTAAACGTCACGGCTGAGCGGCTCGAACTCGACACCCGCATCCTTCTGACTGACTTGTCCTCCATTCATGCGCACTCGCCGCTGCGCCTTGGCCTCGCGGCCGTTATCGAGTCGCACGACGGGTCGTTGTCCTACTGGGCGCACCATCATCCGGCCGGCAAACCCGATTTTCATCACGCTGATGCTTTCGCTCTCCGGCTGGTGCCGCCGAGTTTTTGAGAAACGGGTAAATGTCGACCAGCACAAATATCGCTGAGGGTGCTCCTTGCCGACTGTGCTCATTGGATCGTTACCCCCGAAAGTGTCCGGTTAATTCCGATCATCAAGACGGGCTTGGACGGCCACTATCGGGTTGACGCACTGCGCCAGTCGCCCCTATATGGACTCAATCACGGTCGCTCGCACCTGTTGGCGGCGGGCGATGGAGGTCTATCTCAGATGGCTGAACCTGTACATCAAAACCTTGCCGGCGTGCGCGTTTTAGATATTACGCAGTATATCGCCGGTCCTACCTTAGGCCGGATTCTCGCCGATCTCGGTGCGGAGGTCGTTAAGTTGGAAATGCCTCCGGCCGGCGAATACTCGCGTCGCGGCGGATTTCCGCCCAGGGTCGAGGGCCAGTCGCCCGCATACATTTACTACAACCGCGGTAAGCGCAGTATCTGTATCGATTTCAAGCGCCCCGAAGGTGCGGCACTGGTCGTCGAACTGGCGCGCCATTTCGATATCGTGATCGAGAACTATACGCCGGGGGTGTTAGACAAATATGGGCTCACCTACGAAGCCTTTAAGGCAATCAATCCGCGGATCATCATGTGCTCGATTTCAGGCTTCGGGCAGACCGGTTCGCGGGTTAACCTGCCGGGCAATGACATGACCGCGCAGGCATTATCTGGCCTGCTCCATCTGACCGGAACCGAGGACGGTACGCCGGTCTATCCCGGAATGTACCTGGCCGATGCCGGCGGCGGCGTCAACGGCGTTGCCGCAGTACTCGCCGCGTTGTATTACCGCGAACGCACGGGGATCGGACAGTATATCGACGTGGCGCTTTATGAATGCGTCTTCCATATGCACGATGTCTTCCTGCTACAGAATCTGTTCACCTACGGTGATTATAATCCCGGCCCCACCGGCCGCCATCGTCCGGGCGCCACGCCTTGTGGCCTGTTTCAAACCAGCGACGGCTGGATCGTGTTCACCGTGCTCAACCACCAGTGGGAGCGCTTTGCTCAGGACATGGGTAAACCCGAACTGATGACCGACGAGCGCTTCAGTCACTATTCGGCGCGTTGGGACAACCGGCATTCGCTGCAACCGATTGTCGAAGAATGGTTCCGATCACTTGGCAGCCGCGAGGATGTGCTCAAGTTTCTGCTCGAGCGGCATTATCTGGCCGCCCCCGTGCTTGATCTGCGCGAGACAGTCGAACTGATCAAAAGCGAGGGACGCGGCGCGCTGCAGAATCTGAACGTTCCAGGCTACGGCGAAATCCCGATGCCCAAAGTGCCTTACCTGTTCTCCGAAACCCAAGTCGGGTTTCAGCCGATTCTTTCGATGCTCGGTGAGGACAATCGGGACATCCTGAGCCAATACCTCGGCTACAGCGAGCAGGAACTCGACGAACTTCAGGCCGCCGGCATCCTGATTGAGGATCCCGAACTGCGCGAAAACCGCGAACGCGGAAGATAACGTTGGTGAGAAAGGAGGTAGGGACCGGAGTGTAATCTCACTCTAACTGCGGGGGACTGCCGGCGCAGGGCGTCGGCCATGACTCGCTCTAGCACTCGCCATACCACAGGGGCTCGCTTCGGCGGCCTCGACCGTTGGCGCGGGAGACAGCAGCTAGAATGACGACCATCACGCGCTGGGAGAAGTTCGTCAGGTTCCGAATCTCTCTGCGGCACGAGCCTTCGCCCGTGCGGCCTCTATTTCGCGATTCTTGGGCGGAGCGTTGGTGTCGAGCGAACGGAGAAGACGAGTCGAGACGCCTGTTATTTCATCGACGGCCGTGGCGAATAAACCTTCATTCGCTTTTGAGGGTTTAGTGAAGCCGCTGATCTTTCTCACGAATTGGAGCGAAGCAGCTCGAATCTCTTGATCGGTAACCGGCGGATCGAAGTTGAACAGGGTTTTGATATTTCTACACATTGGTTATTCTCCGGGCTATCAGCTGCACCTTTGCGCCAGCGCAGAAAACACTCAGATCGGTTGCGCGAGCGGTGGCAGAATATGCGGCATTATTCGTCCCAGCCAAAACTTCGCGCAAAGCTCACCAGGCCATAGGTGCGTGAGCTGCCGTAGCCTGCCTGGACGTCGATGCTGACACGCCATTCGCGTAGAAAGAAACCGACGTCAGGACCGCCCTGGCCCTTGGCTTGTCCGACGGAACCGCCGCCCCATATAGCCCCGCCGACTCCAAGTAGCAGCAGCAATCGACCGGTCGAGAATGCGACCGTCCGCGCGTCGAGCAAACCGTTGGTGACGCCGTTTTGGAAATAGTGGCTCGTGCTATAGGAGAGGTTGATCGGATGCCGGCTTTGGAGCCATAACCAACTCGAGAAGTCGTTCTCGAATACGGGCGCGTCGCTGTCGCCAACATCTTCACCACCCAGCAATGTGAAGGTCGTGGCCCGAAAGGGCGAAAAACTCGCGCCTCCCTCGAAGGAGCCGAAGTTGCGCGGACTGCTATGGCGCCCCGGCGTGAGCGGACTATCGAAACCAGACCCCTGATAGACCTGGTAGGCGATGGCGCGGCCGATGACATTGACAGCACGCGTGAGGGTTTGATCAATTTCCAGTCCTGCATTCGTGGTCCCGTATTTCTCCGCACCATAGCCAACCGCAAAAAGCCTTAAGGTGAAGTGGCCGGGATTTTCCAGCTCCAAAAATCGAGTGGACCCTTGCGCATACGCTGCCGCGTGAGATGCGACGATTAGGGTCACGATTAGAAATGATCTCCAGATCAAACTTAACGATCGCATGCACGCAGGGGAATCCATTCAAGGCGCTGCGACCGCACCTGCCTAGTGATAGCCGGGTGCAGTGAGGTCGCCGATGCCCAGGGGTGCTGGAGGCGCTGGCGGCAACTCGCAGGGCACGGTGGTTTCATACCCAGCGGCCACTAGCACCGAATTCGGTTTCAAACTGGTTGGATTGCGCACTTCAACAGTTCCTTTGTGTACGCCAATATCCGTATAGCGCAGGCACTGCGGGAAGCCTGGGCATGGCTTCCCTTTTATGTACTGCGTGTCAAAATCGGTACCGCGCGCGGACGCTACCGCATTAGGAGTATGCACTTCGAACCCAGGCAGTTTGCCCGCTATGACATTGACCACCGAGCGAAGCCTGCCTTTGAACAGGTCAATCTTCGAATCTGTAGCGCTTGTCATTGTGCGGTCGATCAAAATCGAACTTGCGTCTGAAAGTATGAGCTGGCTGCCGTCTATCAGTTCTATAGTGACGCTCGATTGGCGCGAAGTTTCGAGTTTGTCGCCCGCCACGAGCGTCATTGCCGGCGTCGCCGTGATTGCGCGGCCATTGCGCTGCACCTTCGCTATACCACGAAGCTCTTTGATTGTCCCAGCACCGACCTGCGCGGCGGCATTTCCGGCCACAGCAACGAATACCAACCAGGTCAATGATAGCGACCACCTAGATAAGCCGCTGTAGCATCTGTGCCTCGCACTTTCAGTGACGTTGCGCATCGGTGGCGAGTTTCTAGCTGATTTTCGCGACCTGTTCACTGCAATCGTCGCCATGCCATGCGGTCCGCCTCCCACGCCCGACCATCTGGCGATTTTCTACCGATGGCTTGGCCGATTCAGGAACGTCTCCATCGACGGGGGAGCGTCGGTGGCCGCATTCGACCTCTTAAGTTGCGGATCATCCGCCGGCACGCAACGAACAAAGGCGCTTGGGCTTGTAAAGCCATATTTGTTCCACGATCCTCGCTTGATTACGCTGAGCCGCCGCCAATCAGTGACGAGCTTTTGTCGCGCCGGCTCACATTCCGCGCGCGAAGAGAACTTCGCGCGCGAGATAAATTCCAGCGGTCCTATGACCGGCCCATGCTCCATCCTGATCGTGACCCTGGGATTGCTGACGATCTTCTCGTCGGGCGCCATCAGGTACCAGGTCTCTGCTTGAGCGGCGATCGGCAAAAGCATCATCACCGCAATCGCTGTAAACACCAGATTGGGCATCACAGTCCATCGCCCAGTTCTGGAAGCTGCCTTTGTCATGTTTGCCATGTGGATACTCGAGGACCGTCAGAGTGAGCGTTTCAGGGTAGCGGCTGCCAGCAGCAGCATGATCGCAGTGAACGCGGCGAGAAAGGCGACGTCAGCCGAAATAGCAGCAAAGTCGGCGCCTTTGAACATTACTGATTTCAAGGCTCTGATAGCATGAGTCTCCGGGTTCCACCGTGTAAATGAGTGTAGCCACGGCGGCAGGCTTTCGATTGGATACAGGGCACCGCTTGGGAAAAACAGGATCATGTTAAGGAAACTGGCCGGCCCGCCGATCAGGCGCGGGTTACTGGTCCGGCTGTACATCGCGAACATCATAGCCAAGAGTCCCGTGCCGGTGAGAACAATCACACCACATAACATTCCCAGCGCGCGCATACCGCCGGCGATGCCGCCTCCTGTCAACGCGAGTCCCGCAATCAGGACGAGGATTGCCTCGCATGTTGTGGCCAGAACGCTGCTGGCCAGCAAGCCGCTCGCGATATTCCACGGGGAAAGCGGTGTTACCAAATGCGCTTCAGTGACCCCCGAGAAGCGGTCCATGATCCAATTGAAGACGCCCGAAGTCATCGAGCCCATAAAGAGCGCCATTACTATCACGCCCGGAATGAGCGAACGGTCATAGTCGACCGTCACGAACAGGTTGCTTGAACGCAATGCGATCTCGTTGAGCTTAGGTTCGCGGGCAGTTACGTAATTACTGCGCAGCGTAGCGGTTGCCTGGCCGACGACAGCCTTTAGCGCGGCCGTGCTGATGCTGTCGACATTATCGACAAACAGCCCCAGCTCCCCAATACGGCCCGCGATTATGTCTCGGCTGAAGTCCGGCGGTATGACAAGTGCGGCTTTGTAATGACCGACTCTTACTTCCTGGAGAGCTTTGCCGGGATCATGCCTGTAACTGATAGTGATGGTCTGTGGCCCTGCCGCCAGTGCCTGGATCCTTTCTAAAACGCGAATCCCATACGGTCCCTGGTCCTGGCTCACGATCACCAATGGCAAATGTTTAAGCTGACCCTGCAACGAGTTGCCGAAAATCACCAGGAACAGAACGGGCATCACCACGCTGGCGACGACCAATGCTGGCGCCCTCGACAGTTTGATCAGGTCACGGCGCATGATTGCCCACGACTTCTTCACGTAATCCTCCGGGGCTGAGCAGGAGCAAAGAGGGGATCAGGCAACGGCGCTGCTCGACTAGTGCTTTCCTCGCGCAGATGGCGTCCGGTAAAGCTGAGAAAGACATCTTCGAGCGAGATTTGCTCGATGCTCATTGCTTGGATTTTTGCCCCGGCTTGTTCAAGCCGTTCAATCATTTGTGGCGTTGCATGGGCGCCGTCGGCGGTGGCGATGGTGATCGCACCATCGCTATCTTGGCTAATCTCCAATACGTACGGCAGCCCGCGAAGTGCTGTTATGGCTGATGTCGGGTCGCCGGTGACTTCGAGCTTAATGCGGTCAGAGCCCTTGACCATCGCCTTCAATTGCTGGGTGGTCCCGCTGGCGACGATTTTCCCACCGTCGATTATCGCGATCCGGTCGCACAGTTTTTCTGCTTCGTCCATGTAGTGAGTGGTCAGTGAGATCGTCAGCTCGCTCTCGGCACGCAACTGTTCGAGAAGTTCCCAAACAGCGCGGCGCGCCTGCGGGTCGAGCCCGAGCGTGGGTTCATCCAAAAACAACACGCGCGGCATATGAATCAAGCCGCGCGCGATTTCCAATCTCCGGCGCATCCCGCCGGAATAGGTCGCCACCATATCGTGCGCGCGTTCACGCAGCCCGACCATTGCCAGCAAGTGATCGGCGCGTGCATGGCGCGCCGCCCGCGGCAGCCCATAGAACTGGCCATAGATATCGAGGTTCTGCCACGCGGTCAGTTCTAGATCCGACGTCAACGCCTGGGGTACGACGCCGATCTCCTGGCGCACTCGCCGAGGCGCGCGAATCACGTCATGCCCGGCCACCCAGGCCTGTCCTGAAGTGGGCCGCAGCAACGTAGTCAAAATGCGGATCAGCGTCGTTTTGCCGGCGCCATTAGGACCCAGAAGGCCAAACAATTCACCTCTCCCGACCTCAAAGGTGACATGGTCGACGGCGGTGAATTTGCCGAACCGCTTAGTGAGGTCGGCCGCTTGAATCGCTGCCGGGTTGGCGTGCATCGGTGCGCCTGAAGGAAACTTCGGCCGTCATTCCGGGCTTGGCCACGCCGCCCGCCTGCAACAGGCGGACTTTGACGTAGAACGTGCGGATATCCTGGCGCCCGCGCCGCACATCGGTTTCCGTCGCAAACTGGCCTTCCTGGCCCACCGCCATCACTTGGCCACGAATCACAGTGGGCGGTTCCGTGGACAGCATCACCTGAGCAGGCGAGCCAACCTGGATGAAGCCCAGGCGGGTCTCTTCCAGGTCGACGCGGGCCCATATGGTGGATAAATCGTCAACGGTCAGAATCGGCGTCCCCGGATTAACCCATTCACCTACCTGCAGATTCTTGCTCACCACGACGCCTGAAATTGGCGAGCGGATCAGGGTATCGGCGAGCTGATCCTGGTAGTACTTGAGGTTCGCCTGCGCCGCCTGAACCGCCGCCCGGTCCTTTTCTGTTCGCGTCACGGCGTCGTCATAGGCCTGCAGCGAGATGACGCTCGCCGCGAAAAGTGCCTGATCACGGCGCCTGGTCCGTTGGGCGTCATTCAGCTCAGCGGTCGCGTTCGCCAGTTCGGCGCCAGCCTTGGCGAGCTGGTTCCTGATATCAACATCTTCGATCTTGCAGACGACCTGCCCGGTTTCAACCATTTCGCCTTCGTCCAGTGCGAGCAGCGCGATTCTTCCTCCAATCCTGCCGCTGATGTTCACCTCCTGCGCCTCGATGATGCCCACACTGCGGATTACGCCTGGTTCCGGCACCGGCCACAGATACGATTTGCCGAAATAGCAGAGCGTCGCCGCCGCAACCATCACAGCGGCGAAAATCCCGAGGCGGTTCAACCAGGTCCTCATCTGACGCCCTCGAGCAAACTCCCACGTCCACCACAGGCCGAATGCGCAACCTGGACGAATGAGGGCGATCCGCCGCAGCCATGCGCGCGAGGATAGTACTCTGCCCGCCCGCGAATAGGCCAAATTGCCATATTTCACGTAATACATTATTCTCATGATTTTGTGAAGCTAATGAAGATTATGCATCTTGATCGAGGGAAAAGACGGAGCAATGATGCATTGGTGGCGATGCGGTCGAAACACGAGCGCGATCAACGTTCCGTATCGGGGTTCATCGAGCGGTTCGCGGTGGCGCTGAGCGAGGCTGGCTTCCCTCGAATGCCGGCTCGGGTCTTTGCCGGCCTTCTGGCCACCGATTCCGGGCGGCTCACTGCGGCCGATTTGGCCGAACTACTGCAAGTGAGCCCGGCCGCCGTTTCGGGTGCAGTGCGCTACCTGGATCAGGTCAACCTGGCGAGCCGGGAGCGCGAGCCCGGCTCTCGGCGCGATTACTACCGGGTACATGACGACGTCTGGTACGAAGCGATCGCCCGCCGCGATCAGGTGCTTGCCCGATGGGAGCGGAGCCTGCGTGAGGGCATCGAGGTGCTCGGGCGCGGTACCGCGGCCGGCGCGCGCATGGCGGAGACCCTGGCGTTCTTTGAGTTCCTCCAAAAGGAGTTGCCTCTGCTGCTAAGAAAATGGCGCGAGCTCAAGTCTAAGCTGCAGCCGCACGTTCCAACTCCGCTCGACCAGATTGATACGAAGCTGGGTTCAAGAACGTCGCAGTCAAAGAGGCGGCCTCGCCCTCAGCACGTCGGCGCGTAGCGAACAAGGCGAACAGAGCCCGCAAGCGCGGACACACCTCGCCGACCGGCGAAAACCCAAGTATGCCGCGGTCATCCCTAACGCCGCGCCGCCGGAACACGTCGCCTTCCGCTTTAAATTCGCTCCCGCGACACTTGAATGGGAACGGTCAATTGTATTAACTATCTGGTTAATTCGGATTAACTCGCCGGTTAATTGTGAAGAGAACTCGCGATCTGGCTCGTACGCGCGAGCGCATCCTGAAAGCCGCGCTTACCGAATTCGCCGCCAATGGTCTCGCTGGCGCGCGTTGTGAGGACATCGCGCACCGGGCCCGGGTCAACAAACGCATGCTGTTCTATTGTTTCGGCTCCAAGGAAGAGCTCTATCGCGAAATCCTGCGGCGGAAATTCAGTCAACGCGCCACTGTCTTCGAGCCCCTTCCTAGCGATCTCGGGCGCGCGATTCTACATTGGTACGAGGCCTTTTCAAGTGACCTCGAATGGGTGCGGCTGCTCGAATGGGAAGCGCTGGGAAACGCAGCCGGTGAATTGATCGGCGAGCAGGAACGCCGCCAATACCTGAAACGTACCCTGGATAGTTTACGCCGCGCACAGATGGACGGCCTGGTGCCGGAAAAGCTGGACCTCGCGCAACTTCAGATTTCAATTATCGCACTAACCGCGTTCCCGCTCGCCTTTCCGCAGATGACCCGCCTCGCCAGTGGACTGGCGCCGACTGATCCGCGCTTTCAGCGCAAGCGCCTCCAATTCCTGCGTTGGCTAGGCGAGCGCTTATCGCCCGGCGGTTTGGTATGGCGTTCCGCCTGTGTTGCACCGACCGAAGGTACGTCAGGCAAGCTGGACAACGGGAAGCCAATTCGGCGGAGGCGCCGCCTGCAAACCACTAGATGCTGAGAACATTGGCTGCCGCGATTCCTCGAACGGAGACTGCTCAAGTTGCCGCCGAAGCGGCAGCCGGCGCGCGTCCGCCGGCGGCTGCCGAACATGCCAAGATTCACGCCGCGCAGGCTCAACCCGCGGCTGAGCGACGTGCGGCGCCGCACAAGTGGCTAATCGCCGTTTCGGTGATCCTCGGGCCCATCCTCGAAGTGCTCGACTCGTCTATCGTCAATGTTTCGCTGCCCCACATGCAGGGCTCGTTTTCCGCGGGGGTTGATGAAGTCGCATGGGTAGTGACTAGTACTACTGTGTCATAAATTTGCGGTCGGCACCATTGCCATGGGATACTGGGAGCCATGGCACGAGTGCTGGCGGCAGAGGCGGGGCGGTTTGAG
>Ga0306920_100000429_pt1 | contig 48997 bp, 38 predicted proteins | sample flu12Cox44000170_FD_204666 | JGI IMG/M metagenome (GOLD analysis project Ga0306920, IMG submission 204666) | Lab enrichment of tropical soil microbial communities from Luquillo Experimental Forest, Puerto Rico - flux4day.12C.oxic.44.000.170 (v2)... | ecosystem: Environmental > Terrestrial >... | reverse complement strand
CCAGCGTGGCAAGGACCTCGGCAAGCAGATGTTCGAGGCCATGTGCCGCCACTTCAAGAGCCGGGGCGCCAAGATGATCCGCACCCTGGTCGACCGCAAGGACCAGGGCGTCACCGGCTTCCTCGACGCCATCGGCTTCAAGCCCTCGTCGCTCCAGGCGCTGGAGATCGGACTGTGAAGGTCGAGAACCTCAGTCTCGAGAAGAAGTACCACGACGCGGTGCTGCACTGGCGGCGCCACAACTTCAAGGACTACGACTCGCTGCTCGAGAACTGGCAGAAGTACTTCCCGACCGACGAGGAGTTCTGCCTGTGCGCCAAGATGGAGCTGGGAACGCCGGAGCTGGTCCAGATCGGCGAGCACCAGGGCGAGAAGAAGCGCGTCCAGCCCGACCAGCTCACCGAGGAGGAGGCCGGCCACCTGCTCGCGATCATCCGCGCCCAGGCCTCGACCGAGTTCGGCTCGATCCAGCAGCACGAGGCCACGCTGGAGCGCGCCACCGATGATCAGGACCGCGCCTGGGTGATGCGGGTGATGGCCGAGGAGCTGCGGCACGGCTACCAGATGCTGCACCTGCTGCTGACCCAGGACTGGAGCCACGTCTCGGGCGGCGTCACCGGCGAGCAGATGGTCGAAGAGGTGCTGTCGATGCAGACCGGCAACCACGTGCTCGACGCCTTCAACCTCGACTACGACTCGTTCATCGACAACATCACGTTCGCGGCCATCATCGACCGGGTCGGCAAGTACCAGCTCACCATGCAGAAGGTGTGCGCCTACAAGCCAATGGCCGACAGCATGCCGCCGATGCTGCGCGAGGAGGCGTTCCACCTCGCGGCCGGCGTGATCCCGATGCGGCGCTGGGCGCAGCGCGCCGCGGCGGGCGATCCGTTCATCACCATGACCGCGATCCAGCACGCGGTGAACAAGTGGCTGCCGCGCGGGCTCGAGATGTTCGGCGACGAGCGCGGCGGCGGCACCAACGTCAAGTTCGGCTTCAAGGACATGAAGAACCGCGAGGCCTCGGACCAGTACTACGAGGAAGTGCGCAAGATGCTGCGCGACATCAACGCGCGCTTCGTGCGCGCCCGCTTCCCGGAGGTCAGCCCCGAGAAGGCCGAGCAGGTGCTGGAGGAGCTGGAGCGCACCCGCGGGACCCATCGCGGCCTCCGGCACGACGACCTGCTGCGACTCCCCGACAAGAGGTTCTTCCGCCGCAAGGGCGAGTACGCGTTCCAGATGGTGGGCGTCGACGGCGAGGCTTTCGGCGACGCCGAGGAGTACCTGCGCTACCTGGCGAGGAACCTGAACGAGGGCTACGTCGCGAGCCGCGACCTCAAGAACTACGCCGCGGCGCTGCGCGGGGTCGCGGCCGGCACCATGACGGTAGCGGACGCGATCATGGCGATGCCCAAGCTCAAGCGCGTGGGCGGCACCTGCCCGTGCTCGAAGGGCGTGCGCTGGGTGATGGAGGAGCCGGCGGGCGCGGCGGCCACGCCGGCCACCACCGCCCGCAAGGCCCACTAGGCCCACCCGCGCCCGCCGCCCGCGCCCGGCACGCCGCGGCGGCTGTCCCGCGCAGCGCATCCGTCGCCGGAATTGCCGCGCTCCCGGAAACCTTCTCGACGCCGCTCCCGTAGTGCGGTCATCCTGCGGGCCAATCCCGTCCCGTCGCGCCTTGCGGTGGGTCGCCCTTGCCCCATGCCGAGGAGATCGCCATGCCGCCGCCCCGCCGTTCGATCGCCCGGGCCCTGCCCGGAACCCTGGCCCTGATGCTCGCCGCCGGCGCCGCGCTGGCCGCGAAGAAGCCCGCGGCGCCGCCCGCGAAGCCGGCGAGCACCGCGGCCGCACCCGCGGGCGCCGCGACCGCGCAGCCGAGCGTGGGGCCGGCGGGGCCGGCGTGGGTCCAGCGCAGCAACGCGAACGCGATGGTGGTGCTCGGCATGATCGCCAGGTTCGTGCCCGAGCAGGCGAGCATGTTCGGCGTTCCGGGGCTCGATCAGGAGATCATCGACATCAAGCCCGGCTACGAGGAGCGCGGCCGGCAGGCGGGCGCCGAGGCGATCGCCACGCTGCAGCAGAAGCTGGCGAGCGAGAAGGAAGCGCCGGTGCGGCAGGATCTCGAGATCATGATCGGGACCGTGCGCCAGCGCATGGAGGGCGATTCGCTCACCCGCGCGCTCCTGCTGCCCTACGTCGACGTGAATGGCACGGTGTTCCAGGGCATCAAGACGCTGCTCGGCGACCAGATCGCCGCCGAGCGCCGCCCGGCGGCGCTGGTGCGCATCAAGCGCTACGCCGGCCTCGAGCCCGGTTACACGCCGATCGCCAAGCTGGCCGAGGACCACCTGCGCGAGAAGCTGGCCGACCCGGCGCTCCTCGGACCCAGCAAGGAGGAGCTCGAGAGCGACCTGCGCAGCGGCCCCACCTACCTCAAGGGGATCGGGGATCTGTGCAAGAAATACCAGGTCGCCGGCTACGAGGAGCCGCTCGCCACCCTCACCAAGCAGCTCGACGACTACGGCGCGTTCCTGCGCGCCTCGCTGATGCCGCGCGCGCGCGCCGACTTCCGCCAGCCGCCGGCGCTCTACGCCTACAGCCTCAAGGGCTACGGCGTCGACATGCCGCTCAACGAGCTGGTCGGCCGCGCCCAGGCTTCGTTCGAGGAGATCCAGACCCAGATGGAGTCCCTGGCCCCGCTGGTCGCGAAGGAGAAGGGCTGGACGGTCACCGACTATCGCGACGTCATCAAGGAGCTCAAGAAGAAGCAGCTGGTCGGCGACGCGATCCTTCCCCACTACCAGCAGCGCGTGAAGGACATCGAGGCGATCATCCGCCGCGAGCACATCGTCACGCTGCCGGCGCGCGACATGGCGATACGCATGGCGACCGACGCCGAGACCGCGGCGATTCCGGCCCCCCACATGGACCCGCCACGGCTGATCGGCAACACCGGCGAGAAGGGCACCTTCATCCTGCCGATGCACGTGCCGGCGGCGCAGGGCAAGCTCGACTTCGACGACTTCACGTTCGAGGCCGACTCGTGGACGCTCACCGCCCACGAAGGGCGGCCCGGGCACGAGCTCCAGTTCTCGACCATGACCGAGAAGGGCGTGTCGATCCCGCGCGCCCTGTTCGCCTTCAACAGCACGAACGCCGAAGGCTGGGGCCTGTATTCCGAGGCCGAGATGCAGCCCTACGAGCCGCTCGACGGCCAGCTCATGACGCTCCAGAACCGGCTGCTGCGCGCGGCGCGGGCAATCCTCGATCCAGGACTTCAGGCCGGCACCGTCACCAAGGACCAGGCGATGCGGGTGCTGCGCCAGGACGTCTGCTGCTCCGAGGCGATGGCGACGCAGGAGGTCGAGCGCTACACCTTCCGCGCTCCGGGCCAGGCGACCTCGTATTTCGTGGGTTACAACCGCCTTCTCGAAACCCGCTCCGAAGCCCAGCGCGCGCTGGGCGACCGGTTCAATCGGCAGGCCTTCAACGATTTCGTGTTGTCCCAGGGCCTGCTGCCGCCGACGCTGCTGCGCAAGGCGGTGGAGGAGGACTTCATCCCATCGCAGGGAGGCGCCACGGCCGCGGCCAAGCCCGCGCGCACGAACTAGCGCGCTTCGTACCGGGACGCCGCCCGCCGCGTGACGCGGGCGGCGTCTTCGTTTGCGGCTGCAGGTGTCACCCTGTCACCCCGGATGCGCCGTCTCGACGCCTACGAGGTAACACCGCAGCCCATCGCCGGCGCCGAAATTCCCCGAATTTCGTCGCCCTCGCCGCGGCACGGCCGATGCAATCGGATGAGCGCGGGCACCTCCCCTCCACACGAGATCCCGCGGCCGCCCGGATCCTGATCGGGCGCGACGTTCCACGCGCCGGGGATGACCGCACTGCGGTCAGGGGTGTGCCATGAAGCGTTTCTACTCTTTCCTGTTGATCATCGCCGTCGCTCTCCTGGGTGGGGCGACCGAGCCGGATGCCGGCGCGCATGCGGCCGGCATCACGATCGCCGCGGGCGCCCTGCCGGCGGCCGACAGCCCGATGGGCGCGGTTCAGCGCCTGATCCAGGCCTACGCCGGGCGCGATCTCCAGGACTACGCGGCGATGCTGGCCGCGCGTTTCCACTTCGATTCCAGCGACACGGATTTCCGTGCCTCGGCACCGAATGGATTCACGCGCGAGGACGAGATCGCGTCGGCGGATCACCTGTTCCATGGCTTCGTCAACGCGGCGGGCATCCACTTGCCAGCAGCGAGCTCGATCGAGGTCACCGTTGGCGATCTGCGCCCAGCGCCTGCGCGGGTGTCGGCGAACCTCGATGAGCCGATTCAGGTCGTGGTGGCCGAGAACCTCAGGCTCTCGGTGAAGCTCGAAGACGGCAACGGATTCGAGACCGGCCCGCTCCGCCATGTCTTCTTCGTCGAGCGGGCGCTGGCGAGCGAGGTTGCGCCGGGCGAGCCCGCCGATCCCGGGGGGTGGATCGTCAGGATCTGGCTCGAGAATCCGAACGACGATCAGCTCGCGGCGGCCGCGGCGACGACGCCTGCCCCGGGCGCTCTGGCGATCCTTCGCGGGGCGCCAAGGGCCAGCACCATGCCAGGCCTCGGGGCACCCCATGCGGACCGGAGTGCGCCATGAAGCGTCTCTGCTCGCTGTTGATGGTCGTGGCCCTCGCGCCCGGCCTGGGCGCGATCGCCCCAGCCACCGCCTGCCGGGGAGTCGCCGTTGAAGTCAAATCCAGTAGCTGCGGCCCGGCGATCCTTCCAGTCACCGAGCGGGGGCAACGGGTCGAGCTCCAGGGAGGGCCGCTGCCGACGGCCGACACGCCCGAGGGCGCGGTGCGACGGCTGCTGACCGCGTACTGCAACCGGGACCTCGACGGGTACGCCGCGCTGCTCGCCCAACGCTTCCTCTTCACGTCCTTCGATTCGGAGCGCCGCCCGCCGCACCGGGTCGACCGCCGGCGTGAGGACGAGGTCGTATCGGCGGCCCACCTGTTTCATGGATTCATCGACTCGTCGGGAGTCTGGATACCGGGAGCGGTCGCGATCGATGTCACGATTGGGAACCTGCGCACGCTTCTCCTGCGGCGACCGGAGTCGCCGTATCGGGCGGTGGTGCTTGCCGACAGCGTGAAGCTCTCCGTGAGGCGCCGGGATGGCAGCGGCTTCGAGACGAGCTTCCAGCGGTATTTCTTCATCGTCGTGCGCGCGGAATCCTCTGGGGTCGCGGCGGACCAGTTGGCCGACCCCGGGCGGTGGATCGTGCTGAGATGGGGCATGATTCCATACTCCTGGCGGCAAGCAAGGGCGTCCACGTTGCCCCCGCCTCAACGGCCACCCGCGCCGCGCGCCGCCGACTCGCTGCAGGCTCGTTCACCCTCGCTCGCGCCGCTGCGCCTTGCCTTCATGCGCACGCCGAATCCGGCCCACTGGCCGGTGCGGCTCATCGTCGAGGTTCCGGAGCGCGGCGGCGCCACACTCGAGGTCTTCGATGTGCAGGGCCGCCGCGTTTCGATGAGCGACCTCGGCGAGCGCGAGCCGGGCGACTACACGGTGCCTGCCACCTCGGGGGTCCAGCTCGCGCCCGGCACGTACTGGCTCCGGCTCACCCAGGCCCGGCGCGCGGTCACGACCCGCATCGTCATCCTGAGCTGACATCCCCGTGGCGCCGCCGGCGGCAGCGACGGGCGGCGTGTCGATCGGCGGCGTCGCGTGCATGGGCGCGACGCCGCCCGCGTGACAGGCGGGCGCCGAACCTCCTATCATCGACCGCTCATGCCCAGCACCCCCCGCGTCGCCTACTTCTGCATGGAGTTCGGCCTCCACGAGTCGTTCCCCATCTACTCGGGCGGGCTGGGCGTGCTGGCGGGCGACTTCATCAAGTCGGCGCGCGACTTGAAGCTCCCGGTGGTCGCGGTCGGCCTGCGCTGGGCGCGCGGCGCCGGCCAGCTGCGCGTCGGGGCCGCCGGCGAGCACGCGCTCGAGTACGAGGAGTACGAGCACGGCTTCCTCGCCGACACCGGGGTGCGGGTGCGGGTGCGGGTGCGCGGCAAGGAGGTGCCGTGCTCGGTCAAGATGACCGACCATTTCGGGCACGTGCCGCTCTATCTGATCGAGCCGATGCGCGACGAGGATCGCTGGATCACCTACCGGCTCTACGAGGCCGGCACCGAGGTGCGCATCGCCCAGGAGATGCTGCTCGGCATCGGCGGCCTGCGCGCGCTCAACTGGCTCGGCATTCCGATCGCCACCTACCACTTCAACGAAGGACACGCGGTGTTCGCGGGCACCGAGATGATCGCCGGGGAAATGGCGGGCGGGGTGACGTTCCCCGACGCCTGGGCACGCACCCGCGCCCGCATCGTGTTCACCACCCACACCCCGGTGCGCGCCGGCAACGAGGAGCACGCGCTCGCCGACCTGCGCCGCATGAATGCGTGCGTCGAGCTGTCGGACGCCGAGATGCGCATCTTCGGCGGCGACCCGTTCAACATGACGGTCGCCGGCCTGCGGCTGTCGCGTCGCGCCAACGCGGTGAGCCAGCTGCACGGACAGACCGCGCGCGCGATGTGGTCCAGCGTCGCCGACGCGGCCCCGATCGTGGCGGTGACCAACGGCGTCCACGCGCCCACCTGGCAGGCGCCCGAGATCCACGCCGCCGCCTCCGACCCGGCGAAGCTGTGGGACGCCCACGCCGGGCTCAAGCAATCGCTGATCGCCGAGATCGGGGCGCGCGCCGGCGTGAAGCTCGATCCCTCGGCCCTGCTGGTCGGCTTCGCGCGCCGCGTCGCGGCCTACAAGCGCCCGGATCTGCTGGTGCGTGACGACGCGCGCCTGAGCCGCCTGCTGGCCCAGCATCCAGTCCAGTTCGTATTCGCCGGCCGCGCGCATCCCGACGATCCGCTGGGCCGCGACATCGTCACGCACCTCCACCAGGCGGCGCGCCGCCATCCCGGGCGCGTGGTGTTCCTCGAGAACTACGACATGGCCCTGGCGCGCCTCATGACCCGCGGCTGCGACGTGTGGCTCAACAACCCCACCCGGCCGCTCGAGGCCAGCGGCACCTCGGGGATGAAGGCCGGGCTCAATGCCGGGTTGAACCTCAGCATCCTCGACGGCTGGTGGCCCGAGGCCTGCCGCCACGGCGTCAACGGCTGGGCGATCGGCGACGAGTCGGCGGGCGACGACGAGCGCGATCTGGCGGCGCTCTACCGGGTGCTCGAGGGCGAGGTGATCCCGGCGTGGGCCGATCGCGGGCGCTGGATCACCATGATGCGCGCCAGCCTCGCCACCACCGAGACCGGCTTCACCTCCGATCGCATGGTGCGCGAGTACTTCGAGAAGGTCTACAAGATGCCAGCGCCCGAGCCGGCACGGCCGGTCGAAGCGGCGCGCGCCTCATGAGCGGAGCGGGGCCGGGCTCCGGCATCGCCGCGGTGCGCGGGGCGATCGACGTCCCGGCCAACACCGCGCGCGACATCCAGGAGCGCACCGCGCTCCTGCTGCAACGCCTGATCGAGGCCAATGGTCTCGATCCCTCGCGCATCGTGAGCGCGTTGTTCACCACCACCGCCGATCTCGACGCCGACTTCCCGGCCCACGCGGCGCGCCGGCTGGGCTGGACCGAGGTGCCGATGCTCCACGCCCGCGAGATCCCGGTGCCGGGCTCGATGCCGCGGGTGGTGCGCGTGCTGCTGACCGTGAGCGGCGTACCGCAGGGCGCCCGGCTCAAGCCGGTGTACGTCGACGGTGCGGCGGCGCTGCGTCCCGACCTCACCGGCGCGCCGGCGGCGCCGTCCGGCCCGGCGCGTCGCGTCGCGATCATCGGCCTGGGCCAGATCGGCGGCTCGATCGGCCTCGCGCTGGGGCGCGCCGCGAGTCGCGCGCGCTGGGTGCGCGCGGGCTTCGACCTCGACCCCGCGGCGAGCGCTGCGGCGCAGGCGGGCGGCGCCATCGACGAGGCGGCGGATTCGCTGGGCGCCGCGTGCGCGGGCGCCGAGATCGCCGTGCTGGCGGTGCCGGTCGATGCGCTCCCCGGGGCGATCGACGCCGCGGCCGCGGTCCTGCCGCGCGGCGCCGTCGTGATCGACACCGGCAGCGCGCGTGCCGGCGTGAGCGCGGCGCTCGAGCGCGCCGCCGCGCGCGGGCTCCTGGCGGTGGGCGGCCACCCGATCGCGGGCCACGAGGGCCACGGCTTCGCCGCGGCGCGTGCCGCGCTGTTCGACGGCGCGCCGTTCGCGCTCTGCCCGGTCAGGGCCGCGGTGCCGGCGCTGGCGCGCCAGCTGATCACCGACCTGGGCGCGCGGGCGCTCGAGGTGGATCCCGCCTCGCACGACCGCGCGCTGGCGCGCACCAGCCACCTGCCCTGGGTGCTGGCGTGCGCGCTGCGCGATCTGGGCGAGCGCTTCGCCAGCCTCGGGCTCGCCGGCCCCGGTTTTGGCGACATGACGCGCCTCGCCGGCAGCGATCCGCGCATGGCCTCGGCGTTCGGCCGCGCCAACGCGCGCGAGATCGCCGCCGCGTGGCGCGAGCTGCGCGACGACATCGAGCGCCGCGTCGCAGCGCTCGAGCGCCCCGACCAGGCGTGAACGATTCCGCCCCCGGACCGCCGGCGGGGCGCGCCGCGCCCGCCGAGGGCTCCGGCACGCTGGCGCTGTTCTTCGTCCTCGCCTACGCGGCGCGGCTGCCGTCGCGATGATCCCGCTCGCGATCGCGTTCTCGACGCCGTTCCAGGCCGGTGAGGAGATCGGCTGGCGCGGCTTCGCGCTGGCGCGGCTCCCTGGGCGGCTCGGCCTCGCGGGCGCGAGCCTGGTGCTCGGCGTCCTGTGGGCGGCCTGGCACCTGCCGCAGTTCTTCATCCGCGACGGCGGCAGCTACGGCCAGTCGTTCTGGGTGTTCGGCATCCAGGTGATCGCGATCTCGGTGACGCTCGCGTTCCTGTGGATTCGCACCGGCCGCAGCCTGCTGCTGCCGATGCTGACGCATTCGGCGATCAACAACTCCCATGACCTGGTGCCGTCCCCGCCGCCGTCCGGCGCCGGCGCGTTCGGGCTCTCGGCGACGCCGCTGGCCTGGATCACCACCGCTCTCCTGTGGGCGGTGGCGATCGGGTTCCTCGCATGGATGTCGCGCCCCGAACCGCGGCCCCGCGGGGCGACGCTCGACCACTGAGCCGGCCAGCCCCTCAGGCCGCGGCTTCGGTCGCCGCCAGCGCGGCCACGTACTCCTCGGGCAGCCGGTGGTGGCGGGCGCCGCGCAGGATGGTGTCGAGGTAGCGGCGCGAGGGAGGCGAAGGGTTGGCCTCGCGCGCGACGTAGGCCCAGGCGCGGACGCGCCGCGGGAACGAGCCGTCGTCGGGGCGGGCGAGCTCGACCGTGAGCTGCTCGCGGTCGTAGGCGTTGTCGGGATCGCCGGGGCCACGGCAGCCCTCGTAGCGGTCGAGATCCAGGAGCCCTTTCTCGCTGACCTCGAACAGCACGCCCCACACCGTGGCGCCGTGGGCGGGCACCACGCCCGCGGTGCCGCCCTCCCACCCGCTCGAGAAGCGCGGGAACGCCAGGCGGTGATCGTGAAGCGCGCCGAGACCCACCACGTGCGCGTCCGGACACCGCTCCTTCATCTGAATCGGATCGAGATTCGACCCATAGGCGTAGTAGAGCACCCGACCTCCCACTCGCCTCCGGTTGTCACCTCCGAGGCCCGTGGCTATGATACGCCTGCCCGCCGCGCGGAGAAGTCTGAGCGGCGGCTCCTCGCCTCCCGCGCGCCCGTTCGATCCCGGAGACCCAGCCCATGGCCGTGGATTTCCTCGCCTTCGGCCCCCATCCCGACGACGCCGAGATCGGCTGCGGGGCGATGCTGCTCAAGATGAAGTCGCTGGGCCACACCACCGGCATCATCGACATGACGACCGGCGACATGGGCTGGGGCACGGCGGAGATCCGGCTCAAGGAGTCCGAGGAGGCGGCGCGGATCCTCAAGCTCGACGTGCGCGAGAACCTCGACCTCGGCGACTGCCGGATCGAGGACACCTTCGAGAACCGCTGCAAGGTCGCGGGCGTGATCCGCAAGCACCGGGCCCAGATCATCTTCGCGCCCTACTACAACCTGCCGATCGGGCGCGGGCTGGGGCACAACGACCACTACAAGACCGGGCAGATCGTGGCCAACGCGTTCAATCTCGCCCATCTTCGCAAGGCCCCGGTCCCGGGCGAGCCCCACCAGGCCAAAGCGATCTTCTTCTACTTCCTGCCGCCCGGCACGGCGCCGACCTTCATCGTCGACATCAGCGGCCAGTTCGAGGACTTTGTCAAAGCGCTGGACGCGCACCAGAGCCAGTTCCACCAGCCCGAGCGCCCGCGGCCGCCGGACCAACCCCAGGTGCGCGAGCTGTTCGACGCCGTCGCGCGCAACTGGGGCTGGCAGATCGGGGTGCGCCACGGCGCCGCATATCTCGCGACCGGTCCGCTCAAAGTGGGCGATCCGATGTCGCTGGTGAAGGACGTGATCCCGAGAGCCTGACCGCGCGCCGGCCGGGCTCGCCTCCCATGCGCTCCTCTCTTCTCCGCGCCCTGCCGATCGCAGCCCTGCTCGCCGGGGCGGGTGCCGGTCTGGCGCCGTGCGTGGCGCTTGCCGCCAGCGCCGACGCGGCGCTGGAGCAGATCGGCGGCCGGTTCCTGAATGGCTGGCTCGCGCGTCACCCCCAGAACGCCACGCGGCTCGGGGTCCACGAGTACGACCGCCAGCTGATCCCGGTGACGCAGTCCTCACTCGCCGACGAGACCGCCTGGCTCCACAAGCTGCGCGGGCAGCTCGATTCCATTCCGCGCAGCGCGTTCTCGTTCAACCGCATGCTCGATCGCGACGTGCTGTCGGCGCGCATCGACCGCGAGCTGCTCGATCTCGAGGTCATCCGGCCCTACGAGCACAATCCCAACGCCTATCTCGATCTGGTCGCGGGCTCGATCCAGTCGCTGCTGCAGCGCCGCTTCGCCTCCCCGACCGAGCGTGCGACGTCGGTGCTCCACCGCCTGCGCCAGGTGCCCGAGGTGCTGCGGGCGGCACAGGTGAACCTGAACCATCCGCCGCGTCTCGATACCGAGGTCGCGATCGGCCAGTTCGAAGGCGTGCTGCGGCTGTATCGCGAGCAGGTGCCGGTGCTGGCCGAAGAGACCCGCGCGCCCACGCTCGAGGCCGACATCGCGGTGGCCGACACCGCCGCGGTCCAGGCGGTGCGCGGGTTCGTGGACTGGTTGCGCAGCGACCTGCTGCCGCGCTCCGACGGGGACTTCCGGCTCGGCAAGGAGGTCTACCAGCGAAAGCTGGCCTGCGACGAGATGGAGGACGAGCCGGTGGACTCGCTGCTGGCGCGCGGCTGGCACGAGCTGGCGGCGACCCGCGCGCGCATGGAGCAGGTCGCGGCCACCATCACGCCGGGCGCCGGGGTGCAGGCGGTGCTCGACTCGATGGCCAGCGATCACCCGGTCGCGGACCAGCTGGTGCCGTTCGTGCGCGGCGGCCTCGACCGGGTGCGGGCGTTCGTGCGCCAGCGCCGGCTGGTGACCCCGCCGGCCAGCGAGCACCTGATCGTGCGCGAGACGCCGCCGTTCCGGCGCGCCACCTCGTTCGCCTCCACCGAGGCGCCGGGGGTGTGGGAGGAGCACGCCACCGAGGCCTACTACAACGTCACGCCCGTCGATCCGTCGTGGAGTCCGCGCCAGCAGGCCGATCACCTGGGGTTCTTCAACCGCTGGGCGTCGGACATCGTGACCATTCACGAGGCCATCCCCGGGCACTACTATCAATTCCTGGCGCTCAAGCGCGCGCCCTCGCGCCTGCGCCAGGCGCTGGGGTGCGGCACCAACACCGAGGGCTGGGCGCACTACTGCGAGCAGATGGCGATCGAGCAGGGCTACGGCGGCGGCGACCCCCGTTACGAGCTGGCCCAGCTGTCGCTGGCGCTGCAGCGGCTGGGGCGGCTGGTGGTCGGATTGTCGCTCCATACGCAGGGCATGTCCTACGAGGAGGCGGTGCGGGTGTTCGAGGACCAGTGCTACATGGCGCCGGTGAACGCCGAGCGCGAGGCGCGCCGCGGCGCGCTCGATCCCACCTACCTGGTCTACACGCTCGGCAAGTGGCGGATCCTCGAAATGCGCGAGGAGCTGCGCCGCCGGCTCGGCAGCCGCTTCGATTTGCGCGCGTTCCATGACGCCTTCCTGAGCCAGGGACCGTCGCCGCTCCCGGTGGTGCGCGCCGCGCTGCTCAGGCAGCTGGCGGGCGCGCGCCTGGGGCCGTCGTGAGCGAGCGTTTCGCCGGGCGCTACCTGCTGCTGCGCCCGCTCGGCCGCGGCGGCATGGGCGAGGTCTTCCTGGCCCGCGACCTGACCGACGGCGCCGAGTGCGCGCTCAAGCGCCTCACCGTCGCGCCCGGGGACCTGCCGCCCGACGCGCTGGCGCGCGAGTTCGAGGCGCTGACGCGCGTGCGCCACCCCGAGATCGTCGCGGTCCATGAGCTGGGCTGGGCGCCCGACGGCACCCCCTACATCACGATGGAGTTCGTGCCCGGCCTGCCCGCCGACCGCGCCCTCGCGCGCGGCGACTTCGCGGCCCTGATCTTCGTCGCCGCGCGCATCGCGCACGGGCTCGAAGCGCTCCACGCCGCGGGCGTGATCCACGGGGACCTCAAGCCCTCGAACGTGCTGGTCGTGCCGGGCGGCGCCGCCGCGGCCCTGCCGGCCTCGGTGCGGCTGCTCGACTTCGGACTCGCCGCGCTGCTCGGCCGCGACAGCGGCGGGCATCGGGGCACCCCCGGCTACGCCGCGCCCGAGGTGGTGCGCGGGGCCGCACCGTCCGCGGCCTCGGACCTCTACGCGCTTGGCGCCACCCTGTTCACGCTCGCGGCCGGGCGCCCGGCGTTCGAGGGCGAGGATGTGAGCGCGGTGCTGCGCCGTCAGCAGGCCGGCGCCCCACCCGCCGCCGCGCTCGAGGAGGTCGGCGCGCCGGCCGGGCTCATCACGCTGCTCCTGTCGCTGCTGGCGCCGGCGCCCGCCGAGCGCCCGCGCGAGGCACGCGAGGTGCGGCGGGCACTCGAACGGCTGCACCCGGCCGCGCGGCGCCCGCTCGCCCAGCGCCTCGAAGCGGTGAGCCTGGTGGGCCGCGAGCGCGAGCTCGCCCGGCTCGCGGCCACCACTCCGGAGTCCCGGCTCGCGCTCGTGACCGGCGAGGCCGGGGCCGGGAAGTCGGCGCTGCTCGACGCGGTCGCGGCGCGGGCGGCGCTCGCCGGCCAGTGGGTCACGCGCCTGTCGTGCGCCGGCGGCGAGGGCGGCGCCTCGACCGCCGCCGCGCTGCTGCGCCGCCTCGCCGCCGGCGCGCTCGCCGATCCCGAGGCGGACGAGCCCGCCGACTCTCCGCTGCGCCGCGCGCTCGAGCGCCCCGAAGCGCTGGGCGAGCGCGATCTCGACGCGGTCGCCGAGCACGCGGCGGCGTGGATGCGCGCCATCGCCGAGCGCGCCGGGCTCGCGGTGGTTTTGCTCGACGACACCGAGCGGCTCGAGCCCGCGGCGCGCGCTCTGCTGCGCCGCCTCGCCCTTCACCCCGGCGCCAGCGCCGCACGCTGGGTGTGGGCCGGGCGTCCGACCGGGGCCGAGGACGAGCGGGTGCTGGTCGAGGCCGGGGCGGCGGTGGCGCTCGCTTTGGGGCCGCTCGATCGCGACGGCAGCGCGCGGCTCGCCGCCGCGCGGCTCGGCGAGCCCGCGCCCGAGGCGCTGGCGGGTTGGCTGTGGGCGCGCGCCGGCGGGCACCCCGGGCTCACCGTCGAGCTGCTGCGCTCCGCGGCGGCCGCGGGCGCGATCGAGGAGCTGGAGTCGGGGCTCGCCGTCGACGCGGCGGCGCTCGAGCGCATCGAGGCACCGGCGAGCTTCGAGGCCTCGTTGCTGGCGCGGATCGACGCCCTGCCGGCCGGGCCGCGGGCCGCGGCGGCGGCGCTGGCGATGTGGGCGCGCCCGGTCACGGCGGCCGCGCTGGTCGCGCTCGAGCCGCTCGCGGACGCCGCGGCGCTCGAGGCGCTGACCGCCGCCGGGCTGGTGGCCCGCGACGAGCGCGATCACGTCCGGCTCTCGCCCCCGGCCCTGGGCGAGCGGATCCTCGAGCGCCTCGAGCCCGCGGCGCGCGAGGCGCTGTGCCGCCGGCTGCTCGACGATCCGGCGCTCGCGCCCGCCGAGCGCTTCCGCGCCCTGCGCTCGCTGGGCGACATCCCCGCGGCGCTCGACGCCGCGGAGGCAGCCGCCGCCATCGCGCCCGACGCGCGCCTAGCCGCCGAGGCGGCGAGCGCGGCCGAGGGCGCGGATCCCACGCGCGCGGCCGTCTGGCACGAGCGCGCGGCACAGGCGAAGGCGGCCCGCGGCCATTTCGCGGATGCGATCCCTCACCTGGAGCGCTCGCTCGCGCTCGATCCCTCGAGCCCCGCGCGGCCGGCGCGCTGGGAGCTGCTCGCGCGCGCTTCCGTGCATGGCGGACGGCTCCAGGACGCGGGGCGCATCGTGGACCAGGCGCTCGCGGAGCCGCTGCCTGATGAGTGGCGGGCGAGGTTGATGGCGATCAAATCGGCGGTCATGCGCTCAACATCACGCCTTGGGGAGGCGCGTGAGCTTGACCAGGAGGCAATGCGAATAGCCGAGAGCACGGGCAGCGACGCGACGCTGGCAGATGTGCTCATGAATCACTCCGCGATTCTGATGACGCTCAATCGCTCGGACGAAGCAGAGGCTGCTGGGGCGTTGGCCGAGCAGCTATTCCGGCGCCGTGGGGATGCAGCCGGCGCGATCCGGGCGCGTATCGGGCGGGCCCACGATCTCAGTCTGCTGCAACGCTACGACGAGGCGGAGCGCATGTATCGCGACGCACTCGAGGCGGCCCGGACGGCAGGCGTCCCGGTCGCGGTCGAGGACGCGTTGGCGAAGATCGCCGGTCTCGCTTACCAATCGGGCCGCTGGGAGGAGGGTCGCAGTCTCTTCGAACAGGCACAGCGGATCTCGCTCGAGCGCGGCAACCCGTTGATGGCGGCGATGTCGATGATCAGCCTCACTCAAGCCGACGGCCTGACGGGTCGTCCGAGCGCCATTCGGCGCGGCCATGCCGCACTGCGACTGGCGCGGGCCTTCATCCCACGTTATGAGGCCTACGCACTGCGATCGCTTGCGGTCGCATATCGTGCGGGTGGCCGCTTGCCCTCGGCTCGCGGGGCGGCGCGCCGCGCACTCGCGCTCGCACGCCGAGGGGGCATCCCGGGTGATCTAGAATGGAGCCTAATTGAGCACGCACGCCTGCTCGCAGCCGCGGGCCGCTGGCCACAGGTCGCGGCGCTTTGCGACCGAGCTCTCGAAGAGCGGGTTGGCAATGGCTCGTTCGGGTACACCGTGCTTGAAATCTTCTCGGCCCGGGCTGCGCTGCGCTCCAAGGGGGAGGCAACGGCCGCGCGGCGTCTCGCCTCGGTCGAGACCTGGCTCGAAGCCCATCCGGCCGCGCAGGGCACTGCCTTCGCCGAGCAGCTCCGCGCCGAGATGGCGCTCGCCCAGCGTCGGATCGCCGATGGGGTCGAGGCCGCGCGCCGCGCGCTGGCGCAGCTCGCCGCACTTCCCGCCCCACCCGACCAGGCGATGGCGGCGCTGGACTTCGCGCGCCTCGCTCTCGATGGGCGAGGCGACTCTCGCGCGCCAGTCGGCGAGTGGCTCGACCTGGCCGCGGGGCTGTTCGAGCGCCTCGGGGATCACCACCATCGCGAGCGGGCACTGGCCCTGCTGGTGCGCTGGTTGCGGCGCGGTGCGCTGCTGCCCACCGTCACGACGCCAGAGCGCAACCTCATCGAATCGGTGAGCCGGCTGCTCAACTCGCTCCCCGACCTGCGCGAACTGACGCGGCGCGCGATGGCGATGGCAGTCGAGCAGCTCGACGCCGAGCGCGGCGTGCTGCTGCTCACCGATTCGGCCGGGCTGCTCAATCCGATCGCGGAGCACGGCACGATCGATGCCACCTCGCGCAGTGACGCGGTGGGCTACAGCCGCCGCGTCGTGGGGCGGGTCACCGAGGGCGGCGGGGCGCTGCTCATCGGGGACGCGCCCTCCGACCCCCGTTCGCTGTCCGAGAGCATGGTCGACATGCGGCTGCGGTCGATCGTGTGCGTGCCGATGTTCCTGGGCGGCAAGGTGGTGGGCGCCGTCTATCTGGACGACTCGCGGCGCGCCGGCGTGTTCAGCGACGCCGACCGCGGGCTGCTCGAGGGCTTCGCCCAGCTCATGGCGGTGGCGATCGAGAACAGCCGCGCCCAGGAGGAAATCCAGCGCGCCAACGAGAACCTGGTGGGCGAGAACCTGTCGTTGCGTCAGGAGATCGGGGCCCGCTTCCAGGCCCATAGCATCATCGGCACCAGCGGCGTCATGCAGCGGATCATGGCGATGGCCGCGCGCGCCGCGATGACCAACACCACGGTGCTCCTCACGGGCGAGAACGGCACCGGAAAGGAGCTGTTGGCGCGCGTCATGCACCACAGCGGCAAGCGCCGGCTGGCGCCGTTCGTGGCGGTCAATTGCGGCGCGATCCCCGAGACCCTGCTCGAGAGCGAGCTGTTCGGGATCCTGCCCAACGTCGCCACCGGTGTGAGGGCGCGCGACGGCCGCTTCGTGCAGGCCAACGGCGGCACCCTGTTCCTCGACGAGGTCGGGGAGATGCCGCTCAAGCAGCAGGTGGCGCTGCTGTCGGCGATCGCGAACCGCGAGATCACCCCGGTAGGCGGGGGTCGCGCGATCCCGGTGGACGTGCGGCTGATGGCGGCCACCAACAAAGATCTAGTCAAAGCGGTGGGCGACGGCAGCTTCCGCGAGGACCTTTACTATCGGCTCAATGTCATCCAGATCGAGGTGCCGCCGCTGCGCGACCGCAAGGCCGATATCCCGGCCCTCGCCCAGCACTTCGTGGCCCACTTCGCCGAGCAGCAGGAGCGCAAAGTGCCCCAGCTCTCGGCCGAGTTCCTGGCGGCCCTGATGCAGAGCGACTGGCCCGGGAACGTTCGAGAGCTGCAGAATTACGTGGAACGCATCCTGGCCATGAGCCCCGGGCCGGTTCTCTACCCCGACCCCCTGCCCCACGACCTTGAAGGCCGGGGGACGATGCCCCGCCTGGGGCACGGTCGCAAGCTCTCCGACGTCGTCTCGCGGCTCGAACGGAAGCTCGTCGGGGAGGCCCTGGAGCGTGCGCACGGCAATCAGAGCCTTGCGGCCCGGGAACTCGGCATGACAGAGCAGTCTATCCGCTATAAACTCAGGAAGTACGGACTTCGAGATCGCGAAAGTTTGCGAATGCGCAAGAATCGGCGATAATCGTCGAAGTTATTGATTGGCAAATAAATGCGGCCAAATAACTGGTCGCATTCGTCGTTTTAGGCGAAATTGCCGCCTGCACGCGCCCCAACAGGTGGCCTTGTGCAATGCATTTATCTAGTTATTTCACAATCGATTGTGTCGTTTGGCTCAACCCTGATACGGCGGCACGATCCTAGCGATTACCTGTCCTCCAGATCTGGTCGAAGTCCCCGCCGCTGGAGGAACCGATGTCAGCTGGTCGCCGAGCCTCACCTCTCGCTCTTCTGTTCGCATGCGCGGTGCTCGCCACTACCGCTTCGGCTGCCCGCGCGCAGGTAGGCTCGGATCGGACACCGCCGTCGGAGATGAGCGCAGTTGCTCCGCTCTCGGTGACTGGCCCCGCCCAGCAGTCGAGCCTCGCGTCGCCCGGCTCGACGGTGCCGTTTCAGCTCGGGATGGGCATGGTGGCTTTTCGCTGGCTCGAGCCAGTGACGATGGGGCGATTCGGATCATGGACCCGGATGACCACGCCGGCGCATGCAGTCGCTGAGCAGCCGGCCTGGTGGTGGCGGCGCCTCTGATGCCGCCCCGGGGCCAGGGAATGGGGGCTGCCGCTCAGCCCTCGGCCGTGGTTCACCCGTATGCATCCACCGCTCGGATGCCTGCGGCGCCGGACACGCAGGACGCGACCGCTCCGCTTCCTCCGTGGCAGCATCCGCGCGAGGCGTCTACCGCTTCGCCTCGCGCGGCGCAGTTCTCACGAGGGGCGTCTACCGCTTCGCCCCTCGTGAGGCACCACACGCGGGGGGCCTCTACCGCTCGGCCCCCCGCGAAACTTCTTGAGCTGCACCGGCACAGCCTCACGACCGTGCTGATCCTCGGCGGCGCTTCCCCCGAACGCCGCCAACTGGCGCGTGCGTTTCACCGCGCCAGCCCTAATTCCGCGGGAGCCTTCGTGTGGGTCGAGTGCGGGGACGAGGCCCGCTTCACGACAGCGCTCCACGAGTTCCTGTCCTCGGCCGAGGCGCTGCCCGGCAACCCGGTCTGCGACGCGAACGGCGGCACGCTGTTCCTCGACTCGATCGGGCGGCTGTCCCGGCGCACCCAGCGCATGCTGCTCGAGCTGGCCTCGCGCAGCCCCGGCACCCCGGCGGGGCGCTGGCGCGGGCGGCTGGTCATCGGCAACGACGCCGATCTGGGCGCCGAGCTCGAAAGCGGCCGCTTTCTCGATACGTTGTACGACTGCGTCGACAAGCTCCGCATCGAGCTCGACGCGGTGGCCTGAATGGCCGTTCGTTCACCCGAGGTGGTGCTGTTGAGCGCTTTCCCCCAGGCTCACGCGGCCCTGGTCCAGGCGCTGCGCTCGCGCGGGGTGGTGATGCGCGTCCCGCTCCCGCATGAGATGCCGCAGGCGCTCGGGAGCTCGCCCGACGTCGTGCTGGTCGATCTGGTCCACGGCACCGGGCTCACCCCCGCGATGGTGTCGCGGCTCAACCGGCGCCGCGGCCACGCAATGGTCGTCGCGTTGCACGAGGGCTGGCTCGAGCCGCTCGGCCGTGAGGTCGCGGGCCTCGCGGTCGAGGGCTTTTGCCGCTCGGCGGACTGGCGCCCGTTGCTCGGCGCCCTCGAGACGCGGCCGGGAGGGGTTCCGGCTCCGCTCCACTGACTCCCCTGCGGGGCGCAGGTGCCCCACGCGCCCATTGACGCGGCGCGCATGAAGTCGCTAAAGTCAGAGCCTCCTCATTCCGTATCAAGGATGGTACGGTCCCTCGCCCTCGATTGGGGCTCTCGGAGGTTCTTCATGTCGTTTCCGCATTTTCGCCGTGGCACCGCCCTACTGCTCGTCGTGCTGGCCGCGTGGCCGACCATGACGGTCGCCGCCACCACCAGCCCCGAGCCCGCGGTTGCCCACGCCCCGATCAAGCACCGCACCGTCCGCCATTCGCGGCACCTGCGCCGCCCGCCGGGCGGCGTGGTGTACGCCCGCAACGCCATTCTGCTCGATCCGCTGACCGACTCGGTGCTGTACGAGAAGAACGCCGAGACCCCGGCGCCGATCGCGAGCCTCACCAAGCTGATGACCGCGCTGGTGTTCCTCGAGCAGAACCCGGACCTGCGGCGCAGCGCCGAGGTCACCCCGGTCGAGCTCAGCGGGGCCGGGCATACCCAGCTCCGCAGCCATGAGCAGGTGCCGCTCGGCGACCTGCTCCACATGAGCCTCATGTGCTCCGACAACGTGGCCACCCGGGTGCTGGCGCGCGAGTCGGGACTGGGGCCCGACGAGTTCGTCGATCGCATGAACCGCAAGGCGCGCGAGCTGGGCCTCGCCTCGACCCACTACGTCGAGGTCACCGGGCTCGACGAGCGCAACGTGTCGTCGGCCGCCGACATCGCGCAGCTGCTGCGCGTCGCCGCCGACAACACCCTGATACGCGACATCACCACCACGCCCTCCTACCAGTTCACGGCCGAGCGCTCGATGCGGCACATCCATACCGTGCGCCACCAGATCGCGAATACGAATCGGCTGCTGAAGAGCCACTACTGCGAGGTCAACTGCGGCAAGACCGGCTTCATCATCGAGGCCGGCTACTGCGTCGCGACCTGGGTGCGGGCCCGCGGCCATGACCTGATCGCGGTGGTGCTCGGCGCGCCCACCAACGCCACGCGCTTCGCCGACGTGGTGCGCCTGGTCCAGTACACGACCCCCACCACGGTCACTTCGTCTCCCCAGTAGCAAACTCCGGGCGATGACGCTCCGCGATCACGCCGGCGTCGCGCTCGCGGGCGTGGTCGCGGGCCTGGCGGGCGGCCTGTTCGGGGTCGGAGGCGGCATCGTGCTGGTGCCGGTGCTCACCGGCGTCTACGGACTCACCCAGCACCAGGCCCATGGCACCTCGCTGGCGGCGATCGGCGCGACCGCGCTCGCCTCACTGGTGGTCTACGCGCTCCACGGCAACGTCGCCTGGGTGACCGCCGCGCTGGTGGGCGTCACGAGCATGATGGCGGCGCGCTACGGCGCGCGCTGGGCCGCGCGCGTCTCGCGCCGCGGGCTGGCGCGCGCCTTCGCGTTGCTGCTGGTCGCGGTCGCGGTGCGCCTGCTGTGGCGGACGCCCGCCGGCCCGGGGGCGCCGCTCGCGCACGGCTGGCAGGGCGCGGCGTTCGACCTCGCGCTCGGCGTCGGCGTCGGCCTGCTCGCCGGCTTCATGGGCGTAGGCGGGGGGGCCATTGCGGTGCCGGCGTTCACACTGCTGCTCGGCATGACCCAGCAGGCGGCACAGGGCACTTCGCTGGCAGTGATCCTCGTCACCGCGCCGTTCGGCGCCAGAGAGCATTGGCGCCACGGCAACCTGGTCGCCCGCCTCGTGCCGGGCCTCGCCTTTGGCGCGATGCTGGGCGGCCCGCTCTCCTCCTGGGTGGCGCAGGACCTCCCGCAGCTGCTGCTGACGCGGGCCTTCGCGGTCTTTCTCCTGCTAAACGCGGCTCGCACCTGGTACGGAGCCTCGCGTAAGGGTTGACCGCGCGAGGCTCGACTCACGCCGCCGCGCTCTCCGACCCGCTCCAAACCAGCATGAAACCCGTGTTTTTACCCTGCGTTCACTTGATACGACTGCGGGGAAGCCATACGCTTATAACCTTCGCAGCAATGTCTGCGGTGTCGTTCGGGGTGGCAGTGCACAGACGCGGTGCGGCCCTCTTGCGGACCCGCATCTCGCACCTCAACCCAGGGGGAGGAGAACCATGCGGAAGTTGGCTACGATTCTGGTCGCGACCGCCGCTCTTGCGCTCGTGGCCGGCTCGGCGATGGCCGCCGGCCAGGCGCTGCGCATCAGTCAGGTTTACGGGGGCGGCGGCAACACCGGCGCCCAGTACAATCAGGACTTCATCGAAATCCTCAATGCCAGCGGCCTCCCGGTAGACATCAGCAACTGGGCGGTCGAGTACGCCTCGGCCTCGGGCAGCTGGGGCACGTCGTTCGTCTCGGGCGGCGCGACCTTCTGGAACTACGTGGTCTTCCCCGCCGGCACGGTGATCCCGCCGTGCGGCTACATCCTGATCGGCGGGGCCACGGGAACGACCTCGGGCGGCCCGCTGCCGACCCCCGATTTCTCGATTCCCACCAACCTGAGCGCCACCAACGGAAACGTCGGGATCTTCACGCAGGTGAACCCCCTCACGGCGTGCGGCTCCGAGGTCGGCCTGGTGGACAAGGTGGGTTACGGGACCGGAGCATGCTACGAGTTCCATTCCTGCGGAGCTCTCTCGAACACCACCGCCGCCATCCGCAACAACTGCGGGTTGGATGACACGGACAACAACCTGAACGACTTCACCACCACCGGGCCTCCGGTGCCGCACAACACGGCCTCCGGCCAGAGCACCTGCTGCCTAGCCACGCCGAACGCGCACCCCTCGTGGGGCAAACTGAAGAGCATCTACCGCTAGTCGCGCCGCGACACATAGGCAGGCCGAGGCCCCGCTCATCCGGGCGGGGCCTCACGCTTTCACTGCGCGAAGTGGAAGGGCCGCCCCGACCGATAGCAGGCCAGCTGCTCGGCATATCGGGCGCCGGCCAGGGAGTCGCGCTCGGAGCGTGCCAGCTCGACCGCGCGGGCGCCGGCGCGCACCGCGTCCGGGAACCGCCCCGCCTCGGCGTACGACGCCGCCAGCGTGCTGTAGAGCACGGCCAGCGGCTCCTCGCTTCCCGCGACCGCACGCTCCGCCAGCCGGACTGCCTGCGCGCCGTCGCGGTGGCGGGGATCGGCGTGGGTGGCGCGGATCCAGGCGATATTGTTGAGCGCGTCGAGGTCGTTGGGATCCTGGCGCAGCAGCTCGGAATACTGCGCGATCGCCTCCTCGACGCGTCCCAGGCGCGTGAGGTTGACGGCCAGCAGCCGCCGCACCCTCGCCTCACCGGGTCGCATCTCGACCGCGTGTCGCAGCGTCGCCTCGGCTTCGGAGAACCGGCCTACCGTCCCCAGCGCCGCCCCCAGCTCGACCAGCGTGGGGTAGTGATCGGCATCGAACCTGAGCGCCGCCTGATACTGGTCGATCGCTTCGTCGTACCGCCCCAGCTTCCCGAGCGTGAGCCCGAAGTTGTGCCGCACCAGCACGCCGTCACCGAACTCGATCGCGGTTCTGAAGTCGGCGATCGCTTCGTCGTTGCGGCCCAGCGCGCTCAATGCCGCGGCGCGGTTGGCGCGGGTGGGCGCGTACTCGATGTGGGCACCGAGGATCGCCTCGAAGTGCTGGAGGGCCTCGCGCGGGTGACCGGAGTTGAGCAGCTCGGTGCCCAGGCAGTGGTGCCCCATGAGATTGCGAGGATCGACCGCCAGGGTGTAGGTGAAGAGAACGTGGTTGCTCCTCCACCGCGCGGTCTGGCGGGCCGTCGCCGTTCCCAGGGCGACCAGGGCCGCGCACGCCACGGCGGCGGCGGCGATCCGGACCGCGCGTGCGCGCGGCAGCACGTCGTCCAGCCACCACACCACCGCCACACCGATCCCGATTACCGGCAGGTACGTGTAACGGTCGGCGTACGCCTGCATGCCGACCTGGATCAGCCCGATCACCGGCACCAGCATTCCCACGTACCACAGCCAGCCCACCGGCAGGTAGGGGCGCGCCTTCGCCTGCCGGATCGTCAGCGTCGTCACGGCGGCCAGCGCGAGCGCCGACAATGCGCCGAACGAGACGTTCACGATCCCGGTCATGCCGTAGAAGGGCAGCAGCCCGTGCGGCCACGCCGTCAGCTCGAGATAGCGCCAGTAGGAGATCGCGGCGTTCACGAGCCGCGCGAGCATCGGCATCCTGGCGGCCGCGACCACCGCGCCGCTGCCGCGCTGCACGAGGAACGTGGTCAGCGATGAGGCTGCGGCCAGGACGAACAGCGGCCATTTTTCGGCGATCAGCCCCCCGAGGGAGCGCGCCGGCGCCCGCCAGCGTGGAGAGGGACCGCCCCCGGGCACGCGGAGGCCCCGCAGGCGCCCGATCGGCCAGATGTCCAGCAGCACCAGCACGCACGGCATCGTGACCAGCATGGGCTTGGCCATCAGCCCCACGGCCAGGCACGCCGCCACGGCGGCGGAGCGCGCGGCGCCCGGGCGCTCCGCCCAGCGCGCGTAGGCCAGCAGTGTCAGCATGAAGAACAGACCGCTCAGCACGTCCTTGAGCTCCGACACCCACGCCATCGACTCGACCCGCAGCGGGTGGAGCGCGAACAGGGCCGCGACCAGCACGCTCTTCCACCACGCGCCGGTCAGCCGGGCGAGCGCCGTCGCCAGCAGCACGGCGTTCAGGGCGTGGAGCCCCAGGCTCACCGCGTGGTGACCGGCGGGATTCAGCCCGAACGCCTGGGCGCTCAGCATGTGGAGCACGGAGGTGAGCGGGTGGAAGTTGCCGCCGTGCGGCTGGTGCATGATCCAGCGCAGTCCGGCGCGGGTGAGCCCCTGGTTGATGTGCGAATTGGCGACGATGTAGTCGGGATCGTCGAAGCCGATCCATCCGTTGCGCAGCACGCCCCAGAACGCGGCCAGCGTGGCGACGCCGAGGGCCAACAGGCTGGCGGGACGCAGGTAGCGGATCATGCGCTTCATCCTATCCCAGGTGGCGGGAGCGCCGACCGACCCCGGCGTGCCTTCGCACGCGACGAGCGTGCGTCCTGCAACGTCGTGGTGATTTGCCCCAGCTCCTGGGTGGAGCCCCGGCGCAGCACAATCCGCGGCCGCGCAGGCGGCTCACAACGCGGGCCCTCAGAATCCCTCAGCCGGGTGACGATGGGCCGGCATCCCCATGCGGGAGCATGGGTTGGGCGTTCCGTGCGATCTGACGCCGTGAAACCACGCTGGCGGCGAGCGGCTTGCATATCAAAGCCTGGTAGCCCATCGCCGGCCGGGCTGTCCGGGGATGGTCTCCGTACGACCAGCTCCCACTGCTGCCGCTCAGCGTCACGGAGTCCCAATGCCGAGATCCGCAAGATCGCATGGCGATCCGCCTCGGAAGCCACGTCGCGGGATGCGGGCCGAGTCGGCCGCCGCCGCGATCGAGCCGACCACGCCGGTCGGCCCGGTCGCGCGCCGCGGGATCTCGATGGGGTCGCTGCCCACCGAGGTGGCACGCCAGGCCCAGCGTGACATGGACCGCCTGCGCCGGCTGCCGCCCGGCTCGACCGAGGCGCAGCAGGTGCGCGCCTATCTCCAGTGGCTGTGGTCGCTGCCCTGGGATCAGGGCGCGCCCGAGGACGCCAACCTCCGCCAGGTCGAGACCGAGCTCGAGCGCGGGCACCACGGGCTGCGCAAGGCCAAGGAGCGCATCGTCGAGTACCTCGCGGTGCGGCGTCTCAAGCCCGACCTCCCCGGCCCGGCGCTGTGTCTGGTCGGGCCGCCCGGCACCGGCAAGTCGACCCTCGGCAGCGCGGTGGCGCGCGCGCTGCGCCGTCCGTTCGTGCGCACCTCGGTGTCGGGCACCAGCGACGCGAGCGAGCTGCGCGGCGTGTCGCGCCTGATGCCGGGCGCGGGCCCGGGCAAGATCGTGCGCGCGCTCCAGCAGGCCGGCGCCAACAACCCGGTGCTGATGATCGACGGCGTCGACCGGCTGCTGGGCGAAGGCGGTCTGGGCGTGGTCGAGGTGCTGCTCGAGCTGCTCGATCCCGAGAGCAGCGCGCATTTCGCCGACCACTACCTCGGGCTCACCGTCGATCTGTCGCGCGCGGTGATCCTGTTCTGCGCCAACAACCTCGAGCTGGTGCCCGACGCGCTCCAGGAGCGCCTCGAGGTCATCGAGGTCCCGGGCTACGCCGAGGACGAGAAGCTCGAGATCGCGCGCCGCTTCCTGCTGCCGCGCCAGCTGCGCGATCACGGGCTGGCGGCCCGCGACCTGCGGATCCCCGACAGCGCGATGCGCGCCATCGTCCGCTACTACACGCTCGAGGCCGGGGTGCGCAGCCTGGTGCGCCAGCTGGCGATGATCTGCCGCAAGGTGGCGCGCGCCCGCGCCACCGGTGACCGGCGGCGGCACAGCCTCACGGTCAAGCAGCTCGACGGCTACCTCGGCCACCGCATCTACACCCCCGAGATGGCAGGCAAGAGCGACGAGGTCGGGGTGGCGGCGGGGCTGGCGTGGACCGCGGCCGGCGGTGAGATCCTGATGGTCGAGGCGCTCAAGATGCCGGGCGCCGGGCGCGTGGTGACCACCGGGCAGCTGGGCGAGGTCATGAAGGAGAGCGTCCAGGCCGCGCACTCCTACGTGCGCTCGCGCGCCGACGTGCTCGAGATCGACGCCGAAGCGTTCGCGAACTTCGACATCCACATCCACTTCCCCGCCGCCGGCGTGCCCAAGGACGGACCCTCGGCCGGGATCACCGTCGGACTGGTCATCGCCTCGGTGCTGAGCGACCGGCCGATCCGCCACGACGTCGCGATGTCGGGCGAGGTGAGCCTGCGCGGCCGCGTGCTGCAGGTCGGCGGCATGCGCGAGAAGGCGCTGGCCGCCTACCGCGCCGGCTTCAAGGTCATGCTCTATCCGAGCGCCAACCAGAAGGACCTCGACGAGGTGCCGCGCGACGTGCGCAAGCACCTCCAGCTGGTGCCGGTCGAGACCATGGACGACGTGTTTGCGGTGGCGCTCCATCGCGTGGTCGCGGCCCGGCACGTGGCCAGCAACTTCGTCATCGAGTTCGAGGACGACGACGGTGACGATGGCGAGGGGACCGGGGCGGAAGCCTAGAGCCCTGCGCGCCCCGCGGCCGCCGGCCGCGACCCGCCGCAAGTCAGCCGCTTGACGCCCGCGCCCGGCGCGGCTACCGTCTCGGACCATACGGAGGCGTATGGTCGTGACGAAACGTCCGCGCATGACCCGCGAAGCCTGGATCCGCGCCGCCTACGCCGCGCTCGAGGCGGGCGGGATCGAGGCGGTTCAGGTCGAGCCGCTGGGCCGCGCGCTGCGGGTCAGCAAGGGCAGCTTCTACTGGCACTTCCGGGACCGCGCCGCGCTGCTCGACGCCCTGCTCGATCACTGGTCGGGGCGGTCGACCTGGTTCCGCCTCGAGTCCGGGCGGTCGGGCGGCGCCGCCGAACGACTCGAGCGGCTGGCCGGGACTTACGCGGCCGCCGCCGGCCAGCGCGCCGATCTCGCGATCATGCGCTGGGCGACCCGCGAGCCAAGGATCCGTGCACGCGTCTCGAGGGCGCTCGAGCGCCGTCTCCACTACGTCGCGAGCCTGCTCGAAGCCCACGGCCACTCCGCGGGCGAGGCGGCGTGGCGCGCCCAGGTGATCTCGTACGCCTACATGGGCTGGCTCGATCGCGCGGGGCCGGCCGGCGTCACCAGGCGGGCGGCGCTCGAGTGGATGCGCCGCCTGATCGCGCTCGCGCTCGCCCCGGCCCTCGCCCGCCCGCAGCGGACCGCGGCCGCCGCCCCGCGGCGGAGCCGATGAGCACGCGACTGGCGGTGAGCGTGGCCGCGGCGGCCTGCGGACTGTTGGCGCTCGCCCCGGCCTCCGGGGCCCCGATCTCGATCGGGGCGACCGTCCCTGACTTCACCCTGCGCGATCAGCTCGATCGGACCTTCCGGCTCACCGGGCACGGCGATTCGCTGATCGTGCTGATCTGCGGCGATCGGGAGGGCAGCCGGTGGCTCACCGCCTGGGGCCGGGCGGCGCGCGCCGCCGATTCCGTGGTGGCTGCCGCCGACTCCGCCCGCGTCGGCCGGCCATCGCGGACACCGCTCATCGTCCGTTACATCGCGGACCTCCGCGGTGTGCCGGGCCTCATGCACGGGTACGTGAGGGGGAAGTTCAAGCCGGCGAAGAATCCCGTGCTGCTCGACTGGGACGGCGTGATGGCCCGGATCTTCGGCCTCAGTCCGCGGGTGGCCAACCTGTTCGTGATCGAGTCACGGGGCACGCTCGCCTACGTCAACGCCGGGGAAGCCGAGCCCGACCGGCTGTCGGCATTCGGCGATAGCCTGCGCCGCCTGCTCGAGCCCCCGACCCCGGCCGCGAAGCCATGATCCCTTCGCCGGTCGCGTCGCCCCGTGATTCCCGCGGCACCGCTGCGGCCCTGGGGCTCGCGGCGCTGCTGCTGCCATTCAGCAACGGGGTGACCCCGCTGCCGCTCGCCGCCTGGCTCGCGCCGGTTTTTCTGCTGCGCTTCACGCGCTCGCGGCCGGCGAGGATCGGGCTTCCGATCGCCTTCGCCCTGCTCGCGGGCGCGGCGCTGATCGAGTTCCGGGGCATGATGCCGGGGCCGGGGCTCCCGCCACGCCTGATCGGCGCCGTGTTCGCCCTGCCGGCCGTGATCCCCTACCTCGTCGATCGCTGGCTCGCGCCGCGGCTGCCGGTCTTCGCCGGGACGCTGGTGTTCCCGTGCGCGTGGGTGGCGATGGAGTACGCGATGTCCCTGACCCCGTGCGCCACCTGGGGGGCGGTCGGCTACACGCAGTACGGTGACCTGCCGCTGCTCCAGGTGATCTCAGTCACCGGCCCCTCGGGGCTCACCTTCCTGCTCGCGTGGCTCGCGCCCGTCGCCTGCGCGCTGTGGGAGCACGGCTGGGGCTCGCCGCCAGCGCGCGCCGCCGTGGCGTGGTTCGGCGGCGCGCTCGCTCTGGTGCTGGCGCTCGGCGAGCTGCGCGTTGTACTCGCTCCCCCGCGCGGCCCCACGGTCCGCGTCGCCTCGTTCTCGCGCCCGCTGGTCGGCACGGACTCGACCCGGCACGCGCTGGGACGCCTGATCCGGCGCGGGGAGAGCCCCGCCGACCTGCGCGAGATCGTGACCCGCGAGCATGCGCAGGCCGAGAGCCTGCTGGCGCGGGCGGCGGTCGAGGCGGGCGCGGGAGCGAAGATCGTGTTCTGGGGCGAGGGCAACGCGCGCGTCTTCAAAGAGGACGAGCCGGCCCTGGTCGCGCGCGGTCGCGAGCTGGCACGCACGGGCCAGATCTATCTCGGCATGGCGATCAGCTCATGGGATCGCGCGCGGCGGCCGCCGCGTGAGAACAAGCTGGTGCTGATCGACCCCGGCGGCGCGATCGCGTGGCAGTATCTCAAGACCCATCCGGTGATCGGCGCGGAGTCGCGCACCATCGCCGGGGACGGCCGGCTGCGGACGCTCGACTCGCCGTTCGGCCGGCTCACCACCGCGATCTGCTACGACGCCGACTTTCCCGCGCTGCTCGGCCAGGCGGGCCGGCTCGGCGCCGACATCCTCATCGATCCGGCCGACGACTGGGAGGCCATCGACCCCCTGCACACGCGCATGGCGAGCTTCCGCGCCATCGAGCAGGGCGTGAACCTGGTGCGGCAGACCTCGAACGGCCGCTCCGCGGCCTACGACTACGAGGGGCACGTGCTGGCCGAGGCCGATGACTTCCGCGCCCGCGACCGCACCATGGTGGCGCAGGTGCCGATCCACGGCGTGCGCACGGTGTACGCGCGCATCGGCGACCTGTTCGCCTGGGCGGCGATCGCGCTGCTGGGGTGGCTCGGGATCCGGGCGGCGCGAGCGCCGACCGCCGTATAGCCAGGCGCCGCGACCCGGCTCGAGCGATTGACACACCCGTAGCCGCTCCATACCGTCGGGCGTCCCATGTGCCCGGCGCCGGCTCCTCCAACGTCCCGGCCTTCCACCGCGCCGGATGCGGGCCCACTCCCGGCGCTTGACCCCGCGATGCTGGTGGCGACGGCGGTCGCCGCCCTGTGCCTGATCGTTTCGGTGAGCACGCCGATCGACGATCCCGATCTGTGGCAGCACCTGCTGGTGGGCAAGGCGCTGTGGATTCTGCGCGCCATCCCGCACACCGATCTCTGGACCTGGCCCAACCGCGGCGAGCCTTACGTGCTCCCGTCGTGGGGCTTCCGCGCGCTGCTGTGGCCGTTCTGGATCGCGGGCGGGATGTGGGGGCTCTACGCCTGGCGCTGGCTCACCGTCCTCGCCGCCGGCGCGCTGCTGCTCGCCGCGGCCCGGCGGATGGGCGCCCGCGGCCTCGCGGCGCTGGTGGTGCTGGTGCTGAGCGGGCTCATCTATCGCCAGCGCTCGCAGGTGCGACCCGAGAGCCTGGTCGCGGTGCTGCTGGCGCTCGAGCTGTGGATCCTCGAGACGCGACGCGCCGGTGGCCCCGATCGCGGTCCCTGGCTGATCGCGGTCGCGTGCGCGTGGGCCAACGTCCACGTCTCGTATCCGATCGGGCTCGCGCTGATCGGCATCCACGCGCTCGCCGATCTGGTCGCGCCGCGCGGGCGCGTACGCTCGGCGCGGCTCCTGTGGATCGGGCTCGGCGCGGTCGCGGCCTCGTTCTTGAACCCGTTCGGCTGGCGCGCGCTGTGGCAGCCGTTCGAGTTCGCGCTGACCCAGCGCCACGAGCTCATGTTCCGCGGGATCGGCGAGCTCCAGCCGCTCGAGTGGAGCATCAACCTGACGAACGGCCTGCCGCTTCTGGTCCTCGGCTGGCCGCTGCTCGCGCTGCGGCGCGCCCGTCGCGCCGGCTTCGATCTCGCCGAGGCGCTCACCATGGCGCTGCTGCTCTGGCTCGGGCTTTCGACCCAGCGCTTCGTCGGGCTCCTGGCGCTCGGCGCCATGCCGTACCTCGCGCGCGATCTCGACGCGTTGCTGGCTGACGCGCACCCGCGCTTCGCCGCGTCGCGGCCGGCGCTGCGCGCGGCGCTGGTGCCGCTCCTGTGCGTCGTGGGCTCGCTCCCGGAGTGGAGTCGCGGCGATCCGCCGCTCGGGCTCAGGCTCGTGACCGCGGGCATGCCGGTCGCCGCCTGCGATTTCGTGGCCGCGCATGGGATCGGCGGCCGCGGCTTCAACCCGTTTCACTTCGGCGGCTACCTGTTGTGGCGCTTCTGGCCCGACCCCGCGCGGCTGCCGTTCATGGACATCCACCAGACCGGCACCCCGGAAGCCCGCACCCTCGCCGCCGCCGCGTTCCTGAGCCGGCCGCGCTACCGGCAGCTGGTCGGCACCTACAACTTCGACTACGCGCTGCTCGACCGCGCCACCGAGGCCGAGAGCCGGTTGCTCGACTTCTTCGACGAGGACACCACCTGGGCGCTGGTGTTCGTGGACGATGACGCGGCGCTCTACCTGCGCCGCGCCGGATCGTTCGCCGCGGTCGCGGACTCCTTCGGCTACCGCGCCTGGCCCGCGGGTGGCGCCAACCTCGGCGCGCTCGCCGCGCGCTGCGCCGCCGAGCCCGCCTACCGCGCCGCGGTCGAGCGCGAGCTGGAGCGCGCCATCGCCTCCTCGCCCGCCAACGCCTCGGCGCGGCTCGCGCGCGAGCGCATCGCGCGGCTCCCGGAGCGCCCCGCGCCGGCGCCCGGGGCGGGCGGCCCGTGACGCGCCCGCCCCGAAAGCCTGCGCCCGCGCAGCGACCGGCCCAGCGCTCCGCCGTGCCGGCACCGCGACCCGCCGCGCCGCCGCCGCCCACCGCGACCCCGGTGCCACGCGGATCCTATCTCGCGGCGCTCGCGGTCGCGGCGCTGTGCGTCGTGGTCTCGGTGACGTTCCGAAGCGGCGACGCCGACGTGTGGCAGCACCTGGTAGTGGGGCGGGCGATCTGGACCACGCACTCGATCCCGCGCGTCAATCTCTGGACCTGGCCCACCTACGGCACGCCGCAAGTGCTGCCGTCGTGGGGCTTCGCGGCCCTGCTGTGGCCGTTCTGGGCCGCGGGCGGCTGGTCGGGGATCGTCGCCTGGCGATGGCTCAGCACGCTCCTCACCTTCTCGTTGCTGCTCCTCGCCGCACGGCGCATGGGGGCGCGGGGCCTGAGCGCCCTGCTCGTGATGGTGCTGTGCGCGCTGGTCTATCGCCAGCGCGTCCAGCCACGGCCCGAGACCCTGGCCGGCGTGCTGCTGGCGTTCGAGATCTGGCTGCTCGAGAGCCGCCGCGCCGCGCGCGCCTCGGGCGGCGCCGATCCCAGCCTCTGGCTCATCGCGGTGGCGTGGGTATGGGCCAACGTTCACCTCTCCTACTTCGTCGGGCTGATCGTGATCGGCTTCTATGCCCTCGCCGAGCTGGCGCCCGGCGCGCGGGCGGCGGGGGCATCGAACGACCGGCGGTTGTGGTGGATCGGGCTCGCCGCGCTCGCGGTGTCGTTCGTGAACCCGTTCGGCTGGCGCGCGCTGTGGGAGCCGTTCGCGTTCCTGGTCAGCGGGCGCCAAGAGATGATGTACCAGGGGATCGGCGAGCTGCGCCCGGTGGCCTGGGGGCTCAACCGCTGGAACGGCCTTCCGCTCCTGCTCGTCGCCTGGCCGCTGCTCGCGCTGTGGGGCTGGCGGAGGATGGGCGCGGACTGGGCCGAGATCCTGATGCTCCTGTGCTTCGGCGTGATCGGACTCAGGAGCCAGCGCTTCCTTGGCTTCTTCGCGGTCGCCGCCGCGCCCTATCTGGCGCGCGATCTGGAATCGTGGCTCGCCACCAGCCGCTTCGCCCGCGCCCTCGGCGCGCGGCGGATCCCGGCGTGGTTCTCACCGCCCACGCGCCGCGCCACGCTCACCGCCCTCGCCTGCGTCGCGCTGGCGCTGCCCGAGTGGCTGCTGTCGCCTTTCGAGCGCGGCTTCGCCTACAACCAGTCGATCATGCCGAGCGCGGGGTGCGACTTCATCGCCGCCCACGACGTGCGCGGCCGTGGCTACAACCCGTTCCACTTCGGCGGCTACCTGCTGTGGCGCTTCTGGCCCGATCGTGGGCGGCTGCCGTTCCACGACATCCACCAGACCGGCACCGTCGCCGACCGCGACCTCGCGGCACGCGCGTTCAACGATCCCGCCGCCTACCACGAGCTGATGGCGAAGTACCCGTTCGACTGGGCGCTGGTCGACCGCGAGACCCAGACCCAGTTCGCGCTGCTCGACTTCTTCGACCAGGACTCAAGCTGGGCGGCGGTGTTCGCCGACGACGTCGCCGCCCTCTACGTGCGCCGCGCCGGCCCGATGCGGGCGCTCGCCGACTCGTTCGCCTACCGCGTCTGGCCGGCGGGCTTCGGCCACATCGGTGCGGTGTTCCGGCGTTACCGCGCCGACACCGCCTACGCCGCGGCCGTACGGGCCGAGCTGTCGCGCCAGATCGCCGCCTCGCCGGAGAACGCGGTCGCCCGCAACTTCCGCGCCAACGTGCTGCTGATCGACGGCAACGCCGCGGCCGCCGAGCCCGATCTGCGCGCCGCGCTGGTCGTGGCGCCGTGGCTCCCCAGGGCCCACTTCCGCCTCGGCCTGCTGGCGCTGGAGCGCGGGCGGCGCGACGAGACGGCGCGCGAGTTCGCGCTCGAGCTGCGCGCGCAGGGCGCGGGCGAGGGGATCGAGGTCGCGGCCGGAGCGGCCTGGCAGCGCGCCGGCGACGCGGGGCGGGCGCGCGAGTGGTACCGGCGCGCGATCCGGCGCGGCCACGACGCGGCCGCGGCGCGCGACTCGCTGGCGGCGCTCGATCGGATGCGCTGAGCCGCGGCGCGGCCCGGGCCGAGCCTAGCCGCCCGAGCCCTCGACGTCCTCGTCGCGCACCGCGCCGCCGCGCTTGAGCGCGCCGAGGTAGTCGGCGATCAGCGCCCGGGCCTCGGGCGCATCCTCGTGCGCGACCACGATCTCCCCCCATGCGGTCGTCGACCAGTCGCGCCGCACCAGGCCGTAGGCCGGAAGCGTGGCGCTGCGGAGGATGGCGCGCACGCCGTTCTGCTCGAGCATGCCGCGGAGGAGTGCCCCCGCCGCCGCGTCGGGCACGCGGTGCACGACCTCGGGCGCGTCGTCATGGTCGGGCGGCTCGCCCGGCTCGAGCACCGCCCGGCAGCGCGGACAGGCGGCGATCTCCGGCGGATAGTCCGTGCCGCACTCCGGACACCACGGCATGGCCGCGCTCCTCAGCCGCGCGCCGACGCCGGGCTCGCCACGTGCTCGCGCAGGCGGCGCGCCGCCTCGACCACGTCCTCGCGCCGCGTCGCGAGCCCGAGCCGCACCCAGTTGCCGTACTCGGGGCCGAACGCCGTGCCCGGCAGCACCGCGACCCCGAACGACAGCCACTCGCGCACCAGCTCCCAGATGTCGCGTCCGCCGAGCACGCCCGAGACGTCGGCGAAGGCGTAGAACGCGCCCCGCGGCCGCGGCACCCGGATCGCGCTCTGGCCGGCCAGCCCGGCGAGCAGGAGATCGCGGCGCTGCTGGTACTCGCGCCGCATGGTCTCGACCTCGGTCTGCGGCCCGGTCACCGCGGCGCGCGCTGCGGTCTGGACCGCGGGGAACACGCCGTGCGTGGTGTAGAAGCCGAGCAGCGGGCCGACGCAGGCGCGCAGCTCGGGCGGCGACACCATGTAGCCGGCGCGCCATCCGGTCATCGCGTATGACTTGGAGAAGGTGTAGACGCTCACCGTGCGCGCCACCATGCCCGGCAGCGAGGCGATGCTGATGTGCGAGGTGCCGTCGAACAGCAGGTGCTCGTAGGCCTCGTCGCTCACCACCCACAGGTCGCGCTCGGTCGCCACCTCGGCGATGGCCTGGAGCTGCACAAGGCTCAGCACCGCGCCGCTCGGGTTGTTCGGGGTGTTGAGATAGATCCCGCGCGTCTCGGGCTTCAGCGCCGCGCGCAGGCGGTCACCCAGGGCCGCGGGGGTCAGGCGCTCGTCGAGCAGATCGAGGTAGACGGGCAGGGTGCGGTAGCGCGCGCCGTGCGCGAGCGCCACCAGCTTGGGGATCGCCATCCAGTGCGGCGACAGCACCAGCAGCTCGTCGCCCGGCGAGAGCAGCGCCTGGAAGGCGATGAACAGGGCATGGGTGCCGCCCGCGGTCAGCACCACGTCGTCGGGCTCGCAGCGGATGCCGTTCTCGCGCCCCAGCTTCTCGACCAGCGCCTGGCGCAGCGCGGGGTTCCCGCGCGCGTCGGGGTAGTGGGTCTCACCGGCGCGCGCCGCGGCCGCCAGTGCCTCGACGATGTGGGGCGGAGTGTCGAAGTCGGGTTCGCCGCGCTCGAGGTGGAGCACGCGCTCGCCGGACTGCTCGCGGGCGCGCGCCGCGGCCATCACCTGACCCAGCTCCGAGGGCATGGTGAGGATGGGTCGATCGGCAGTCAGTGGGCGCATCGCAATGGACCTCGCAAAAGGGGTGGAGTGGGGAAAATACCACGCGGGGCGGGGTGCACCGAAGGCCGGCGCGGGCGCCTCCGGCGGCATGCGCTTTGCGCTGCTGGCCGTGCAACCCGTCGGAATCCCAAGGGAGGCTCTGCCATGTCGAAGTTCGATCTCCGGGACATCTCCGAGCGCCTCGCCCGGTCGCGCGACACGGAAACCGTGGTCCACGAGTTCCTGGGCTACCTGCAGGCCATGCGCGGGGACTGGCGCGCGTCCCTGGCCTTCTACGAGGTCAGCCGTGACGCCCTGGTCAAGGTCTACGAGCGCCACGGCGGCCGCCTGATCATTCGCGACGTCAAGGTGCCGGTGAGCCAGCTCCCGGTCCGACTCGTGCGAAAGTTCTTCCACCCCAGTGCATTTTTCAATCAAGTCGACCGCCCCTCGATGATCTCCCAGCTACTTAGCGGCGCCCCCTACCACGAGGCCGAACCCGGCGAGGCGGCGGCGCTGCGCCCCATCGCCCCTCTGCCGGAGTGGCAATCGTGCGTGTGCGTGCCGCTCGCCGACCAGGAGGACGTGCTGGCGCTGCTGGTGGTGGCGAGCGAGAAGAACGGCGCCTTCGGCAGCCAGACGGTGGCCGACATCATGCCGATCAAGAGCATGGCGGCGCTCGCGCTCTCGCAGCACCTCTACCGCACGTCGCGGGGTCACAAGGCCAACGGCCACGCCCCGGCGCCGCACGCCGCGGCCGCGGATTTCCAGGACCGCATCCACCGGCTCAGCACCCAGACCAGCCAGCTCGAGGAGGACAACCGGGCGAAGTCGGAGAAGGTCGAGGCCCTGACCCGCGAGCTCGAGCAGCTGGACCAGAACTCGAACCGGTACAAGGCCGAGCTCGAGCGCGTGAAGGAAACGCTCCACGCGCTCGATGCGCAGTCGGCGCAAACCGCCGAGCAGCTCACCGACGCCTACTCGCAGCTCAGCGCGAGCGAGGCCCGGGCCGCCGAGCTGGAGCGCACCGTCGCCTTCGCCAAGGAGACGCTGCAGGCGCTGGCTCATGAACACGATCCGGCGGCGCTCCCCGCCACGCTGGTGTCATGGTTCGGCGAGCAGTTCGACATCGACCGCTGCAGCCTGATGCAGGTCGACGGCAGCGGCGAGTCGCTCTTCATCGCCGCGTCGCGGGGCATCGATCCCGAGATGGCGAAGAACGTCCGGGTCCGGATGGGACAGGGCGTGTCGGGCTGGGTGGCTCACAACCGCCGGCCGCTCCACGTGCGGGTCAAGCACGAGGGCGGCGAGGCGGGGCGGAGCGGGCGCGAGGACTACAACTCGGATTCGTTCATCAGCGTGCCGCTGATCTACAACCACCGCCTGTGGGGGGTGCTCAACCTGAGCAACAAGCGCGCCGGCCAGCCGTTCGACGACATGGACCTCGACCGCGCCCAGCTCAGCGCCTCGGTGCTGGCGACCTTGCTCGGCAGCCGCGCCACGGCGCGGCCTGCGTTGCCGTTCGCCCCGGCGCCGCGGCAGACGGTCACGGTGCGGGGATGAGGGGTACGTAGCAGGAGAGGACGGGAGTTGCGCCCCGAAACGGGAGCCCGCGAAGCGCTGCGGGCTCCCGCGTGTTTGTGGCTCAGCCCCGCGACGCGAGGGCCGCAAGCGTGCGCTCGGGGTCGGCGTTGCCGCCGGAGAGGATCGCGGCGACGCGGGCGCCGCGCGGCAGGTGGCCGAACCCGGCGAGCACCGCCGCGGTGGCGGCGGCGCCCGAGCCCTCGGCGACCAGCTTGGCACGCGTGAGCAGCAGCTCGAGCGCATCCAGCACCTGGGCCTCGCTCACCAGCACGATCTCGTCCACCGCCTCGCGCGCGATCGCGAGCGGCAGCGCGCCGACGAAGGGCGGCGTCATGCCGTCGCACAGCGTGTCGGCGGGGCGCGGAGCCGGCACCGGCTTCCCGGCCGCGAGCGCCGGCGTCATCCCCGGGCCGGCGGCGAGCTCGACCGCGACCACCCGCACGTTGGGCTTCATCGCCTTGACCGCCGAGGTCACGCCGCCCATCAGGCCGCCGCCCCCGACCGGCACCACCACGGCCTCGACATCGGGCAGGTCCTCGACGATCTCGAGCCCCACGGTGCCGGCGCCGGCCAGCACCACCGGATCGTCGAACGGGTGGACGAAGGTCATGCCGCGCGCCTCGCGCACCTCGTGGAGCTTGTCGAACAGCGTGGCGCGATCCTCGTGGAGGACGATCTCGGCGCCGTAGCCGCGCACCGCCTCGAGCTTGGGGCGCGGCGCCGAGGCCGGCATCACCACCGCGCACGGCGCCGCGACGCTCTTCGCCGCCCACGCCACGGCCTGGGCGTGGTTCCCGGCCGAGACGGTGATGATGCCGCGCGCGCGCTCGGCATCGCTCAGCGTCAGCACCTTGTTGAGCGCGCCGCGCGGCTTGAACGAGCCGGTCTTCTGGAAGCTCTCGCACTTGAGATGGAGCCGCACGCCGGCGCGCTCGCCGATGGTGCGCTGGGGTATCAGCGGCGTGCGGTGGACGCGGCCCGCGATGCGCCGGGCGGCGGCGCGGATTTCGGATAGCTCGATCAAGCGTGGTTCTCCGGGCCGTCCGCGCGGCGGCAGGCGGCGGCGCCCACCATACGCCGCGTCCCGCACGCGCGCCATGTTGCCCCCCCGGGCGTATACTGCGGCCCATGCGCGAGCAGGTGGTGGTCATCACCGGGGCGAGCGGCGGAATCGGCGCGGCGCTCGCGCGCCTGGTGGGCGCGCGCGGCGGCAAGCCGGTGCTGGCGGCGCGGCGCGAGGCCGAGCTGGCCGCGGTCGCGGTGCAATGCGGACCCGAGGCGCTCTCCGTCATCGCCGACGTCACGCGCCGCGCCGACGTCCAGCGCGTGCTGGATCAGGCCCTGGCACGCTTCGGGCGCGTCGACGTGTGGGTCAACAACGCGGGGCGCGGCATCACGCGCCCGGTCTCGGCGCTCGGTGACGAGGACTTCGACGAGATGATGCGCGTCAACGTCAAGTCGGCGCTCTACGGCATGCAGGTGGCGCTGCCGCACTTCCAGAAGCGTGGGCGCGGCCACATCATCAACATCTCCTCGATGCTGGGCCGTGTTCCGTTCTTCCACCCGCGCTCGGCCTACTGCGCGGCCAAGCATGCGCTCAACGCCCTCACCGCCTGCCTCAGGATCGAGCTGCGCGCGAGCCACCCGGGAATCATGGTGTCGACGGTGTCGCCGGGCGTGGTCGCGACCGAGTTCGGTGTCCACGCCCTGGGCGGCGGCGCCGATTCGCGTGGGCTCCCCAACGCGCAATCGCCCGACGAGGTGGCCGAGGTGATTGCCTGGGTGATCGACAACCCGGTCGCCGACGCCTACACGCAGCCCGGCATGCGCGAGACGGTGGTGCGCTACTTCGGCGCCGAGGACATGGCGGTCGCCGAGTCGGCGCTGCCCGGCACGCCGGCGCCGCGCCGCTCGTAGCCGCGGCGCCCCGCAGCGCGGCGGCGCCGGCCCGCGGTCGCGCGGAGCGTGCCGCTAGTAGGTTTTCTGGCCCGCGACGATGATTCCGACCAGCCTGGTCAGCTGGAACTGGCCGGTGAGGGCGGCGCCGCTCGAAGGGCCGCGCAGCGAGAAGGTCACGCCGACGCGGATCTGCCGCTGGGAGAACAGGCGGTTGACGCGCGGATCGTCGCTCAGGGTCGCGGTGAGCGGGGTGACGCTGCCCGCGGTGAGCGCCAGCGTCTGAACGATGACTGGTGGCGTGGTGAGCGGATCGGTCGCGGGATCGCTCAGGTAGACGCGCACCGTGTCCTCGCCGCTGCCGGTGAACGTGTTCACCGTGCCGCCGACGTCGACCGAGACCGACTGGATGTTGACGGCATCGCTCAAGCCCTGGACGAGGTTGAAGCTCTCGTCCAGCAGCGGCGTCTCGCCCGTCGCGAGCCCGCCCGGGGCGGCCGGGACGGGGCCGAAGCTCTTCTGCCGCGTCGACGGATCCATGAAGCTCAGGATGTCGACCCTGACGATCACGTTGTGTCCGCCGCAGCCGGCGAGCAGCGGCGCCAGCGCCGCGAGCGCCAGCGGGAGCACGAACGATCGCATGCGCATGGCGGGCCCCTTAGCGGTAGAACGAGATGCCGGCGCCCATCTCGAGGACGCGCTGCTGGGTGACGTTGCGGCTGTGGCTCGAGACCGCGAGGTCGAGCCCGAGGGTGCCGAAGCGCACACCCGTGCCGAGCGAGCCCTCGATCAGCTTGTTGGCGTCGATATAGGTCCCGGCCCGCAGCGCCACGCGGCCGGCCCAGATCTCGGCGCCGAGGTGGGCCTGGGTGTTGTTGACCCCGCTCACGAGATCGGCCGCGACCAGGGCCCGCCCCACCTGGGTCGCGGCGTTGACCGTGAGCACGGTGGGAATGCGGCTTTCGAGCGGAGCGCGCTCGTTGAGCACCTGCTGGACGTAGCCGCCGGTGGCGCTGTCGCTGTAGACCGCGCTCTGGCGCACCTTCCAGCCGACCTGGGTGCCGATGTCGTCGACGCCCACCCCGATCTCGACGCCGTGCCCGATCCACACCGCGCCCAGGTCGGCGCCCCCGCCCCAGCCGCCGCCGTCCGGCCCCGCATCGTTCAGCTGGCCGGAGTAGCGCACGTCGACCGGCTTGGTGAACAGCGTGTCGGGGGTGGTAAAGCCGATGCTGCCGTTATGGTCCCCGTAGGCGAGCCCCCGCAGCGCCTTGAGCCGGGCGCCGACGTAGAACCCCGAGCGATCGGCGGGGCCCGCGCCACCCCGTGCGAGCGGTGTGGCGAAGCCCAGCTCGGCGCCCGCCGCGAGCTGCGCGCGAGCCTTGTCGGTCATCGAGTAGAGGGTGTTGGGCAGGAACGGATCGGCGTTGGCGAGCGCCCCGTGCAGCGCGTCGTTCAGGGTCAGGTCGTTGTCGTACTCGACCACCGGGAGCAGGCCGATGAAGACGCGGTGGACCGAGAAGCCGAGGGAGGGACCGTTCAGGACCGCGCCGATCTTGCCGCTCTGCTGCGGGAACAGCTTCTGCGCGTCGCCGAGGTTCACGACCAGTGAGTCCTGGGAGATCGAGACGTTGACATCGCTCGCGATCGGGTCGGGCTGGGTGAGCTGGAGGTTCCAGGGCACGGTGTAGAGCAGGTTGGCGAGGTCGAAGATGCTGAAGTCGGGCTTTCCGGCGTCGAGCTGCGGCGGGTTCGCCAGCACCTGGATGAGCCCGATCGGGAGGCTGAACCCGCGCGGCTCGGCGGGGGGCGCCGGCACCGCGCGGTAGGCGATGTTGGCACCCGTGCCGCCCAGATCCACGCCACCCATGCCCATGCGTCTTGCGTTGTAGGTCTGGGCCGCCGCCCGACCGGCGACGCAGGCCAGCGCCAGGGCGGCGATGGCTACTATGCTCTTGTTCATCGGGTTAGCGCTCCACGCCGGCGGCGCGAGCAGCCCCGGGCGGGCGGCTCGATCGGCGCCGCGCAGCTGATGGGCAAGGAGCGGGCCAGACGGGGCCCGGCAGGTGCGGTTAGTAGGCCTCGAAGTGCTGCCGGTACTCCGCGAGCGCCAGCTCATGGGCCGCGAAGGCGAGATCGCGCGGCAGGCGGCGGAGCGGGAAGAAGCGCGCGGCGATCGCGTCGTCGCCGGCGCGGAGGCGCCCGCCGGCGGACTCGGCGGCATAGAGGATCAGCACGGTGCGCACGCGCGGGTCGTCGATCCCGGCGTAGACGCCGAACAGGCCGGTGAGGCGGGCGCGGATCCCGGTCTCCTCGCGCAGCTCGCGCAGCGCGCAGCGCTCCGGGGACTCGCCGTACTCGAGGAAGCCGGCAGGCAGGCACCAGCTCCCGGCGCGCGGGTCGAACTTGCGCCGCACCAGCAGCACGCCGCCGTCGCGCTCCAGGATCACGCCCGCGGCGGGGGCGGGATTGCGGTAGTGGACGTAGCCGCACGCGGGGCAGGTGGGGCGCGGCGAGCCGTTGTCATCGCGCAGCTCGAGGCGGTGGCCGCAGCGGATGCAGAAGCGGGCGCGGTGGGTCGGCATGGGCGGGCGAGAATAGCACGACCGCGCGCCCCGCCACGGGACACGCGGTCGCTGCCGTCGATCGGGCGGGGCCGGAAGGGAAGCGCCGCGCTGCGTCGTCATCCCGCACGCCAACGGCGGGCTTCGGACCGACGCTCCCCCTCCGACTCCGCGTCAGTGCTTCATCGAGTCGATCTGGCGCTTGAGCTCGTCGATCTGGCGCTTGAGCTCGTCGATCTGGCGCTGCTGATCGGGGTTCGCGCGCAGGCGCTCGACGTCGCCGCCGTGGCGCATGGTCATGACGCGCGGCGATTCGCCGAGGTCGGCCTCGACGCTCTTCTTCTGGCCCTTGCGCACGATCGCGAGCGTCACCTTGCCCTCGCTGTCGCCGATCGCCCGCATTAGGTCGTCGCTGTCGGCCACGCTCTTGTCGCCGACCCTGGTGATGACGTCGCCGGCCTTGAGCCCGGCCTTCTCGGCCGCGGTGCTCTTCAGCACCTCGGTGACCAGCACCCCCTTGCCGTCGGGCACGCTGAAGTAGCTGCCCAGGTCCGGGTTCAGGGTCTCGATCCGCACCCCCAGCCGCCCGCGACCCATCACGCGCACCATGCCCGGCATCATCTCGACGTCCGGCATGTCGAACTCGTAGTGGCGCATGCCATGGTCCGACCAGCTGCCGTGATCGTCCTCGCCCATCTCGTCCTCGTCCGGGCGCGCCGCGAGCTTGGCGTTGATCGTCTGGGTCTTGCCGTCGCGCACGATCTTGAGCGCCACCGACTGTCCGACCTTCGCCTGGCTGATCATGTCGGAGAGCCCGTCGGGCGAATCGACCGAGCGCGAGTTGCAGCTGGTGATGATGTCGCCGTTCTTGAGCCCGGCCTTGTCGGCGGGGCTCCCGTCGATCACGCGGTTGACCAGCACGCCGGTGCCCTTGTAGTTCATGCTCTCGCGCAGCTCCGACGACAGCGGCTGGGTGTACACGCCGAGCCAGGCGCGGTCGCTGGTGGTCGTCGTGGGGGTCGATTGGGCGGCGCGGACGGGAACGGCACCCAGCGCGGCGAGCGCCAGGATCGCGCCGTTCGCCGCCACGAAGCGGCGCCATGCGGGTGTTCTCATCGTCTTTCCTCCTGTGCTAGCGTTTGACGGGTTCTCACGCGGGCGAACGCGTATTCGATACACGCTCGACGGGCCGCAGAGGTTCCCGGGAACTTGCCCGGCAACGACCAGCGCGCGCTGCGCACGTCCCACCGCGGCGTCCAAACCCATGAACGTCAATGACCTGTTAACCCTCGAGGTCGCGGACCTCGCGCTCGGCGGCGCCGCAGTGGCCCGCCACGACGGGCGCGTGGTGTTCGTGGACCGCGGCGTCCCCGGCGATCGCATCACCGCCCGCGTCACCCGTCTGCGCCGCGGCCTCGCCGAGGCCCGGCTCGAGTCGATCGAGCGGCCCTCGCCGCTGCGCGTGCCGGCGCCCTGCCCGCACTTCGGGCGCTGCGGCGGGTGCCGGGCCCAGGACCTGCGCTACGACGAGCAGTGCCGCCTGAAGCAGCGCCAGGTCGAGGAGACGCTGGCGCGCCTCGGCGGCATCGCGAGCCCGCGGGTGCGGCCGATCGTGCCCGCGCCCGAGCTCTGGGGCTACCGCAACAAGATGGAGTTCAGCTTCCGCCCCGGCAGCGGTGACGAACCGGTGCTGGGGCTCCACGAGCGCGGCGGCTACGATCGCATCTTCCCGCTCGAGACCTGCCTGCTGCCGAGCGCGCTGACGCTCGCCATCGTGCGCGCGACCCGGGAGTTCGCGGCCGCGCAGCGCTGGATCGCCTACCACCCCTCGCGCCACCACGGGATCGTGCGCTTCCTGGTGGTGCGCCACCTGCCCGCGACCGGCGAGTGCGCGGTCCAGTTGGTCGCCGCCGCGCCCGAGATCCCGGGGCTCGCGGACTGGGCGCGTGCCGTCCAGGCACTCGATCCGGCGGTGCGCTCGGTGACGCTGGGCCTCAACCGCTCGCGCGCCAACGTGGCGCTGGCCGAGGAGGAGCGCGTGTTGCGCGGCGGCGCCACCATCGTCGAGCGCCTGCTCGGGCTCGAGTTCGAGGCTTCGGCGAACGCCTTCCTCCAGACCAACAGCCGCCAGGCCGAGGCGCTCTACGCGGCGGCGCTCGAGGCGGCCGCGCCGCGCGGCGACGAGACCGTGCTCGACCTCTATTGCGGCACCGGCACGCTCACCCTGGTGCTGGCGCGCGCGGCGCGCGCGGTGGTGGGCGTCGAGTCGGTCGAGGCGGCGGTCGATGCGGCGCGGCGCAACGCGGCGCGCAACGGGGTCTCGAACGCGCGTTTCGTCGCCGGCGAGGCGCGGCGCGTGCTGCGCGAGTGGGCGCGCGGCGAGCGCAACGGACGACCGCGGCCCGCCGTGGTGGTGGTGGATCCGCCGCGCGCCGGCCTCCACCCACGCGTGGTGGCGCGGATCGCCGAGCTCGAGCCGCGCCGCGTGGTCTACGTGTCGTGCAACCCGGGGACGCTGGCGCGCGACGTCAAGGACTTCGCCGCGCTCGGCTACCGGCTCGAGGAGACCACGCCGTTCGATCTGTTCCCGCACACCCCGCACATCGAGTGCGTGGCGCGCCTCGAGCGCGAGCCCCGCGCACCCGACGCCGCGATCGCGGGACCGCCAGCGCCGCCGGGCGCGGCATGAGGGCGTGATTTGCCGGTTCCCTGTCACCGCGTCGCGACGGCTGTGCTAGCCTCGCTCGAATGAGTCGCCACGTCGCGGTCGGCCTCGTCCTGTCGGCGCTCGTCGCCGCGGGCCTGGCGGGCGCCCAGCCCGGCGGTCCACCGGCCATCCCGGAAGCCGAGACCACCACCATCGATGAGGGCAGTTTCCGGATCTACCAGTCGGGTCGGCTGCTGGGGGCCGAGGTGTTCAGGATCGCCGGGCATGGCGACTCGATGCTCGTCACGTCGCGCACCTATCAGGTGCTGCCGAGCGGCGACACCCTGCGCAAGGACGTGGCGCAGGTCGTGGGCCGCATGGACTTCGGCCTCCACAACTATCACTCGAAGCTCAGCTCCGGCGGGCACACCCTGATTCGCGGGCTCGAGCTCGGCGACACCACCTTCACCAGCTACCGGCAGTTCGACGGCAGGGGCGAGGGGGATGTGATGGTGCTGCCGCCGGGACGGATGTTCGTCGTCGATCCCAAGTCCTTCATCTGCTTCGACGTGATCTGCCGCAGCATTCAGGATCAGGTCTTCGACCGCCGCCCGCTCACGCTGCTGATCCTGGGTCAGCGCGACAGCCTGCTCGACGGTTCGGCCGTCGATCAGGGCTCGGAGACCGTCCGCTGGGGCGGCAAGCCGGTGACCGCGCGCAAGCTCGCGATCGGCGACGCCAACGCCACCTTCACCGTCTGGGCCTCGCCGCACGGCGGCCTGCTGCGGCTCGAGCAGGCCGAGTCCGGGCTGCGCGTCGAGCGCGACCCGCCGGCCGCGAAGCCGCGGCCGAAGAAGCCGGCCCCGCCGCACTAGCGGCCGGGGCCCCGGCGCGGCGCGTGACCCATTCCAGAAGCAGACGCACCCCCACTCCGGTCGGGCCGCGCGGCTCGTGCGGGCGGTCGACCGGCGTCCAGGCGGTGCTGGCGATGTCGAGGTGCGCCCAGGTGAGCCCGCGCGCGAAGTGCTCGAGGAACTTGGCGCCCAGGATCGCACCGCCCTCGCGGCCGCCCGAGTTCGCGAGGTCCGCGGTGTCGCTGCGCAGCGCGGCGGCGTAGTCGTCCCACAACGGCAGCCGCCACAGCCGCTCGCCGCTCGCGGCGCCGGCCTCGAGCAGACCGGCGGCCAGCCCATCGTCGCGCGTGAACAGCCCGGCGGCGTGGTGGCCGAGCGCGATCGAGATCGCGCCGGTCAGGGTGGCGAGATCGACCACCGCCTCGGGCTTCAGGCGCGCCGCGTAGCCCAGCGCGTCGGCGAGGATCAGCCGGCCCTCGGCGTCGGTATTGACCACCTCGATCGTCGTGCCGTCGAGGGCCCGCACCACGTCGCCGGGCTTGAGCGCCGCACCCCCCGGCATGTTCTCGGCGGTGGGGATCAGTCCCACGACCCGGAACGGCAGCGCGCCGGCGCCCGGCCCGCCGAGCGCCGCGAACAGCCCCAGCACCGCGGCCGCGCCCGACATGTCATACTTCATCTTGCCCATGTTCTCGGCCGGCTTGAGCGAGATGCCGCCGGTGTCGAAGGTGACGCCCTTGCCGATCACGACCACGGTGCGTCCGTCCGCGGCACGCCGCCGCCCTGCGCCGCCGGCCGCGCGCTCGAGCACGATGAAGCGCGGCGGATGGATGCTGCCGCGTCCCACCGCGAGCAGCGCCCCCATGCCGAGGCGCTCGAGCTCCGGCACGCCCAGCACCTGGCACGAGGCGCCGGTGGCGCGCGCGATCTCGCGGGCGCGACGCCCGAGGCCCTCCGGGGTCAGATCCTGCCCCGGCGTCGAGGCCAGATCGCGCGCCACGCACGTGCCCTCGGCCCAGCGTGCGCCGGTCGCCACGGCGGCGGCGAGCCGCGCACGCTCCGCCCGATCGCGCAGCGCCGCCGCGCCGGCGGCGATCTCGATGCGGCGCAGGGGCGGCGTCCGCTCGCTGCGGTAGGCGTCGTGGCGGTAGTGGCCCAGCACCAGGCCCTCGGCGCACACGTGCGCGAGCCGCGCCGCGTCGTCGCCGCGGTCGATATCGGGCAGGGCGAAGGTCAGCGAGCCGGCGCGCAGCTCGCGCGCCCGTCGCGCCGCCTGGGCCGCGGCGAGTCGCAGACCGCGCGCGTCGATCTCGGCGCGCTTCCCGAGCCCGACCAGGACCAGGCGGCCGGTGGCGAGCCCGCGCGGGTAGAGCACGGCGGTCTCGAAGGCGTGCCCCGCGAAGTCGCGCGAGCCGAGCAGCGCCGCGACCGCGCCGCGCGCGCGGCGGTCGACCTCGGCGGCGATCCCGCGCGGCGTGCGCTCGCCCTCGGGCACCGCCAGCGCCAGCGCACCGGCCCTGGAGGCCGGGGCCGGGGTGCGGGCCAGCACGACGTCCATAGGATTCCCTCTGACATCGATGTGTGGAAAACGAGGAACCGTGCCGAAAACTACTCCATCGCGCCCCGCCATGCGCTTGATTTCGCCCGGGGGGCGCGGCATTCTGACCGTCGCCGTCGAAACACACGGCTCCGCGCGCCAGGGAGGCGTGTGGCGAGCGGCCGCTCAGCCCGGCTGGCCAGCCGGCCGAAACGGAAAGGACGAATCATGCGCCATCCTCAGTCCCTCATACTTGGCGTCGCCCTGATCGCCGCCTTCTGCTCCACGGGATGCCAGAAGAAGGCCGAGCAGGCCGCCACGCCGGCGAGCACCGACAGCCTGGTCGCGAGCAATCCGACCGAGCGCTCGAGCGGCAACATCACCCCGCAGACCACGTACCAGGAGCCGCAGCGGCAGCCCCAGGTCACGCCCCCGCCGGCGGTCGAGAAGCCGAAGCCGCACGCGGTGGCTCCCAGCCACACCCCGAAGCCGCACCAGCCCAGCGCGGCCCCGCCGCCGATGGCGGTCGAGAACCCGGGGGTGACGATGGCGGCCGGAACCTCGCTCAAGGTGGACGTCACCGCGGCCATCAACTCGGAGAGCGCGCAGCCGGGTGACGCCTGGTCCGGGACCATCAAGGACAACGTCATCGTCGGCGACCGGGTCGTGATCCCGGCCGGTGCGGTGGTGAACGGTGTGGTGCGCGCCTCCACCCCGGCGAAGAAGGGTGATCGTGCGATGCTGCTGCTCGGCGTCACGTCGATCAACGTCGACGGCAAGGACATCTCGGTGAGCGGCAGCACCGACTCCATCATCGCCGGCTCGACGCGGGCGCGGAACATGGGCGCGGTGGCGGGCGGAGCGGCCGCGGGCGCTCTCATCGGGCGCGCGATCGGCGGCAGCGGCAAGGGCGGGCTGATCGGCGGCCTGATCGGGGCCGCGGGCACGGCCGCAGTGGTCGCGAACACTAAGGGCTATCAGGTCGCGATCAAGCCCGGCACCGAAATCGACTTCACCACCGACCATGCGGTGACCGTGCACCGATAGCACGGCAGCCGGCTTCAGGTTAGAGGGCGCGCGCCCGATCGGGCGCGCGCCCTTCGTATTTCAGGGATCTGACAATTGAAGTGTCCCCGGCGGTCTCAGATATGGCAGACGCCGTGGCCGCTCCCGTACACTCGTGGGGCGAACTCCGGGATCCCCACGTTGCGCCCCATGGGCTTAGACGCGGAGCCCGGCTGGCATGGCCAGTGCAGAACGCACGATGAGTTCACGACACAGCGGCGCCGATTCGCCGGCGCCGATCCCCCGAACCGGAACGGGATGTCCCCTGGAGGTCACGCAGCATGAGAAATACGCGGTTCCTCGTCCTTGCCCTGCTCCTGACTTCGCTGCCGCTCGTCGGCTGCAGCAAGAAGAATCCGACCAGCCCGCTCGCCGGCACGGCCGGCGACCCGTCGCAGGTGCTCAGCACGCTGGCCGCCGCGCCCTCGGCGGTCGAGGACGGCCTCGCCGACGCCCCCACCGTGGCGTCGTTCGACGGCACCACCGGGATGCTGGCGGCGATCCAGCCGCTGCGCTTCTGGCGCCACATCACCCACGTCGAGCGCACCTTCGACGTGGTCTTCAACGACACCGTGACCGCCACCGTCACCATCCACAAGACCCTGACCGGCACCTTCAACATCCTCGTCAGCCCCACCGCGCTCGGCAACATGGTGTCGGCGGACAGCGCGCTGACGGTGGTGCAGAAACCGCTCGAAGACCACTGGACCCGCCTGGTGCTGCTCAAGAAAGTCGCGAAGGACGATGACGACGAGGGCGACGACGACGCCGTGACCCACCACGGCGATTCCGGGTGGCGGGTCGCCGCCACCTCGGGGGTGGACGTGAAGTCGGCGGGCGTGACCACGCAGATCATGAGCGTGCGCGTCCAGTCCGGCCCGATCGACACCACCATCACCGATCCGCTGGCCTTCCGGATGCTGCGCAAGGTCCTTCACTTCAGTCCCGACACCACGGTGACCGTCACGGTCACGACCAGTCGCAACAACGACATCGTGGTGTTCCAGCGTGGGGAGCGCCGCACCCGGCTCACCAACAACGGCGACAACACCTACAGCGGGACGTGGCGGACCGGCTACTTCTTCCGGGGTCTGAGCCACTTCGGCGTCAACGCGCTCTCGAACGGCACGCTGTTCGACGATCAGGCGCCCTACGACTCGGAGCAGTGGCTGTTCCCGTTCACGCTGGAGCCCGAGAACATGTGCGCCCAGTACCTGCCGTAGCCTCCACCCCCTGGAGACGCGAAACGGGCGGCCCGGTCACACGGGCCGCCCGCGGCGTCTCTATCCCTCGTCCTCGGGGGTTTCGCCGGGGCGCGGGGCGCGGAAGATCTGCGCCCACTCCTCGAGCTCGCGCCTGGTGAGCGTCGCGGGCTTCTCGGGGGCTTCGCCGGCCGCGCCGGGGGCCGCCGGGCCGAGCGCGCTGGCGACGAACAGGTCCGCGAGGGCGATGTCGGCCCCCATCGCGCGGGCGTGGCGCGCCACCTCGAGGTCCGAGGTCACCACCGTCAGGCGCTCGACGCGCGGCATCTGCTCCTCGACCAGCGCGCGGATGAGATCGTCGGCCTTGTCCGGCGGACGCGCGTAGCGCACCTCGATCCGCCCCTCGCGCGAACCGCGTCCCGGCGCGTCGGCGCCGTCGAACACCACGATGAACCGCGCCTCGCCGGGCGCAAACGCCCACGACAGCAGGTTGAGCAGCTTCTCGCGCGCCTCCCTCAGGGTGCGTTCGGCGCCGGGCTTGAGCTGCGGCGTGCGCAGGATGACGTTGTATCCGTCGACGATGATCAGGCGCTCGGACGCCATCGGGCCGGTTCTCCGGGTGGGCGGCGCCCCGCAGTCTAGCATGTGGCCCGCGGCCGCCCCCGGCGGCGTCCGTCCCGCGCTACTTGCCACCGCCGCGCGCGGTGTGGCGGATGGTGCCGTTGTTCCCCACCACCCAGCCGCGCTGGCGATCCACGAAGAAGGCCGCGTTGAGCGGATACTGGGAGCGCGGGGTCTGCGGCGTCCATGTGACCCCGAAGTCATCGCTGCGCAGCACCGCGCCCACGCCCCCGTTCGCGCCCGCGGCGTAGACCACCGAGTCGCCGAAGCTCACCCCGTTGAGCTGGAACTGGGCGCCGGCGTTGTCGAGCATCCATGAGATGGAGTCGGCGGGCGGCATCCAGGTGCGCGGCGCCACGCCCGCCGCCCCCACCGCCACCGCGCGCAGCTCGTTGGCGCGCCACACCGCGCGCAGCGACTGGATGGTCACCGAGGGCTGGACCACGAACCAGGTCAGGCCGCGGTCGTGGGTGCCGGCGATGACCCCGTTGTCGCCCGCCGCCCAGCCGTCCCTGGTGCCGGCGAACGACACTCCGCGCAGCGACTGGCCGGCGACCACGAACTGCTTGGTCCACGAATGCCCGCGGTCGAGGGTGCGCAGCACCACGCCGTTCTGGCCCACCGCCCAGCCGATCAGGCTGTCGCTG
>Ga0306920_100000428_pt1 | contig 49022 bp, 44 predicted proteins | sample flu12Cox44000170_FD_204666 | JGI IMG/M metagenome (GOLD analysis project Ga0306920, IMG submission 204666) | Lab enrichment of tropical soil microbial communities from Luquillo Experimental Forest, Puerto Rico - flux4day.12C.oxic.44.000.170 (v2)... | ecosystem: Environmental > Terrestrial >... | reverse complement strand
CTGTTCCAGTTGCATCTGGCGCGCAGCTGCTTTCGCAATCATGTCAATCTCCCCTCTAACGTTCATTCAAGTCCGAGTTCTTGAGGGGGATAGAAGAGAGGTTCGGCGACACAATTTGTCCCCCTACTCCAGCGGGATCAACAGAGGAGCTCAGCGCCAATGTGGTGCAGGCGCATGCAGCAGGGCGAGCATTGGAAGCGGATCGCGCGCGAATTTGGAAAACCCCGGTCAGGTGCACTGGGTCCCGTACAGCTCCAGAAAGCGCTGCATCCGACCATAGCGAACGGAAGACCCGAGCTCCACCGGCAGCACCACATTAAATCTGCAACACTGAGATGCTACCTCCACTACGTGATGTTGTCACGATTGTTCCAGACAAGGAGCTACAAATGCAAAAACCCTCTTTCTCGGTTCCGGGCACTATCATTGTGTTGGCTGCCGTTCTGTTTGCGACGTATCCCTACTTAGCGCAGGCGCAGTCGGAAGAGCCAAACCCTCCGCCTTCAGCACCAGTTGTGGCGCCAGCTTCTCCCACGACTGCAACCAATACTGTTGCCACGAATCAGGTTCTGGTACAGAGCAACCTAGTCCGTGGCACAAAATCTGGCAGCTTCTCTCCCGCAGGAATATTTACGGCCGTTGATAGTCCGCTGCGCGTCCCATGCCCCGGTACAAGCGGGACCTGCACGATCGCGGCACAAATGTGGGTCCAGACCGGTCTTTCGAGCACTTTCCCAAACAACTACGCGGTCTGCTTGTTCGTAGACGGGATTAACGTTGACTCGTCCAACGGTGCCAACGGGTGCCACTTCACAGAGGACACACCGTCGACGGGAAGCTTCATCGAAGGTTCCGAGCTGAACCAGAAGAGCGGAGTGTCTCGGGGCCTCCACACGGTTCAGACTTTCCTTTTCTCAAACAACGGAACGCCTGTTTTCAATTTCAACATCTTGTACCAGGTTTATAAGCCCTAAACCGGAATGCCGAGGGGTAGAACGTTTTCGTGAGCGCGCCCTCTCGGCCAGGCTTAATAGTTCTCCCTTTGTTGGGAAGCAGCCTTTACCGCAGTGCAGCTCTACCCCTCTCCCGCAGAAGAGCGGGCGAGGGGTTTTTGATAATGAATCGGGCTGGTCATGCGCGAGCAATCACCTTTCGTCTTACGCGCTGAGGTTTGATGCCTGGTCCTCTCATGAATCAACGGCTAAGAACTGTGATGAGGATTGGTCGTCCAGCTATCGGCCGACTGATGGATCTCGTGGTCGTTGGCGCAATTATCGGGCTTTTGGCTTTTGGTGCCTTTACTGGCGGTGCGGTAGAAACGCGCAATTTGGTAGCGGCGGAGGTGGGAGTATTTTCTTTGGCCGTGCTTTGGGCGGGAAGACTGCGTCTGGTTGGAGTCGCTTCCCCGCCGAACCAGTTGCAAAAGAAGCTGGCGATTTTGGGCGCAGCGTTTCTCGTGTTCTGTGCCTTTCAGCTTCTTCCTTTACCGCCCGCCGTCATTCACCGGTTGTCCCCGGAGACGTACCGGCTTTACATGAAGGGTCTCCCTGGCTGGCCGGAACGACTCCCATATGGTTGGCTGAGCGGCGGCAAGCTCGCGAATTATACCGGCTCGGCTGCTTTCCACAACTGGAGACCGCTTTCGATCGCTCCGCTTTATACCCAAATCGGATTGCTCCGATTCACCAGTTATTACTGTCTTTTTTTTCTTGTTCTGCTCTATCCGTATGGGGTTGGCGTCGAGAGCGAGTATCTGTCTGAAGAGAATTTCTCGCGCTCTCTGCTGATCGCGTCGGTCGGAATTGCTTTCATTCTGAGTTTGGTTGCTTTAGCAAAATGGTCGGTTGCTGCAACTACTACAGCAACCGCCCAGAGCGTGGTGCGGGCTTCTGGACCGTTCGTCAATGCCGATCACTTCGCGATTTTTCTGGCTATGATCCTGCCGGTCTCGATCTCATTCGCATCAGCCAATACTGAACTCACGATGGGCAGTTATTCGACACCAGCCAGAGCGCTTGCTGCAGGCGCCGCTATCTTCATTGTGTTGGCTGTTCTACTCTCGGGTTCTCGAAGTGGTTGGTTGGGGGCTGCATTGGGTGTTTGGTTAGCATTGGGTAGCTCGTCCAGCCGCCCCGCCGCTGACTCGTCTCCGTCGTTCTTGCCATTTTTTTCAGCGTTGCCACGCCGAGCTGTAGCTGCATTGGTTTTGGCGGTTTTGCTTCTTCTCTTTCTAGGCGAAAGAGGAAGGATGAATCTTGGTCACCGATTGAGTGAAACACGGGCTACCGAGGCAAGCTTTTCCGAGCGCTTGGGCGCCTGGAAGGACACCATCCCGATGCTCCGTGATTTCCCTTTGGTTGGTGTAGGCCTAGGTTGCTGGTCCGAGATTTTTCCGCATTATCAAAGCCCGCCTTGGTATGGCATTGAGTACTGGGGCCAGACTCACAACGACTACCTGGAGCTTCTGTCGGAGACTGGAGTGGTGGGCACCGGGCTTTTAGGAGGATTCATCCTTTTAGTCGTGATGCAAATCTTCTCGCGTCGTTCCAGCCTATCGATGCGTGGCAGACCCGTTAGAATCGGGCTCGGTGCGGTGATTGCCGTCGTCGCGCTCGAGGAATGCTTCGACTTTGGTCTACAGATTCCATCCAACGGATTCTTGTTCACGGTCCTCGCTGCGTTGGCAGTGCGAAACATTGAGCCGAATTGGGGAAACGAAGCCCAAAAAGCAGTGCCGAGCCGACTATCCAACTCACACTTGTTGGTCGCGACTGCTGCGAGCGCGTTGGCGATAACGGCCACTTTGCGCCAGTCGTATCCGGGGCAGCCTGCAACGCTCTCCCAAGCCGTTGCACAAATTCAAGCGGATCCAGCGAACATAGATGGACATATTTCCCTCCTCGAATTGCGTGATAACGCGTTTTCGCCTTCAGATCTCCGCCGAGAAATCCAAGCTGCCATCTGGGTGGAACCAACTAATCCCTACATGAGAGATCTTTATGCTCGGACCCTTATCAGGGATGGTAACCGGGCCGCAGCCATGGCCGAGCTCAGGAAGTCCGTGGAGTTCTCTCCTGATCCTTCAGCCCATAGTTTCTGGGTGGGCCTCAAGTCACTAACTTCGCTGCCTGCTGATGAAAGGGAGGCGATCGAAAGTGGGCTGATCCACGCGAATACTTTGGGCTACGAAGGCGCCGCTGGTTGGCTCGCCGATATTTATGACAAGTTAGGACGCACGCAGGACGAGGCTCAGGTTCTTTCGCTCGCAGCTTCACGAGAGGAGGATAAGTCAGCCAGGGACCGTAAACTGCAGCGAGCTGCCGAGATTTACGCAGAGACAGGCGAACTGTCGCGAGCCGAGACCTTGCTACGAAGAGTTATCGGGGACGACCCGGAAAACACGAACGCTTATGTCTCGCTAATTAATGATGTCCTGGGTCCACAAGGAAAGTTCGATTCAGCGAACGCTTTGATTGCAGAGGTCCGCACCAAAAGCATCGATCCGTATCCACTATATCTGGCGCTCGCGAGTAGTTATGAGACAGAAGGGAATCTCGCTGGCGCCGAGTCTGTCCTGTCCATCGGATTGGCCTCGCGGCCATACGACCTAGACGCTAATCTCAACCTGGCGCGGTGTCTTATTGAAGAGAAGAAATTCAACGCGGCCCAGAAATTATTACAGAAGACCACCCAGCTGGATTCTTCGTCGGCAAAGGCCTTCGAATATTTAGCCGTGGCGGAAGAAGCTGACTACCAGTACGCTAGCGCAGAACGCCATTACGCCCGGGCGTTTCGTCTAGCGCCGCAAGACAACGGGATCAAATCGCAATATGAGAGCCTCAAACACAAAATTGAGGAAAGCGGCGCGCGTTAGTTGTCACTTACAGCCGCTGATGGTTAGGCGACGTGGGACGATTGTCCATAACACGATTTCGGGTATTGCCGCCCTAATGGCTGCGAGTGTTTGTTTGTGGGCCTGCGCAACCTCAACCAGCGGGCCTATGGCCAGTGCTTCGATTCAGCAAAGCGCGGCTCCCGCGAGTAGACCGTCTGCAAACCGTGAGCCAGCGGCCTACCCTACCGTTGCCAACGACCCGGTGCACGCGGCGCTGCTGCCCGAGACTGATAATGCCGCGAACCTTGCTCGGCTATGGCGAGAACGCAGCCATCAGCAGACGGATCTGACTATCGGCCCGGGCGATGTCATCGAGGTGTCGGTCACAGGAGTTGAAGAACTGCAAAAGCAGAGCGTACGAGTCGAAGAAGGTGGAACCATTCTGTTGCCGCTGGTGGGCAGAGTCAAAGTAGCGGGTTTATCTGAAAAGCAGATAGCCGACCTTCTTCGTCAGCAATTGCTCGCTTATGTCCGTTCACCTGAGGTGGATCTTTTCGTGACCGAGTACAAGAATCGGGAGGTCGCGGTAACAGGCGCAGTGCACACCCCGGGCGTTTATACTCTTAATAGCCACAGCAATACGGTTGCTCAGCTCATCGAGCGGGCGGGCGGGGTTTCAGAAGATGCAAGCCGTGAGATCCTCTTTACTCCATGCGAGGATGCGCCTCCGCCTCAAGGGACTTTACATGCCGCGAAACATGCCACAAACGATGACGATCCTACATCATCTAACTGCCAGAGCGGGCCGCTACCCTTTCTCATCGACTTGAACGAAGGAGCTGGAGAACAGCGCTATTTAAACCTCCCGGTGCGGCCCGGCGACAGAATTCAAATTCCACCTGGCGGCAGTGTCACCGTGGTCGGCTGGGTCTATACGCCAAGGGTACTCCAGATCATGCCCGGCTTAACAGTCTTGCAATCAATCGCGGCTGCTGGTGGTCCACTGTTCGCCGCTGACAGGACTGCGGTAAAAGTGATTCGCCAGAGTCATAGCGGAGCACCGCAAAGCATGATTATCAATGTCGAGAAAATCGAAAATGCACAGGAATCCGATGTACGGGTTCAGGACGGCGACGTGGTCCAGGTGCCATATTCGGTAGCTAAGCTCCCCGGTTACGCCGTCTACTACGCGCTCCAGGGACTGGTCTCCTTTGGGCCGGTCAGTGTCGTGTCAAGAGGCTTCTAACTTGAACAATATCGCTCTTATCGAACGCCCAGAGCGGATTCCGGCAGAACACCCAGCATACGATGCGGATTTCCGCGTCATCGAGCCTGAGCGCAGCTTCGCATCGGAATTGCCACGCTACTGGAAAATCGTTAGTAAACATCTCGGTTTTGTCTTGGCCGTTCCGGTCACCTTCGCCGCACTGATGCTAATTCATGACCTGCTGGCGACTCCGATCTACACCGCGACCGCTACCCTCTTGATTAAGGGTGCGACTCCAAAGCTCTTCGGCCGCGATGAGAATGACGCTCCGGGTCAGCCAGACGACCAAACGCCCGTGGATCCCACATCTCAAATGACTGAATACGAACTGCTGAAGTCACAAAGCCTCGCAGAACGAGCCCTGATGGTCCAGGGACGGCTCCCGCCCGGCACGAAAGAACTCGCGCTCACGGGCGCGGTTGACGCTTACCTCGGCTCGATGAAAGTTAAACCGGTTGAAGGCACCGAACTGGTGAAGATTAGCTTCGCGAACACCGACCCGAAAGTCGCGGCGCAAATGGCAAACAGCCATGCCCGCGAATTCATCCGATGGGGCATCGAACTGAATTCACAGAGTAGCGATGAGGCCGAGTCATTTCTGCAATCGAAGCTCACCGAACTAAAGACTCAGCTCCAAGCGTCCGAAGCAGCCGTAAATGACTACCGTCGAGACAAAGGAATTATTCCAGGCTTGATCTCGATGGACGGTAAGAGCGACGTCGTGCTCGAGCGGCTCGACAAGCTCGATGGAGAAGCGCAGGAGGCGCACCTCAGGACTATCGGTCTGGACACCGAGCTCTCGATGGCCAATTCAGGTAAGCCTTATGCCATCCCGTGGGTAGCTACCAGTCACTTGATTCAGGGGCTTCAAGCAAAGCGAGATGCACTGAAGACCGAATACGAGACACTTTCGGAGAAATTCACCAAGAATTATCCGCGAATGGTCCAGTTGCGCGCCGAAATGGCAGCCACACAGCGCGAACTCAACCAGGAAATCGCCGCCGCCGTGGCAAGAGTGGGTGCCGAACGCGAAGCTGCGTGGAAGCGCGAAACGGCCGTTGATGCAGAGCTGAACAAGCAAAAAGCTTTTGCGCTCGGACTCAATAATGCTGCCGTTCGTTACGGAATGCTCGAGCGCGAAGCCGATACTAATCGCGAGTTATACAACGCCGTACTCAAGCGAATGAAGGACCTGACTCTCATCTCGGACTTGCATGCTTCAAATGTGTCCGTGGTCGACCAGGCGCAAGTCCCCCTGGGGCCGTCAAGTCCGCACACAGTTCTCGACGTGATGGTAGCTGCGCTGGCCGGACTCGTTGGCGGTCTCGCGATCACCTTTTTGCTTGAGCACCTCGACAACACTGTACGGGACGCGGACGAGGCGCAGAAACTGTTCGCTCGTCCGGTTCTGGCCATAATCCCCGAAGAATCGACTGCTCACAATGTGACTTACGGCAACGGCCGGGTGGCAAGATTGAAATACCTCTCCCGACCAAAGCAAAGCAATCTCGTGGACAGCTCAAATGGTAACGAAATGATTGCCCGTTATAACAGCGGGTCCGTCCTTGGCGAAGCTTATCGGCATCTGCGAACTTCGCTACAGCTGTCGCGAGCGGGCTCTCATCCTCGTTCGACTCTTATCACTAGCGCGCTTCCAGAGGAGGGCAAGACTACCATAGCGATAAACACCGCGATGGTGCTGGCGCATACGGGCGTTTCGGTCCTCTTGATTGATGCAGACCTGAGGAAGCCTCGATGCCACGAGGTCCTAAAGCTTAAGAATGGGAGTGGGTTGACCGAGCTGTTGACCGGTGTTGGGGAGTTTTCCCCGATCGGCACCGAGATAGAAAACCTCTACCTGCTCAGCGCCGGACAGTGCCCTCCCAATCCCAGTGAACTGCTCGGCTCTGACAAAATGAAAGAGATATTGCAAGCCGCCACCGAGGAGTACGACTATGTAATTGTTGATTCCCCACCGGCAGCGGTTGTCAGCGATGCTATTCTGCTCTCAACTCTGGTGGACGGTGTCGTAATGGTGGTCGGCAGTGGCCGGACTCCAACACCCGTAGTAAACAACGCTCTATCTAAACTCGGGTTCGCGAAAGCGATTATTTTCGGAATTGTCCTCAATCGGGTGACGATGTCGACGGCCGATCCTTGGCTGTTCGGCACCTACCACTACGGCGCGTATTACGTTCGTGATCCGGGAAAGTCCTCCGCCGGTGACTCAGCCTGACCATGCCCTTCCGCGATAGTACAATGCCCCGCAGATAACTAATTACCGGTCATTTGTGAGAGAGCGGCGTCGTGAACGCAGCCGCATTAGGCGAAGCGAAGCAGGACGAGTAGGTGGACGCGTGAGCTGCGCCAAGAGAAAAGATCTCCGACTGCTTAACACAGTTAACGCAAAACCGGTAACTACTTTCGAACCTGTCCGGAGCGCAGAGCTTGGGGTCTCGGGGAGCACTCGCAGGTTTAAGCACCTGTACATGCCATCGCACTACGCGCAAATTCAGCCAAATTGCTAGCTTTGCCCAGATCATACAGGTTCGTTTCACTTTCATACGCAGCAGTTCTGATCGTGGCTGTTTCCTTCGTATGGGTATTGTTTCCGGCCTTGTTGCAGTTCGCGGAAAACGCCGGTCACCTTATCGCACAGGACGATATGGGTGCGGACTACCTTGTTGCATGGGTGTGGGCCACGGTGCTGGGTTCGGCTTTGTTGATAGCTCCAATCAGATTCAATGATAAGCGCATCCTGCTGTGGGGTTGGCTGGTGAGGGTTGCAGTCGTACTACTCTTGATGTTGCCCTATGAGAATCATTACGGCCTAGACGCGTATGGCTATTTCCAGTCGCGGCTTATCCAGCCCGACCCGCGCTACCTAGGGTTCGGTCTTGGAAGTGAAAACATGCAGGCGATCGCCTGGTTGCATCAACAAGTTCTGCCGGATTCCTATCATGCCATGAAGCTCACTTGCGCAATGATAGGTCTGATCGCGGTCTTTATGTTTTGCCAGGCGGCCAGAACTTTTGTCCCATCCAACGGGTATCCCTTCTCGTGGTTTCTGCTATTAGATCCCTCAATCACTTTTTGGTCATCAATTCTAGGTAAAGATCCGATTAGTCTGCTGGGCGTTGGCCTCTATACTTACGGGGTAGCGAAGTTCTGTACTTATGGAGTAGCGAAGTGGAGCGCGACACGTCGAACGTCGAGTTTAGTGTTCGTCATCATCGGGATTCTGATTGCTTCGCTGATCCGGTTTTGGTTCGCCGTAATCCTTGGCGTTCCGCTGTTGGTATTGTTTTTCAGGTTGGCGAAAAGCTTATCTGCTCGTATCGTTTTGGTCGTTTTGATAATAGCAGGCGTACCCGTGCTAGACCGGGTGGCTAATAGTTTTCACGTCAGCTCGACTTATACTCTCATAGCCCAAACACGGTCGTTGGCTAGTGGCTTTCATCAAGGAGGAAGCGCAATCGAACCCGTACCTCAAGTGACTGGGATGCGCAGCTTTGTGGTACGAAGCCCGTGGGCAGTGTTCACCGCCCTTTTTCGGCCAGCACCCGGTGAGGTAAACAACGTTTTTGGTATCTTAGCCGGACTGGAAGATTTATGTATGCTGCTTCTGGTGTTAAGGGCTGCCGCACGGACCAGATTGGGCGACTTGAAGGAACCTCCAGTGCTCTGGGGCACCGCTGTAATATTATGTTGGGCCATGCCGAATGGATTCGTGACAAGTCAAAACGTTGGTTCCGCGGTTCGCTATCGTCTTCAAATCTTGCCGATTTTGCTTGGTTTGCTATTGTACCTTGGGCGATATCGCCGGAGCATTGCCCGCCCGAGCGGAGCAACGAGCTTGTTTGCTACAAGTAGTCGCAGTCGTCGTATCTCTGTCTCTCAGTAAAGTATATATTTGTTGATCGACCTGGGCGTGAAGCGAAAAGTGGTGGATGTCGGTGAAGCGGATTGAGGCCGGTTGGAGACAGGGTTGCGAAGCCAGAGTATTATTATCCTCGCTCTAGGACACGACAGCTGAGCAGTACCGCAGATTGAGATCGTGCCTCCGGGAAACAGTACCGGAGGGTGTGTTGTGGGTGTTGCTCATGCTCGAAATCTGGCACCGGAGCTACATCGATTGCATAGACAGTCGCATCCTTGTGCTGAACCGAATGGCTGCAAACGATGAGGTAGGACAGCCGTCCTGAGTCTAGCTTCAAGCTCACAAACAGCTTCTTTGCCACTGACTTTCACGGGCAGCCATATAAGTCTGTTCGAATGGGGACGAAGATGGCCATTTCCGATATCCAGATCGAGAAGTTCAAGAATAGGTCGGCGACAATAGGTCTAATCGGATTGGGCTATGCGGGGCTGCCCCTCGCGCTGACGTTCGCCGAGTCCGGCTTCGATACTATTGGTTTTGATATAGATCTGGGCAAGATTGCGGCACTGAGCCGCGGACATAGCTATATCGGTCACCTTTCGAGCGAGCGTTTTCAGCGACTGATTAGAGACGGGCAGTTCCGACCGACTTCGGAGTTCGCCGAGCTCGCGAATTGTGACATGGCGATAATCTGCGTTCCCACTCCGCTAGGACAAGGTCGCAGCCCGGATCTGTCCCACGTCATAAGTACAACCAAGACAGTAAAGAGGTATCTTCATACAGGTCAGTTAGTTGTGCTCGAGAGCACGACATATCCGGGGACTACCGACGAATTGCTACTCAGAGTGCTTGCAGAGTCTGGGTTGAGAGTAGGTCACGAGTTTTTTTTGGCGTTCTCACCCGAGAGAGAGGATCCAGCCAATCGTGAGTTCGATACTAGAACCATTCCAAAGGTTGTCGGCGGCGTAACCACGGAATGCCTACGTGTTGCGACCACAGCGTACCAACAGGTGATCAGGAAGATTGTGCCTGTGTCGTCGGCGCGAGTGGCCGAATCAACAAAGTTGCTCGAGAATATCTATCGTTGCGTGAATATTGCGATGATCAACGAGCTCAAAATGCTCCTTGAGCGAATGGAAATCGACGTCTGGGAGGTAATAGAGGCGGCTTCCACCAAGCCGTTCGGCTTCAGCGTATTCTATCCCGGGCCGGGCTTGGGCGGTCATTGTATTCCTGTCGATCCCTTCTATCTGTCCTGGAAGGCTCGTGAGTATGACTTTCCCGCCAGGTTTATTGAGCTGGCTGGCGAGATTAACGCGGCTATGCCAGAGCATGTTGTGGTGCGGCTGAGCGATGCGCTTAATCTAGCCGGTAAAGCCCTGCGTGATGCGGAAATTCTACTGATCGGAGTGGCTTACAAGCGCGATACCGACGACGTACGTGAATCACCGGCACTGACCATTATTCGGCTTTTGGAGAGGCGACTTGCACATGTGTCGTATCACGACCCGCTCGTGCGTGTACTCAGATCGCGTTATCTCGGAAGGACAATGGAATCAGTATCACTCACTCCGGAGTGTGTACGTTCGTGCGATGCTACCATAATCATCACTGATCACTCGGGGATTGACTACAGAATGGTTCTCGACAACGCTCCGGTAGTGGTCGACACCCGAAATGTTACACGCAACTATCGACAACCTGGGCACAATGTAGTCCTTGCCTAGGTGCTCACACGGTTCTGTGGCTCGAGGTGAAGCGAGCATTTCACGCCGGGAATCGTGCGTTTTTTGGATCGCACACCGGTTATAAAGGCGATATCTTGATGACTTCACTTATAGTAATCGTCGACAGTTGCGGTCGCTTCATGCGTAACAGAAGTCCTTATGCCACTAGAAAGACACGTATGTCTGCGATGGCAGATTATAGCGCCACGTGTCTTTGGTGAGGCTCCAGGAGAGGTTTCCAGGCCTAGCTCGGTGCCGAGTGCGCCGGGATAAACCGGCGTGGACTTGTGAATGAAGGAGCTATACGGGAAGGAGTAGCGAATTATCCGGGCCCCGAGTCATGCGTGGTCCAGCCGCGTAGAAGTGTTGACAAGGGCGCATGCGAGCAGGGCCTTGAGCTGCTAAATCATGCGCGAGCAGGGTGTCGACGTCGTTTCCCTTGGCGGAAGGCAACATCAGCGGATCCGCTATCGCGAGCATCAGTTGAACTCTGCGCAGTCTGAAGACCGAGGCATGCATGGAAAACTCCACGCGCGAGAACCGGGAGATCCTAGCGACGCCCGTTAGGGGAAGATGCGGCGGGCTGGTTGGAGAAGGCCTTGAGCCTCAAGTCCATGTACGTCGCTGGGGAGTCGGACGGTCGAATAGTCCCCGCGACGTGCCCGAACAAGGGTGAAGCAAGCACCGGCGGAGGGCACGGAAGGCGACCGACCAAGGAAAACATCGGGCAGGCGACGATTGCGTATGCGCACCGGGTTGGACGCGGCCGCTGCGAGGTGAACATCCGACCGACCCGCGCGACACCGCGATGCCATGTCTTGCGCAACAACGCCACCGTCTTAAGCCAACCGAGGGCTTCTTCAATGCTTCCGCAGCGAAACAATTCGGCGCCCAGGATTCGTGGCCACGATGACTGCCATCTCGAATTTTTCAGAGCAGGAGCACTATTCCGAGAGGCGGTCACGCTGTTGGTTCTTGAGACCTGGCTGGGTCCTGCGAGAGAGACTCGATCGCCTAAGTGATTCTGAGCATCGCGCAATGTTTTCCGAGGACCGGGAGTGAAGGCGATCATCAAGACTCAGTCGCCGCACCAGTTTTGGTGTACAAGACAAGGTGCTATGTCCATGATCCTCGGACTTGGGATCGTGGCGGTGGGATTGCGATTGGGAAGGCTCTGGCTACCGGGGTATCGCTGGCTGTCTGGGGGTGACGAACTGGTCTACATTCAACTCTCGCAGGGATTTCTCCGGGGGTGCGGATTCGCCCGCTTTCTTGGCACAAGATGCGCACCCCCTGAGATTCTGCGAGTCCCGGGATACCCCTTTTTCCTCGCCATGTGCAACTCAGCCGCGCTGGCGGCCGTGAGCCAAGCGATTCTTGGAGGCCTTACAACTGTCGTGATAGGAATTGTCGCGCTTCAGTTTTGGGGAGTTGAAACCGCCCTTCTCGCGATGCTGTTCGCTGCCCTGGATCTTCCATCTATTGTACTAGCAACGATGCCGTGGACCGAGGTTATTTTCACGGCTATTGTGACCCCCGCATTCGCTCTGCAGCTATACTCATTAGATAGTAAATCGAGACATTACTCGATCTACATTATGGTCGCGTCTTGTCTTCTGGGTGTCGCTGCGCTGATCCGGCCGGCCGGCCAAATATTCCTTTTGCAGGTTATCGCCGCCGCGCTGATGCTTGACAGATCGGTGTATAGACGAGGGATTCTTGCCATTGGCTCAGTGGTTCTGGTCGCCCTGCCGTCTGCAATTTGGAGCGTAAGGAACTACAAGCTAGCAGGTTTGTTCGGTTCTTCGATGACCGGGCAATTCACTCTCTATGAAGTCTATGGAACGGATATCCTTTCCAGCCTTAAGCTTCATACCACGAGAGATACAGTGGAGCGAGAAGCAGCGATCGATAAAGTGGGACGCCAACTGGGCAGAGAGTTGTATGACGCGTGCTGTTATGACGGTCGGTGTCGTGGCCTCGAGCATCAATTCGATTGGAGCGAACGCGACCCGCTACCTGCAACTCTTCCGGCGTCATGCGTTCGAGAGATGCAGCGCCGCGGCCTTTGGCTCGTGGCGGGCCATCCTCTTGTTTTCCTTGCTCTCGCGGTCAGGCATGCGATCCAGAATATGATGTCGCGCGACAAGGAACTTGTCGTAGGCCTGTTTGCGCCTGCGTCCCTGGCAAAGCTCGACAAGGCTGGTCCCCTGCCAACGGAGCGCCTGCTATCGGCCTTCGGGAGACGACGCGGGTTCGAGCTTGCGCTTGCAGCCGAAAGCGCACTCCTTACATTGCTGTGGGTTGGCGTTTTTCTTGCGGTGATGAGCCTGTACGACGCGTCCAAATCAGATCGTAAAATTGTTCTCCTTGCGACCAGCACGGTGCTCTTTTACATATGCGTATCGGCAACTGTTTCCGCGAGCGCGCGCTTCAGGATTCCGGTGGCTCCTTTGCTCGCGTTAGCGTCAGGATGGGGCTGGAAAAACGCAGGACAACTTTCTCTTGCATGGGCTACTAGCAGAAAGGTCCGCTCGTCCCCTAGCCAGAGTACGGTTCAAAGCGAGAGTGATGAAAAATAATGTGTCGCCCTGTCGACATTATGCAGCAGAAGTGGTTGCGGCATTCGATGACAAGCAGAAGGACTCCTGACAGCGTGATTCGCACCGCGGCTTCACCCTCTGTCCTGTTTGTTGATCGACAACTGGATATCGGCGGAATACAGCGTTACCTGGTGGACTTGGCCAGGTCGCTGGACTGTCGAAAATTCTCAGTCTCATTCGCGACGCTATACGAGGGCGGAGAACTGTTGGATGAACTTCGCAGGCACGGCAGCGGTCCGGCAGTGGGCCTGACTTCTGCACGGAAACGCGGACGTTATGACGCTATTTCACTATGGCGGTTGTTACGAATAGTACGGTCGGCTCGACCCGATATAGTCCACAGCTCACGACCGATAATCAACTCAATGACCTTGGTCGCCGGAAAGCTGAGTCGCGCGATAACTGTCTGGAGCATTGGGAACTCAAATAATAGGGAATTGCCCGGGTATCCGATTCTGAACCGATTAGATTTTCACATTGCCCGTGCCATGTCTCGGTTTGTGGACTTGGCGATTTTCAATTCACACGCTGGGCGGAACTATTATTTGCAAACGGGATTTCGTTTCCGGCGCTTTGCTGTCATACCAACCGGCGTGGATGTGAGGCGATTTGCCCCACTCGAGGACGCGCGACGCGAACTTCGTGAGCAGTGGAGCACAGCATCAGACACGATACTCGTCGGGATGGTCGCGCGTCTCGATCCAATCAAAGATCATATGACTTTCCTTCAGGCCGCTTCTATCTTATCTACCCAGAGCCCTCGTTGGCGATTCGCCTGTATCGGAGGCGGTGACAAGAAATTTGTGGCGCGGCTCCGGGAGGAAAGCGGTCGTCTCGGTCTCGATCGACGCGTGATCTGGACAGGTAATGTAGCCGAGCCGGTGAAGTATTACAGTGCACTCGACATTTTAGTTTCTTGCTCATGCGCTGGCGAAGCGGGCCCATACTCTATCAAGGAGGCTATGGCGTGCGGCGTGCCTTGTGTGGTTACACCGGCGGGTGATTCTGAGCTCATTGTCCAAGGAACCGGCATTGTGGTCCCCGCGCGCGACCCGCAAGCGCTGGCCGCCGCCCTGGGTGCTATGGCAGCTAGGTTGGAGGGCGAGGGAAGGCAGCTTAGAGAGCGCGCTAGGCGCCGAATCGTAGAGAATTTTTCACTCGAGCACAGTGTTGCGAGAACTGCGCGGGAACTGAGTGCCTTACTTTAGTTGCTGTTTTTGCCCATAGGGTCGACCTTTATGAGTGCGATAGCACTGCTTTGGCTATTCGTGGCCGTATTCCTGGAAGTGGCGGCTCCAGTCGCTTATGGTTCAGCTCAGTGTCCCAAGGTCCTATACATGGACGACGTTAACATAACGAAGATGGGATTTGGACCTGAAGACGCGAAACTCTGGCAGGAGGCTGGAATCAACGGAGTGTTCATTGAGGGGCTAATGCCTGCGTGGCAAATACCGCTCTGTACGAATTACTGTGCAGATCGAATTGAGCTCATAGCGAGATTTCAAAAGCTCTTCGGCGAGCACGGAATTACTGACAATTTCATGTATGTCACGATTCCTCGGCCGGGGGAGCCGCCGTTTCACTGGGAAAGCCAGAATGATCGTGATCAAGTTGTGCGCAACTTCAGAACGGGGGCAGCTTCAGCGCGAAAAGCCGGACTGAAGGGAATCGCATTGGACTTGGAGTCATACACGAAGGGCTTCTGGAATCGGAATGATACCATTCCTAACAAGCCAGAGTTAATACAAAGTCTCGGGCACGCTGTCGGCCAGGCCATCAAAGAAGGCTATCCGGATGCGACCGTGGTGGTACTGCCCGAGGTTCTGATGTACGAAAATGACCCATCTTACGAACTAACCCCGCGGTTTTGGCAAGGGCTTATAGAGACTCATTTTAAAGAGTTAGTGATTGGCACTGAAAAAAGTTATTTAGGGCCGCATCCGGATTTGCTGGTTCCCCACGTTAGAGAACACTTTGGGCTGAGCCTGCAGAGCGCGGGCGTGAACCTGAATTCGGTTTCAGTTGCCCTCGGTCTTTGGCCGGAAGGTGGCGAAATATACAACCAGCGTGAACCTAAGGAGACCCCAGCGGCTCTTTATGATCGGCTGCGAGAATCGTTCAGTGCCAACCAGCCCTACGTGTGGATCTACTGGAACACAAAGAGGGCAAAGACCTGGCGAGCGCAAACTTTCGACGACCGACTTTTGCGGTACTTTCCTCCCATCCGGCGCGCCCGCCAGGCATGTGCTGATGCCGTGCACTAGGCTCTTAGATATTACCTTTCATTGTGAAGTTTCGCGTACTACATCTGATTTACAGTCTCCAGCTGGGTGGAGCAGAAATGATGCTGCTTCGCCTGCTCGAGACCATGGACCCGGTCCGCTTTGAGTCCAAGGTTGCAACTCTTGGCCCGCCGGGAAGCATGGCGCCAATGTTTCGCGAGATCGGTATTGATCCCATTGCGATTAGCCGCCAGGCGCGCAGACTGAGTCCCTTGGGGTTCTTCCGCCTTCTCTCAGTGATTCGGGATTTCAAACCACACATTATTCAGACTTGGCTATATCATGCGGGTACGGTGGGTTTGCTCGCCGGCAAGATCCAGAGAAAACCCGTTTGCTGGAGTCTGCATGCCAACCAACTGGACCTTGCGCAGGAACGATTTCCGCTACGTCTGGCGTTTCGTGTCATGGCGTTGCTATCGCCTTTAGTGGATGCAGCGGTGATTGTGTCATACGATTCGCGTCACTGGCATTCTACACTCGCCTTTAGACCGCCATCCTGGATTCATATTCCTGTTGGTGTCGATACAGCGCATTTTCGACCCGATCCCGATGCGGGTGTCAGGCTTCGAGCGGAGCTTGGGTTGACGAAGGAGTCGAAACTAGTCGGCACGGTTGGAAGGTTTCACAGTCACAAGGACTTGGGCACTTTCCTGCGCGCGATAGCCAAATTGGCAGAATTGCGAGATGACGTACATTGCGTCATGATTGGCCCCGATATTACTTCCAGTAACTCACAGTTAATTCAAATGGTCGAGAACCTTGAAATAGGAAGTAGGATGCACATGCTAGGCCAGCGGAGCGATGTCGCATCGCTAGTTGCGGGGCTTGATGTGATGTGTCTATCGTCGCGGGTCGAGTCGTGCCCCACCGTACTCATCGAAGCCATGGCTTGCGGCGTGCCTTGCGTTACCACCAACGCGGGAGACGCGGGCTTGATCGTTGGTGATGCGGGCGCTACTGTTCCGATCGGCGATGCGATATCGATGTCACGGCGCTGCGCGGAATTGCTCGACCTTGATAAGAACCGGCGAGATCGGTTGCAAGCGCGTTGTCGTGCGCGGGTCGAAAAGTATTTCTCGCTGTCGGATGCGGCGCGGAGCCATGAAGATTTATATCAACAGCTCGCGCTCGGCGGGCGCGGTTCGACTCTCGAGTCGATCGGTCGAAGCGCGCGCCTTCAGGCGTTAACCTAGTTACGCTCCGTTATCTGGCCTTTCCGCTACCTCAATCAATGTCTATCGCTGCCGGCGTGTTGCCGAATTTGTTCCTGGTGGGAGCACCACGGGCGGGTACTACGACACTGTACCGCATGCTTGCCTCACATCCACTGGTCTGTATGAACACAATAAAGGAGCCGAACTACTTCGCAAAAGACATTTTGACGTCGGAGTTTCAGAGAGCACGGGGCGTCCTAGGTGTAAAGCGCGACGAGCTTGTCCATAATCGATGGGAAGGGACGCATTTCGCTTACGTGCCGGACTGGGAGACGTATCAGAGCCTCTTCAGAGGAGGCAAGGGTGAAGTTGTATTCGGTGAAGCGAGCACGCTCTATCTTCAGTCGAAGGCTGCCGCTTCCGAAATTCGTAGCGGTTGTCCAGATGCCAAGATCGTGATGGTGCTGCGGCATCCGGTCGAACGCGCGTTTTCCGAGTACCGAATGAATCTTGCGATTGGTTATACCCGCTCCACCTTTTGCGAGGACATTCAGCGCGAGATGCACGCCGATCTTCCCGCCGGAGGGTTGATTGCGGGAAGCCTTTACTATTCAGCGGTGTCACGCTATCTGCACACCTTCGGCCGGGAGCGGGTGCTCATCTTCTTGTACGAAGACCTAGAAGCCTTGGAGCGGGTCGCTGCCCGTCTTTTTGCCTTTCTTGAGCTGGGGCGGAATAAGCACGCGCTCGCTGCCGCCAGGCTGAACAGCGCATCATCCGAGCCGCGCTTCCCAACTCTTAACTGGCGCTTGCAACAATCAGGAGTCAAAGCGTTTTTGTCGCTTTGGGCACCGAGGTACATAAGGGAATTGGGTAAACACCTTTATTACAAGAGCAATCGTGTTCCTATGTTGAGAAGCGAGGACCGCAGGTTCTTATGCGATTACTTCGCACCGGACTTGACAAGACTCGGCGCGCTTCTGGATCGTGATTTGTCGAACTGGGTATCATAGCCACCTGAAATGATTAGAATCGATATGCGGCGGGGGCCATTCCGTCAAACTGATATATATTATCCGACCGTCGGTGAGTTGCGGCACTGCTTTGAAAATGTCGGCTTCACTGAGGTAGTAAACATCCATCAAGCTCCCATCGATTGGAAGCTGAGGTCCCGATATCTCAAACGTCGCGAAATATTCCCGAACCTCCATATTGATCTCACGCGGTCACTCGACGACATATTTGGAGCGATGCATGCTAGGTCCGCACGCTATCTTATAAGAAAGGCGGAACGCCTGGGCGACCGCATCGCGATCAAACGGAATGATGCGACAGCGGTCAGTGATTACGTCGAGATGCACAATCGTTTCGTGGACATCAAAGGCTTAGCACGAATCAGTATGCGTCGCCTAAGCATCTTAGCTCCGGTGTCGGACGTGTTCGTGGCGTACTTCGACGGTCGACCGATTTGTGGCCACGTCTGGGTCCGCGACTGCCAGAGCTCTCGTGTTGGCGCACACCTCGGAGCATCTGTTCGTCTTGAAGATCGAGGAGCCCCGGTGACGCCGCTGAACCGGTACCTCTATTGGTACCTAATCAAGCTATATAAGCATGAGGGCTTCAGACTTTATGACTTGGGCGGGGCTGGGCCCGAAGCTCAGGGGGTGGCGGATTACAAACGCTATTTCGGCGCACAGCCCGCGATGGAATACGTGTACGTGTTGGCCGGTCCACTTGCGCGGCTGGCAATGGAAACACGCGCCATGATACGGGAGGCTGCTCACAGAAGAGCGCGTGTGCTTGGCGTCGAATCTGACGATCGCGCCGAGGGTCATTGCGTCAATATCGCCGCTGAGGGCAATTCCAAGGGGTCGGCATTCGATTCATTTAATCCGTTGAGACGTCCTGCCGACAAACAATTCGACCTTCGAAGGTAAATCGCAAATGCCGCTGCTCTCTCGGGTGCAGTCGCGGTATGTATACGAAGTGGAGAGTCTGTGGTGGGATCGCCGGCTCGGTGTCTCGACTCGGGGATTCGACGCGCGGCGATTTACACCTGAGCATTGCTACTGCGGACCGACGCCATACAGGCGCATTTTCGAAGTATTCGATCATTTCTCACTCGGCAAGACGGATGTCCTCGTGGACTTGGGCTGCGGCAAAGGTCGTATCGTGTGCTGCGCCGGTCGGTACGAAATCCGGCAGGCGGTGGGAATAGAAGACGTCTCCGAATTTGCGGAACTTGCGAGGCTGAATGCAACGCGGCTCATAGAGCGTGCCTGCGAGATATCAATTCATAATCAGGCTGCGGAGACCTTCGACTACGACGAAGCCACAATAATATACATGTGTAATCCTTTTGGCGTGAAAGTACTGAGCAAGGTCATCGCTCGTTTGCAGGACTCCCTTCAACGCAATCCGCGCGGTCTGCGCATCGCGTATTGCAATCCAGAGCACGCAGCCCTGCTCGATCGAACACCGTGGCTGGTGCGGTACGCGACATGGAGCGGGCGTCATTGGTGGGGTTACCTTCCGCCGGTGTCTTTCTGGAGAACGCTGGATCTGGAGACAGTTCGATCCGAGCAACAGACCGTCCAGTGATACAGTACTCAGATCTTGTCGCGAGCGGAGGCGTCGGTACGACTAACCATCCTAACCCACGGCGCACATATCCGTACGCCATTCGGCTCAGGGCGCCTCTTCGACTTCGCCCTCTCTTGACGAACGCATGCCATGGTCTTCCGCCACCGCTCGATCGGCCCAATGTCGTGCTGTGTGGGTACGGGCGAGCTGCGCTTTCGGAGGGTTTACGAGCCCTCAATCTGAGTGAGGGAGACAATGTTCTTGTGCCGTCACTGCTTTGCGCTTCTGTATTGGCGCCATTCAAACGTCAATCCATAGACGTAAGGTTTTATGAACTTGATCAATCACTTGGTTCTGATTTGTCGGATGCCGCTCAGAAAGTTGATTCGAGAACACGCGGATTCCTGGCAGTGAACTATTTCGGCTTTCCTCAGAATTATGAGAACATCGCCGCATTTTGCGCGGAGCGAAATCTCTACTTGATCGAAGACAACGCGCATGGTTTTTTGAGTGCACAGCGAGGGCAGTGTCTCGGTACATTCGGCGACATCTCGATCTTCAGCATGCGCAAGACCCTGGGGGTGCCAAATGGAGCGGCGTTGGTCATCAACAATGGTTCACTTACTGTTCGATCGAGGGAATGCGGATTTCACGAAAGGCCGCACAACCTACTGAAGTTTTTCGTCGAGATAGCGCTCGAGCAGATTGGATATAGGATCGGTGTCGAGCTCGTTACCCCACTGAGACGTTGGCATAAGCGTCTAAGTATGCGGCGTGGGTATGATGAGGTGCAGGAGACGGACACTGAGACGTTCAACCACTGTGCCGAAAAATGGTCGCGATTTTCAGATCGATTGATACGGCGTTTTCCATTCGAAAACGCACGCGAGACTCGGCGGGGGGTCTTTTGTAAATGGCAGGAATGGTTTAAACGCGCCGATGTCCCCGGTGTGAGACCGCTCTTTACCGAACTCCCTGAAGGAGTCGTTCCGCTCGTCTTTCCTGTGGTCGGGGAACGCTGCCATGTTGTTCACGCGCAACTTCGCAGCCGGAATATCGAGGCGGGGGTTTGGCCTACGCCGCCGGCACGCCCGAGAAATCTATGCTCAGGCATTCTTGTGCTTCCTGTACATACCATGCCGTCGTTCCTTGTCGACTATTAGTCAGAGGTGATTTCACAACGACAGATGATATCGCTATGGCCCGTCATAGCCGGTCGCATAGCCAAGAATTTTGCTGCTGGAGTGCGCTCTGTAAGATGGGCCAAGGATCTGCTCATCCCGGTGTTTGAGTGCGATCCCTTCTACAATTTGCGCGTCTGCCGTCTGCATCTCGAAATGGCGCGCCGATATAGGCCTGAGTGTCCGCGTGGCGAGGTAGCAGCTGAGATCGGGCCCGGAGGTGACTTGGGCAACTCCTTACTGCTTCTATCTGCCGGTGCTCGACGCGTTTACGTCATCGAGCGACACTTTCTCGACGACCACAGCGCGCCGTTTCGGGAATTTTATCGGGGCTTTTGCGCCACTCTCAGGAATAGCATCGAGCTGCCCGACTACTTCAATCAGTTGCAAGAGGCGCAGAGCGCCATTTGCTTCGAAGCGGATCACGTTGAGTTTGATCGCGAACGGATCTGCTGTCTCGCTCCAAGCGATGCAGCTTCGACAACTATGCCTAGTGAGAGTGTCGATTTCCTATTTAGTCATGCCGTGTTGATGGTTGTACGCCGGCCGAGAGAGGTCATCGCCGAGATCGCGCGGATAATCAGGCGCGGTGGGCTTACATCTCACATAATAGATCTGGCCGACCCGAACGATCGCGCCTCTCTGAGTATGCTGCAATTCCATCCTCGTGTCTGGGATCTGATGTGGTCCAACAGTTGGGGATATAGAAACCGGTGGCGGGCAGCAGATTTCGAAGCCGAGTTTCAGCGGGCCGGCTTCCGTGTGCTCGATTCCATTCCTTGTGCTTCAATAGGGGCAGCGCAATTGCCAAAGCGGATCCATAGTACGTTTCAACGATATAGTCGAGAGCAATTAGCCATCTCATGTCAGTATCTGCTGGCTATCAAGGAGCAATAAGACGACCTTAGAAACCGCGCGAAATTCGCATCTATGATGGAACCAACCGACAACGTGGTTGACGACGACATCTCGCTGGCCTCCATCATAGGATACGATCGGAGTGGCACGACTTTGCTCGGACTTCTGCTGGGCCAAATCAGCGGAGTGTGTGCAATAGGCGAATCGTACCGGATCTGGAAGTGCATTGCGGAAGACTGGATATGCGGCTGCGGTGCGGGGATGAGCAGGTGTGAATTCTGGAACGAAGTCACTCGGCAGAGTTTCGGTAGCATTACACGCGAAGAAGCTGCGAATCTCGAAAAGATGCGTATATCACTATGCCATTCACCGCGCACAACGATTCGCATAGTTCTCAGGCGCAATGAAGCCAGGCAGAGCACAATCGATACTGAGCTGTGTTCGAGACTTCACAGCATGTATAGGGCCGTTCAGCGGATCAGCGGCTCGCGAACGATTGTGGAATCGACCATTCCGTCGTTTGTGATCGGAATGACGAGGATTGGAAGGGCAGTAACAACCGCTATCCACGTGATTCGGGATCCGCGTGCGGTTGCGTTCTCGCTCACTAGGAGACGAGAGCTCGGCTCGACTGACGGCTTTATGAACATTCAGCGCCCATACCGCACCGTCACGAGCTGGATCGGCAATGAGACCGCCATAGCTCGACTCCGGGGTATAGTAGGACCGCGGTATCTCAGAGTGAGATACGAAGATATGGTAAGGGAGCCTGTCGCGGTGCTGCATCGAATCGTCAGCCTAGCTGCTCGACGTGCTCCTGAGCTCAGCTTTGTCCGCGACGCAAGGGCGAGCGTTCGACCGCAGCACATGTTGGCCGGTAATCCATCGAAGTTCCGGACTGGAGAAGTGGAGGTCAGCGCGGATAATGAATGGGAAAGGCGAATGTCACGTCGTGATTGGATGGTAGTTACCGCCATAGCAGCGCCATTCCTTCTGCTCTACGGATATCGATTCGGCATCTAGTAAGAGCCGTGGCAAGCGCACCGGAGCCCCCGACGACGACGCAGCCATCTGACGGCCATCTGACACTGCGGGCGACTTACAGCACAAACACCTTCGCTCACGAAGGGACTGCGCCAAGGCTGCTACGCGGAGGTGTTTGGGCATTGGTTGGTCGGGGCGCAGCGGCTTTTCTGGCGGCTGCACTCACCGCTGTTGTAACCAGACTAGTCAATCCGGCCGACGCCGGCGTCTACTTTCTGACAGTGAGCATAGTCACAGTTGCAGCGGTCGTATCGCCGTTTGGATTTCAAGACGCCGGAGTCAGGGTAATTGCCGAGGCGCTCGGGCGGGGGCAGAGCGGACAAGCAAAACGCGCCCTGATCCTTTTGCTGGCGCTCGGCGGAGGTAGCGCGATCATAGGAGGAGTGGGGCTTGAAGCCGGGCTTCCGTCGTTAGCGCGTGGACCCTTGCACTGTCCGACCATAGTTCGATTTAGTGTCCCGATCTCCGCGTGGGGTGTAGTGCTGGCCATCCAATCGTTGATCTCACGAGCTTTTCAGGGGATCAGTAATATTCGGGAGAGTGTAATCTTCAGCGGGCTTGCTACCAATCTACTCTGTGTTTTGGCTTGCGGGCTCTGGTTGTTTAGCTACCATCCTGCGACCTATGGGGTAGTTCTCGATCTTAGTATTGCCTCCGCGGTGGTGAGTACTGCGCTGGGCGGCATCTTGGTTTCGAAGGTTATACGCTCTCTGGAAGGACCTTGGACGGAATATCTCACCGGACGAATGGCACGAATCGCGCTGCCTCTGGCGTTGACCAGCTGCTTCACAATTGTAATCAGCCAATTTGACATATGGGTTGTCGGCGTCTATCGAAGCTCGGAGGATCTGGCGGTCTATACAGCGGCGCGGCGGCTCGCGCTGATAGGAGGCGCGCCACTAGCCGCACTGAACGTGGTGTTGGCGCCGATGATAGCAGAGCTTCACTCGCATAATCGCCTGGAGTTGGAGCGCCTATTGCGCGGCACGGCAGGGTTGGCGTCGATGCCAGTCATTAGTCTGTTTGTTGTGAGTCTGCTCATTGGTAGGCGAGTACTTTCCTACGCTTTCGGTCAATTCTATGCGCGTGGGGCTGGTGTCTTGAATCTTCTGCTTGTTGGACAGTTGGCCGATGTCTGGACTGGATCGTGCGGCGCCGTTCTCGTCATGACTGGCTATCAGGACCTATTTTTTATGGTCTCAGTTCTCGCTGGCATGCTCTCGGCTATTCTCAACGTCGCATTGGTAACTCGAGCCGGCATCGAAGGAGTCGCGTTCGCCAGCGCGCTGTGCAGCGCGGCCCAGACATTTGCCTTGCTGGTGTGCACGCGGAGAGCAACCGGCCTGTGGACTCACGCGAGTGTTCAATCATCGATCTCCCTGGTTACTGCCTTCCGTACGTCGATGACAAAGAGCTTAGCCGCAGGACATTAGTATCACTAGTTCGGGAAGCATCGGATAGGAAGCAAAACGCAAGGGAGCAGCGCGACATGGTGTCGCTGCGATTCGGTCTGGTAGTCGAGGGCAATAGATTCACCAGATGGCACGAGCAAGTGTTGGCAGAGCTCGATCGCGCCAAGCATCGACTCAGCGCATTGATCGTACTGGAACACCTGTCGAGCGGCGTAGCTGAACGGCATAGCCGGCATGCATTGTGGAGAGCCTTTGAGAAGACTATCGGGCGAACCGCAGTTACCCAGTCCGCACCTGATGATGAATTACGCGCTTCGCTGCCGATCTTGAGGGTCAAAGTCACTGATCGTTATCATCTCGATTTTCCTTCGACTGCAATTCGTGCGCTGCGACAAGCTGAGTTGGACTTTGTCCTTGTCGTCGGACCGTTCATGCCGACCAGCGCTGTTGTCAAGAGTGCAACACTTGGGTGTTGGATCCTACGACATGGCGATGGTATAGACTCTGGAGGCTACCCTCCGGTCGTAAGCGAAGTGCTAATCGACGCCAGAGTGACCGCGATTAGCCTCCTTCAGGTAACTAGTGTCTGCACGCGTGTCCTGTGCAAAGGATGGTTCGCGATTGAGCCGCACTCTTATCGAAAGACGCTGAACCGCGCGATCGCGCAAAGCGCAGATTTTGTCTCATTGGCTTGTCGCGACGCCTCGATTACTCGACTTCAGAGCAGGCTCGAGCAACTGCCAATGTTTGAGCGCGAGCCTGTATTGCCGTCCAATGCCCTGGTTTGCAAGCTGGTTGCGAGAATGTGGCTAAAGCGCCTGAAGTCTCTTCCCAAGTTGGTCTTTTTCCGCCGAGAGTGGAACATCGGACTGCTCGACCGAAACAGCCTGAAGCCGACAGAGAAGGTTTGTGCGCGCAATGTGAAGTGGCTGAAAAAACCAGATCGAGCTGCGATAGCCGCGGATCCATTCCTGATCGAGTACCGAGGAGCAGTCGCGTTGCTGGGGGAAGTGATCTGCAACGGCGAGGAATGCGGACATATTGGAGCATGGCGTCTCGACGACAGGATCGTGTATCTCGGGACTGCGATTTCGGAAGAAGGTGTTCACCTGTCATATCCGTATTCTTTCGAATGGAACGGAGACATTTACTGCCTGCCCGAGCGATCTCAGGTTGGTGCTCCGTGGCTTTATCGGCTGGTTGAGTTCCCGCTCGGGTGGGAACCCGTGGGCGAGATCCTGGACGGCGTCAAGTTGGTCGATCCGTCCGTGTTTTTCAGCCGTGGGTACTGGTGGCTGGCGGGGACCGATGCTTCCATCGATCCGCAGGGCCGACTGTTACTCTATTACTCATCGAATCCGATTGGAGGATGGCGGCCGCATTTGCTCAACCCGGTAGCGATTGATCCACGCTGTTCGCGCGGCGCAGGACATCTTTTCATCTGGAGAGGTGAGTTATTTCGGCCGGCACAGGATTGCGCGCAGAGTTATGGACGTCGAATAATATTCAACCGCATTGTAAGATTGACACCTTGCGAATTTGTCGAGGAACCGACTGGAATGCTTAATCCTTCGTCGGATGGAGAATATCCAGAAGGACTGCACACGATTAGCCAGTCGGGTTCGCTGATAGCGATCGACGGATTACGATCAGTGTTCGAACCGATTCCTTTGCGTAAGCTGATACAGCGATGGCATCGAATTCGCCGCGCGCGTCCATTGTCGCTGATCGATGGTACACCAGGAAATTACACCCCGAGCCCCGGCAAGATGTATAGCGACAAATGAGAGTAATTTCAGCCGCTCCATGACTTGGGATCGTTAGGGTTAAAGGCACAATTTTCTAACGTACGCAGTTGGTGTGAAAGAAACATGGAAGGACTCTATTCAGCATCGACCCCGCCAAAAAGAAACAGCGATGATCGCCACGTGGACCGAGACCTATTCTGCATTCGGTTGTTTGTTGACGTGCGGCTGCGCAAATAGACAGCGAGGGCGCGATGATGGACATTTCCGTGATTTTGCCGGTGTTGAACGAACGGGAGAACATAATCGCTCTAATCCCGCGACTTCGCAGTGCCTTGGAACGAGAAAGACTTACTTATGAAATTCTGATCATCGACGGCAAATCCGATGATGGGACCCCTGAAGCGGCGACAGCGCTCGGAGCGCGTGTGATGTTGGAACGTCGAGCGGGTTACGCAGGTGCGCTGCTTACGGCGTTCGAGGAAGCCTCCGGAGACTACTTGCTCACATTAGACGCGGACATGTCCCATGAACCCGATTTTATAAGTAAGATGTGGAAGGCCCGAACTCAGGGTGATATTGTGGTCGCCTCACGTTACACACGCGGAGGGGTTTCGTACGGATCCTGGGTATGAAGAGAATTAAGTAGAGTTCTTAACAGCGCTCTGAGACGGATCCTCTCCGTTCCTATCGCAGATCTTTCGAGCGGGTTCAGACTGTATCGGCGTGCTAGCATCGAAGGCGTGCAGCTGGAGTCGCGCAATTTCGAAATACTTGAGGAAATTCTGGTCAGAGCCTATGCGCGTGGTTATTCAGTAGTTGAAGTTCCGCTGGCCTATTTTCCAAGAGGCGACGGGCACTCGCACGCGCGGGTTCTTCGCTTCGGGTGGGATATCGTACGTTCGATGTTCGCGCTGTGGAAACTACGAAACTCGATAAATTCTGCGGATTACGACGAACGAGCCTTTTATAGCGTCATTCCACCGCAGCGTTACTGGCAGAGGCGGCGCCATAGCGTGATCGTTGGCTGGGCTCGCGGGTTCGAGTGCGTGCTAGATGCAGGATGCGGTTCCAGCATTATCATTCAGACGCTGAACAACGCCGTCGGCATGGATTTCAGTTTTCCCAAGCTTCGTTTTCTGCGGCGCAGACACGTTCCGGTGATTGAGGGGTCTGCGTTTGCCTTGCCGTTTAAAGATCGATCATTTGATTGCGTAATCAGTTCTCAGGTCATCGAGCACATACGATACGATTCAATCATCTTTAGCGAAATGAACCGGGTATTACGGGAAGGCGGTACGCTGATCATAGGAACCCCGGATTACGCGACGATTGCATGGCGGATTATTGAACCTTTATATGGGTTCCTGATGCCTGGAGGATATCGTGAAGAACACATCACTCATTATCGACGAGCTGGACTGCAACGCATTCTCAACGACAACGGTTTTGTCGTGACAGACGTTGCATATGTCGGGGGAGCTGAGATGATTTTCAAGTGCCGCAAGGAAGCGGATGTTGTAAGTGGCGTTGCGGATAAGCGGCGGTTGCAGTCGCACGCTGCACCGAACTCGAGACTGTCGTACGCCGATAGCGGCGCTCGCAGCCAGTTCGGCGGTTAACAGAGCGGAGTATTCAGAGCCGATTGTGCACCTCACATTCAAATCGGCAGCAGCCTTTCGTGATCCGGTTGCTGGCGTTGTGGCGTTGCAACTGCTGGCTTAAGCAGCTCGACTAAGCGCGTCACTCCCATCGCTTGCGTCACCGCTTTCACTTGGAACCTCTCAGTGCGCGCGAGTACGAGCGCGCAACAGTAATCTCCAGGGCTTCTTTTTAGATCTCTGCTTCCAGCGTCTTCTTGCCCAAGAGTCGCTTCAGCTTGCGCACCCGCAACTGCGTGGTCTCTGAGCGCGGCACGACTTGCTCATTCGCGCCCGGGTTCTCCAGCTTCGTCTGCTCCATCAACCGCCGCCAGCGAAACAACAGACTAGAGAGGAGATCCTGTTGCCGTGTGCACTAGCCTGACACTCGAACCAAGAGCTACCGGTTTTGCCATTAGGCGGCGCTTCTCTTGAGGCGTGTGCCTTCGCCGTCCTGCCTGCATTACCTGAATCAATTCGATGCCTTCTGGTGTCTTGCTCATCGAACTTTCCTATGTCTAAGCAACCTTGTGCGGTCGTGGACGGCTACATCGCACACCTATTTGCTGTTAATTAGTTCAGCCAAGCACCATTCTCCAGCGTGACGGTCCCGAGCAGATTAGACGGAATGGAAGACGCAACCGCTTCGAAGCGCAAGCGGGTTCTCAGGCTTATTTCCCGTCTCGTGATCGGCGGGCCGGCTCACAACGTGTGCCACCTTTCGGCTGGCTTAAGCGCATCGAACTTCACAACCTGGCTCGTCCACGGAAGGCCCGCTGGTGGGGAGCGATCATTTGTCGAGTTGGCAAATACGCTAGGTATTAAACCGATCTATCTAGATTCAATGCGGCGTAAGCCAGGCGGCAGAGACGTCGCCGCACTGTTTGCTATTAGTGGATTAATTCGTCAAATTCGTCCTCACATCGTGCATACTCATACTGCGAAAGCAGGGCTACTCGGCCGCATCGGCGCGCAGCTACACCGCTCGCGGGGAAACTGGCGGCCTTGCCTTGTTCATACTTTTCACGGACATGTATTCGATGGCTATTTCGGTGGCTTCGCCAGCCGGGCTGTTGTCGCCTCAGAACGGATGCTTGCACGGGTTACCGATGCCATCATCGCCGTGAGCGAAAGTGTCAGACGGGAGATTGTTGACGTATACCAAATCGCGCCGTCGCACAAAGTACGTGTGATACCTTTGGGTTTCGACTTTAGCTGGGTCAACCGACTCGACGAAAACCGCGGGTGGTTACGACAGAGATTAGGTGTAGGCCGAGACACAATACTAGTCGGTTGTGTCGGCCGGCTGGTCGACATCAAGAATCATGACCTTTGTTTGAGGGCATTTCAGCGAGCTACGCAGTCAACATGCTGGAAAGCCAAATTGATCCTCTTTGGCGACGGCGAGCTGCGAAACCATCTTCAGGCGCTCGCACGAGACCTAGGCATCGCAGAGAATATTCATTTCCATGGGTGGGAAATCGATCAGGCAAAAATTTATAGCGATTTGGACTTGACCTGCCTGACCTCACGAAACGAGGGGACCCCGGTAGCACTAATAGAGAGCCTCGCCGCTGGCGTCCCCGTAGTGGCCACTGCTGTGGGAGGCGTCTGCGATGTAGTGTGTCACTCCCGCGATGGTGAACTGACCAGCTCAGGAGACATGGAAGACGTGGCAGCGGCACTTTTACATGTGGCCCGTCATGGTCTCAGAATCGACAGCAGTCGTTCTAAATGCATTTGCGCAAGGTATTCGGTGAAGAGACTGGTCCTGGAAACTGTGGAGCTTTATAACGAGCTACTCAGGGAAAAGCACAGAAACTGCAGGGGGTCCTAATGATGCAACCCTTTTCTGTAATCTTAATAGAGGAAGTGATTACACATAAATCAACTACAGCGGTCTGCGGTACGAACGCCTTGAGGCGAAGGAACCCAAATTCGAACTGACTGCAAACGATTGCAATATTAGAATGTGCGGCATTTGTGGCATCGTAAGTGTTGATGGGCAAGAACGAATCCGTCCAGAGACAATAATCCGAATGCGCGATACTCTGAAGCATCGGGGCCCAGACGATGCAGGGACTTACCTTAGCAGCGGGGTCGCGCTCGGGCATCGTAGGCTTTCAATTCTGGATCTCACACCGGAAGGTCGTCAGCCTATGGCAAACGAAGATGGTAGCGTTCAACTCGTCTTCAATGGTGAGATCTATAATTTTGCTGAACATCGCTTGTGGTTGCAAGAGCGCGGTCACTGGTTCCGCTCACGTACTGATACAGAAGTGATACTCCACCTTTATGAGGAGTTGGGCGTCGGATGTCTCGCGAAGTTGAAGGGCATGTTCGCGTTTGCTATCTGGGACCAGCGCAGGCGGGCGCTTTTTCTGGCGCGTGATCGATTGGGCAAAAAACCACTATTCTATCGGTTCGATGGCAAGCGATTTGTTTTTGGGTCGGAGCCCAAGGCGATCTTGGCCTGTTCAGGTATTACCGGGGAAGTTGACCTTAGTGCGATCAATCATTATGTGGCGTTTGGCTACGTGCCAAGCCCGATGAGTGCATTCCGTGGAATACAGAAACTCGCTCCTGGGCATTACCTGGTCTTTGCCAATGGTAAGATCGAGGTCCGGCGCTATTGGCACCTGTACTATCTTCCCAAATTGATAATCAGCGAACAGGAGGCGTGTGAGGAGATCATACGCCGTTTAAAACAGGTCGTTAAGCTAAGGATGATCGCCGACGTACCGCTGGGAGCATTCCTGAGTGGTGGTATCGATTCCAGCGCCATAGTGGCGATGATGAGTGAGCTTAGCAGCAAGCCGGTCAAGACATTTTCTATCGGCTTTAGAGAACCTGCCTACGATGAGACGCCGTATGCACGGATAGTTGCCAAGCAATTTGGAACTGAGCATCACGAATTCCAGGTAGAACCAAACGCACTTGCTATCATTGACCGGCTGGTATGGCATTACGGCGAGCCCTACGCTGATTCGTCGGCACTGCCGACATATTACCTTTCGAAAATAGCTCGCGAATACGTCACCGTCGCACTCAATGGTGACGCCGGGGATGAGAATTTTGGTGGGTATCGCCGCTACTCAGTTAATTGGTTCGCGAGTCAGCTGAGTTATGCCCCAGCTTGGCTGCGCAAGCTGACTGGCCGGGTGATCTCGCGCGTGTACCAGACGGTCGGATCCAGTCAGCGGTCAGCTGACCGTTTGAGAATTTTGGGGGAGGTCCTTAGCAACGACTGGCGAATGGGCTATGCGAGGATGGCAATGCAGTTTGACTTAGCCCACCGAACCCTGCTGTACAGCCCGGAGTTTCTCAGTACCAACAGAGATGCATTGCCTGAAGATTTGATATTGCATCTGTACCAACAATCAGCAACTCGCAACGTAGTCGACAGCACACTATTCGTCGACGCCAATCTTTATCTGCCAGACGATCTGCTTGTCAAAGTTGACATTGCGTCGATGGCGGTGTCGCTGGAGGCACGATCGCCGATGGTGGACCATGAATTCATGGAATTCGTAGCGCGGCTGCCCGTGCGCTTCAAAATGAGTGGGACGAAACGCAAGATCATCCTTAAAAAAGCGCTCGCGAGAATTTTGCCGATTGAGGTCTTGACCCGGCCAAAGAAGGGCTTTGGTGTTCCGCTCGATCACTGGTTCCGGGGAGAAATGAATGACTTCATCCGCGATATCGTGCTTTCACCGCGTAGTTTGCAGCGTGGTTATTTCGATGCCACTTACGTGCGGCGTCTGGTTGAAGAACATTGCTGTGGAGTGCGCAGTTGGCACGAACAAATGTGGAACCTACTCATGCTTGAGTTGTGGCATAGAGAATTTATAGACGATAACCAAGCCACGCTGGGTCTATCTTCTGTAGATGTACTGGCAACAAGTTAGTGTTTGTCGAAGCAAACAAGCCACTACCCAACGAAGCGGTAGAGGATTCAGCGAAGTGTGGATAGCCGTGGTTGTGAAAGAAGCGAAACTAGTGAACCAAGCCCGCGGAGTACGCCGGCGCTGCGACATTCCGCACGCGCCGTTCCATGAGACGTCAACCGAGACGGCGTCGGGTTGAAAATCGCCGACGTAGAGCTATATTATCGGTTTCTGCTCGACACGGAGCTTGTTTTTGTGCGGGGCGGCCGAACGAAAGAGAGAACCGTCGTGCAAGGAAGAGATAAACCATTCAAGGGGTGCTAGCTTCGCGAGTTGATTATCAGCGGCAAACCTGAACAAAGGCTATGCTGTACAAATCATTGCGAGGCACACTGCGATCGACTCCGTGCTCGTGATTGAACACTCACAGTTTGTCATCGATACTCGCAACAACAGGTTGCGTATCCGCGAACGATAATGTGCTTTTCACGAGGCCGAAAGCCATGGAGAAGCAAGAGAATAAGCTTTATGCCGGATAGAGCAACTACGTCACGTGCGAATGATGGTCGACGTCTCGTTCTAATAACGGGTGGAGCCGACTTCATTGGATCAAACCTGGCAGATGCATTGATAGAGCGTGGATATAGAGTACGCATTGTTGACAATTTGTCGACCGGATTGCATGAGCGGGTCAATAAAGATGCGGAGCTGGTCGACGCTGATATCCGGGAACTCTACTCCATCCGCTCCGCTTTTAACAGCGTTGGCTGTGTTTTCCACGTAGCGGAGCTGCCACGCGTGCTTCTGTCAATCGAGAAGCCACTGGAAACCCATATGGTTAACGTGGTTGGGACTTTAAATGTGCTGTTAGCAGCCCGTGATGCCAACGTGAGACGCTTCGTTTTCTCGGGATCCTCTTCAATTAGGTTGATGCTGTTGCTGGAACTGGCAGGTGCGGGAGAAATGATGTGCCTAGGGGGCCGCCCCTATCCGAGCAACCGACATAGATATCCGCAGTCCCGCTACAAATCGACCACGAGGACGAGATCCAGACATTTACCACGTTGAGCTATCGACGAAGCGGTATGCTAGAACGGTCGGTCATTTTAGCCGCGACGTGCGACCATAGTCGTCAATTTCTTGGCGCGTCAGTGACATCCCACTGACATATTTGGCGAGTGAGTTTGTTGAGCAGTTCCGCTAGGCGAACCGTTTGTGGTCACCTCAGATGAAATAAGCAAAGCTGAGCTTAGGGGTGGCGGACTCTCTCTGCACTGGCCCAAGAATCGCATCGACTGCGCATTCGGTTCGGTCGCAAATGGTGTTGATGGTCTGGCGGGTCTATGAAGTGGATAACTAGCTGCATAATTGCCGGCTTCGCTGTAGTTGCGAACTGTGTAAAGGTCAGTGCCGGAGGCATCGCTTTTATCTTGCAGGCTAACGCCGGCGTGCCTCATATATATCTCATGAATCCCGGCTCCGGTGTTAGGCAACTCACCAGCGGACCATATGGTGACAGTCCGTTATCATGGTCTAAAGACGGCAGCAAAATCGCTTATGCGGAAAGCCAGAATGGTATAGGCATTTACACTATTGCCGCGAGTGGTTGGAACCGAAAGCGGCTATCGCCGTCACCTGGTCGAGATTTTTTTCCTGACTGGTCACCCGATGGAAGGAAGCTGGTGTTCAACCATCTGGTCGCCATGCCATCGCCGCCTGCATTACCAATCACGGCGATCATGTCTATGAACTCCGCCGACGGCAGCAACCGCCGGACCATTCTTTACAACGGCACCTCATTTTTGGTCGAACCACGATGGTCACCAGACGGCTCGAAAATTGTATTCTGGGGCAACCTGAATACCCCAACCTTTCAGATCTACAAGATGAACGCTGACGGCACTAATGTGCAGCAGCTCACCAACTCCGGCAACTCTAATGCTGATCCGAACTGGTCGCCGGATGGAACGAAAATATCGTTCGGCAGCGACCGTAACGGCGGCAATGTCAATATCTTTGTGATGAATGCCGATGGATCTAACGTTCAACAGTTGACAACTTTTACCGAACCTCAAGAATCGGGAGACACCGACTGGTCGCTGGATGGAACCAAGCTTGCGTTTGAGTGGGATATCGGGGGTGACCGTCAGTCGAATCCAGATGCCTATGCTGAAGTCTGGACTATGAATTCAGACGGAACCAATCAGCGGACCACAGGCCAGCAATGCAGTGGGGTCGGATGTTCTCCCCGCTGGCAGCCATAGATAGCAAGGTTGCTGCGGCGAGACCTTTTACTTCATCGGTTGTTCCGCCAGCAGGGCTGGACATCAATGCGCAGCTATCGTATTGGGGTGGTCTGCACGTGCGTCCGCCGTTTCCTGGCCCCGCTCCATCCTTGCCAGGTTGACACTCAGCCCCGCGTACAACCATAGCAACACTAGAACAGGATACTCGTGGAGTGGATCCATCAAGCCATTCAATGCCACGCCGCAAAACACCACGACGAGCGCATTTGCCACCATCCTGACTTCCAAATCAGTCGAATGACGCGATTCCTGCCAGGCCAGCAATGCCGCCTTGGCGAAGAACGTGAAGAACAATAATGCACCGAAGACACCGATCTCAGATGCCATGCTGAGATACATGTTGTGAGTCGGCTCCTTATAGAATTGGGTATCCGGATCGTACGGGTTGTAGGTGACATTTACATAGTTTTGTTTCTGCCCGGTAGCATTGTTCAGTCCAACGCCGAGAAAAGGATTATGACGGATCATCCTTATCGTCGCATCGTATTGAAGGAGACGCACGGATACTGAGTCTTCGCGAATTGTGAACTGCTTGTAGAGCTTGGGTATTGCGGCCGCGACTGCAGCCAGAGCTAGCAGTAGGACCACGACTACCTGCTCACGTTTGAAGATGCGGTCTCGTACCATGATCAAAAAAGCCAGCACAATCTGAGCAGATGCGGTGATGTAGTAGACCCTTGTGAACGTAAGCACCAGCCCCATCAAACTGAAGGCGGTCAGAGCGGCAAACAGCTGCCGCACTCTAAACATCGAGTTGGGGACACAAAGAAACAGTGCAAACGGAATCACCATCATGCACAGGTGCAAGGTGCTACCTGGTGAGTTCAGCGTCCCGAAGCCACGCAAAGCTGACCCTTCAACGGAGCGGTCCACCGCCAAGTATTCTTGAATCTGCGATAAGTCTTGATGGGTTTCGCCGAAGACAACAGGAGTCATGGATCCGGTCTCGAACCGCACCACGGTCACTCCCGCCTGGACGACCAGGATTATCACCCCAACCACCGCAAGCACCCGCAAGGCGCTCTTCGAATCCACGCAGTTAATGGTGAACAGATATACGATGAAGAGCTTGGTCTGCCGCCAAATCTCGACCAACCCGAGATAGGGAGACGCGGCGCCCACTGTAGAGAGCAGGGCAATCCCCAGATATCCGACGGCTAACCACGTGACCCGTGGAAAGCGGAATCGCCTTCGGTGGAAGATCCAATCGTTGGCCCAGATAACAAGCAGAACCAGAAGCGCAATGTCGGTCGCGGTAATATCAAATGTAAAATCCCAAATAGTGTAGTCAATCTTCAATCGCTCGATCACTGCGAGACCGTCATTCAGGTTCTTGCTGACCGTAAACTGCAAAGACAACAGAAAAATAGCAAACCAATACAGACGAAAATCTTTGACCAGTAGCGTTGGCAGGATCAACGCCAGCCCCAACGGCAGTAATGCCACGTACGCTGCTTTTGTCACGTACAAACCAAGTGCGACTAGTATACCAGTCCCACCAGCCACGCCGAGCATGAGCAGCAGCCGGCGCAGAGATCGGTTCCCCATCGGGATGTTCTGTGGAGTCGACGCAGGAGCCAAAGTAGTCATTGGCAACACACCAACAATGGTCTCGACCTAGAACCAATGGGCCCAAAGACAAATTGAGTTATGAGGCACATTACGAATTCGAAAACCATATTGAGCCGATCCCTCTCTCCCGCATTTTAACGCTGGGCACCAGCCTCAAAAGGGGCAACTCATATCCGGCAGGAGCTACCCATCGATCCGTAAAGCTGATCCGTAGCAGCTGATATTGATCTGATAAATCACCGCCTGGAATTGGCGAACTGCGCAGTTCGCGGCTGATCGCTGTGTTTTGAAAGGCCTATTCCCGCATAATGCGCCACGGGTGGAGCGTGGTTCAGTTCTTCCAGAATCTGTGGAGCTAATAGAGATGCGAGGTATCGGTTGTCGTTGTCGCTATAGTGAACATCATCAATGAGCGGAAACCGCCGAAAATCGTACACGGCCGCCGCTTGTAACAGAGGAATTCGATTCTTCGACAGCTCATCTTGCAGCACTGCCCGTGCAAGCCTGATGGCATCCGCGGCGTCGCTCTTTGCGTAATTGACCGGTTGGTCGACCCATATCAACCTGATCCCGTGACGATCGCAGAGCTGCTTCATCAGCGCGATTTGATCGCGGAAAATCTCCTCACCGCGTGCGGTCAATCGTGGTCCGGAGATGGGTTCCTCCTTAGCGGCCTGTTTGTACCATTCGATAATACCGCCAACTTGGCCAATGACTGTCGCGACAAGCGACGACCGCATGAGCAGGTTGTTTAAAATCGAGGCCGGTAGCGGCGCCAATTGGCGAGGGTACAAATTGAGGTCCGTTCGCTGATCCAGCGACCGCATGTAGAATTCCACGTCATTCCGAAAACCCATGTATACAACAACTTCCGGTCGGTATTTCAGCAGGCGGAGATTGAGCAACTGCAGGTTCTCCACAACGGTATAGCCCGGCATTCCGGCATTGAACACAACATAGCGAGAATCTTTTCGCTGCAGAATCTCCTGGAGCTGATGGGGCCAGGTTGTCATCCGGCTCGAGGCTCCTGTTCCCCAGGTACTGGACTCCCCCATGCAAATGATCAGGCGTCTTTGCCTGTTGGATTGGATTGGTAGATCGGCGTCGCGAAATCCCTGCGTGTTAGTGTCGATGCGATTCTTGCCACCCGGCAGGATCATCGTAAGATTGGGGCGAGCCCGGTAGCTCAACAACCGATCCTGAACAAACGCCCAATACCACCAGTTTCTCGCGTGCGCACCGCCAGCGGTTCCCCAGTCGTAAAGGCGCAGCCCGACCTCGGCAGTTACCAGCAGAAGTATGGTCGGAATCATGCTGAAGAGTACATAACGAGCGCGGAAATGGGTCGGCGATAAATTCATCTATCTTTTTGCTCGGCCGCCGTTCCTGTGGCCCTCCCTGGGTCGATAATCAACGGAGGCCTTGCGCCTAGCGCGATTCGAGTATCGGATCAAGCGCTTGGAGTTCTTCAAGGGCTCTTGCTAACTCACCCGCCCTTATATGACCTTGAATGCTTTCCACTTGCCCCTTCACTTGGTTCATGTCGCCGCCGCGCTGTTGGTAGGTCTGAAGCTTTTGCGGCAGTGCTCGCATCTTTTGTTGCAGGAGCGCAACATCAACGCCTGGGGAGGCGTCAAGCTGCGATTGACTTCCTGCGCTCGAGTTGATGGTCGCCTCGATTAAATCGAGCTCCCGTGTCATGGCGTCGAAGCGCCCATCCGTCATATCTTGTTCAAGCTGTTTGACGTGGGGTTCGATCAAGCTCAGGTCGCCTCCGGCACGCTGATAGCTCTCGATCCGGCCTGGCAACGCCCGCATACGAGTTTGCAGAACCGAAGGGCCGCTGCGGTAGGATTGGGCCAGGGGTTTCTCGTTCAAGCGGACTCCGCGTAGGAACTTGCGATAAGCCGCAAGGGCCTGCTCGCTCTCGGTCGCGCGTCGGAAGACGTTGTCCTCGTCGCCGACCCCCCAGCCGAATACGTTGGTCAGTGTCGCCCCGTGATTGAACATGCGGGCGAGGTAGTCCTCCATGCTCTCGTCCGGGATTCTCGGAGGCCCCGAATAGATGTCGACATTGGTGCCCTCGGAGGAGGCCCACTCGGGGTTGCCACGAGCGTTCAGGGCAGCATAGATCTCGCCTAGCATTTCGGTATTGGGATAGGTGCTGAAACCCGGACGGTGGGCCGCGCCGAATGCGGCGTCGAGAGGCGTATGAGCGGTGCTTGAGTGAGAGGCGCCGCCCGCGCCTCGCTGTTCCTCAAGCTCCTTTCCCAGCGCAAATGTGAGGTGCGAGTAGATCTTGTCGGTCGGTATGCCGGCGCTGGCCAGGCTCTTCGACCAGGTTTCGATCCAGTTCTGAACGACGGATTGCAGCTCACGGTCCATGTCGCGCGGAGGTGCCTTCTCACTGAAACCGAGATTCGTTAAGGCACAGTATCCGAGAGCTCGACGCGTCTCGAAGTCGTGCCCTATCTCGGTCTCCCAGCCGACGATGACTCCGCCAAACAGCGCATCGTCGCCCGTATTGCGCAGCTTCGCGACCTGTTCTGCGATGGCAGGGCCAATCACCCTACCAGCCAGCCGCCTGGCTTCAGTGAGCATCGCCGGGCTGTTGAAGCAGACCTGAGGTGCAAGCTTCCACGGCTCGCCCCAGTTCAGATATAGGCCGGTGTTAGGGGTTCCTTGCCAGTCAAGCCATTCGACATTAGCGGGATTGCTCCATAGGTCGCGACGATTCATCCAGAACCTGGAATCGTCGATGTGGAAACCTACCGCGATCTTGTACTTTGAAGCGATTGCAAAAGTCCATTCGATGAGTGTGCGGAGCTGAGCATCGGTGTAATCCATCGCGACCGGTCCCACTATCACCCCAAGCCGGTGAAAGTTGTCTCCGCGCTCACCCACGGTGTCCAGAATTCTCTTCGATTCGCGGTCGAGAAACGTCGGTTCAGGGAGTTTCGAAATGATATGTTTCCCGGGCTCGGTGGTGAGCCCTGGACCGGCTGTGAAAATTTGGAACATCAGATACCGAGGTCCAGGACTCGTATTCATCGCTTGGCCGGGTCCGCCGTACGCTGTCGATGTGGAGATAAGCATAAATGCCAGGAAGACTGTGAAGGACGGTCGAGACATTCGTATTTCACCACTCTTAACTCACCCGGGAATCTGGCTATGACCGCGAGAATCGCTTCAGTATGCCCAACTCGCATAGTCAGAACCAGCTAGCAATAATGCAAGTGCATTGGAACACACCTCCCCATGTTATAACATTTTGAGGGTTGTGAAAATAATCTTCAGGTCGAGCCACACGGTCCGCGTACGGACGTACTTCAAGTCCCACACCAGCCTCTCACCAAAGTTGAGCAGCTCTCGACCGTTGATCTGGGCAAGACCGGTGATTCCGGGCCGGCAAGCGAATTTATACATTTCCTCCGGGCTGTGGATCTCGAGAACCCGGTATAACGCCTCGACCAGCGGACTCGAAGTTCCAACTACAGCGAGGACCGGCACAGCGTGCATGGCCGACGTTAGCAGCAGGGCAGGAGTGGCGCTGATCAGAATGCACCGAACCTGAATATGACGCATTTCAACGTTATTAAGATGATTTTCAGGTCGAGCCACACCGTCCTGGTTCGCACGTATTTGAGATCCCATGCCAAGGTTTCACCCCAATTAAGCAGTCCGCGACCGTTGATTTGCGCGAGACCCGTGACCCCTGGCTTGCAGGCGAATTTGTACATTTCCTCCGGGTTATAATAGCGGAGAACCTCAGGCGCCTCGGCACGCGGCCCGACCAGCCGCATGTCGCCGACTAGCACGCTCCATAGGTTCGGCAATTCGTCCAGCGACAGCTTGCGCAAGATCCGGCCAGCGCGGGTAACCCGCGGGTCGTTTGGATGTGTACCATGTTCCAGGCGAAACTGCTCGGGAGCAAAATTATACTCGTACAACTCCGGAAAACGGCTACGCGAATCGCTATACATAGTGCGAAACTTTACCAAGCGGAAATAACTCGGAACGTAATAAAATCTTTCAGGCTCGAAGCCGCCCGGCGGCGGCTCGAGGTCCGGTCGCCCCAGAAGTTCGTGCCCCCGTACCACTGTCGAGCGGCCCGGACGCGTATGAAAGAAGAACGCCGAGCCCGGTGAATCCCATCGGATCAACACTGCTTCCAGCAACATCACCGGCAGTCCAAGCGTCAAGCCGAGTACCGCAACCAGGATCTCGAAGATCCGGTAAAGCTCCTCTGCCAGCCAACTAGAAGAGCCGACAATATCGAGGACCGGCACTGCGTGGACCGGCCCAAAGCGCGCAGTGGCGGTCGGAGTGACGCTCCCGGTGCAGACGGAGAGCGCGCTTTGCCGGGGCGCGAAGTCGGTGCTGCTCACGGCACCGGGTTGGCTCATGACCACTTCTCTCCGCCGCACGTTTGCCTCAAATAACATTCAGCGACTTTTGGGCGTCAGCGGCCGACGGGCATAGATCTTCAAACGCCAGCGTGGGAGACTCTTGAACGCCACGACTTGACTCCGCAAACGTAAGCACGGCATGGATATCAGAAGCCCGTATCTTAATCAACCCCTGGCAAGCTCAAAGTTCGGGCAGCGCTAGAACGCGCTGAATTAAGCTGATCGGCACTTGGGGCTGACTGTCGCGGGCGCAAACTGTTGCAAAATGGCAGAGGCATGCTATTGTTTGGCAGTTGATGTAACTTATGCCAGAGCTAATCCATATCGGTCAGTAATATGGAGAGACCGACACTTGGGCGGTCCGGTTACACCCGTTTCGTACCAGGAAGGAGGTGGGCACATGTCGAACAGTGTCCTGGAACCAATTCAGGCGAATGACATCGACGCTGAGTTGGAAAGGAGCCTGACGCACGAATGGGACGCTCAGATCATCACATATCCAAACGAGCGTTTCCCGTTCAACGAGTGGATACGCGACCGGATCCGCCTATTTGGCTACCCGATAGAGGATCTGAGTTATTTCCACGAGGTCGTGCCGGAGGCGGACAGCTACCGAGTCACCAAGCAGTTGTGCGCCGACACCAACCTGCCTGAGTTCCGGCGGTTGCTGAATCGCTTCGTCCGAGAGGTCGTGGTCCCCAAAGGCAAGTTGCGCCAACCAGTCGCGGTGCAACGGTTTATGAACGTGCGCATCATGTTGCCGACGACTCCGGAGCTGTTCTTTCCGCTGCACACCGGGCTCCTCTACGGCCACGGCGTCGCCTCGCGCAGCCTGTGGTTGCCATTCGTCGATGTGACGGCCGACGAGGATAAGACCCGCGCGATGCAGATCATCCCAATCAAGAAATCGCGCGAACTCGTCCAATACGCCATCGACAACAAGCTCACGATGCACCAGATGACGGAGGTATGGGGCAAGCATACTCATCAAATCAAGGCCGGGCCCGGGAGTTGTTGCCTCTTCAGCCAGGAGCACATCCACGGCTCCGGGATGCCGAATACCACCGGCAAGACTCGCATCAGCATGGACTTCCGCATCGCCGAGGGAATGTACGGCGACCTTTTGGGGCGCAAGATTCCGGCGGGCTATTTTCACTTAATCCCGGATACCGAAGAGGAAGAGGAACGGCAGGCGAAGTTGCCGCCACGCGAGGTGCAATTCAAGAACGGCAAACAAAACATCTTCTATGTCGCAAATAATACGGCGGCTACCTACCCGATACCCGTGCATCTGCAGCGCTATATGCTGTACGACTACATCAAGAAGCACGGGCTGGCCTGCGATTATGAGCTGTTCGATCTGGAAGACATGCTGCATTGCCCGACGCTATGGCACCTGGTCGAGGATCGCAACGCAAACATCGTGATGTACAGCATCTTCGCCCTTCCCGAAGAAGAAGAAGATCGCAACCGCATGCTCGAGACGGCCCTCAGGAGGGGCAACATCATCCACTTCGTCAACGAGGATCTCCAACTGGTCACGACCGACGATCTTGCCACGATCAAGAGGTACTTGGAGTTTGCCCGCTACGGTCGTTCGCGACTGCCAATGGGACTGCCGGTATCCGATCTGACGAAGGCATACTTCAATAAGTGGTCGGCTTCGCTTGCCCAGTACGAGTAGCAGCCCGTTGAACAACTAAGACGCGGTGCCCTTTCCATTGTCTGGGAATGCCACCGCGCATTAGACCTTGGTGGCGAATTTCTCGACTTCAGCCCCATGTAAGTCTGGTGCCGCAAAAAAAGGCGGTTTCCGCTTAGCGAGAAGAGGGTCGACTTCACCTCGGAGCACTCGGCCGGAACAGACCGACAGCCGCCGCATTCTCGCGTCGGAGGTCGTCCGGCAACTCCTCAGGGTGGGCAGCGGCGCCCAGCAGCACTATCTTCCAATAGGCCTTGACCTTAGGTCCTGCGACAGGTCGGCGCTCCGGACTAACGAGCCACAGCGCGACGTATGTCAGCAGACGGAACATGGCGCCGACGCTCATGATGAGTCGAAATCCGTTAGCGGCCACCGTGCCATAATGCTTCCGAATAAAGTAGTAACGGTTGGTGTGGGCCCGGATGTGATTGCTGTAACTCTTCACGTCCGACGTGCGCCCGCCGACGTGCATGACTTCGAAGTCGGGGACGTAGGCTACCTTCCAACCCGCGCGACGAATGCGCAGGCACCAGTCGGCCTCGCATTGGAATGTGTAGAAGTGCTCGTCGAGCATCCCAACCCGGTCAATCACCGGCGCGCGCACCACCATAAAATGGCCGCTCAGCCAGCCGACCGATTTCCAGGTGGTGACGGACTCATCGATGCCGTCGCGCCAGAAAGCGCTCGGACGCACAACGTTGGTGATTTCCGTTCCCATGCTGTACATCAAGGCCGTGGTTTTCTGATAGCTCCCGTCCGGGTTGACGGTTCGGCATCCGGCGATACCGACTTCAGGGTGTGCATCCATGAACCGCACCATCCCATCTATGGTCCCGGCACGCAGAACCGTGTCGTCGTCCAGCAGCAGGACGTAGCGGCTGCTGCTGTGCGCCATCAGTTGATTATAGGCGCGGCAATATCCGAGCTTCATCGGCGCTCTCAACTGCTGCACCTGTGGGAACTCTCGCGCGAGCAGCTGCGGGCTATCGCTCTCACCCTCGAAATTGAAGCCGACGATTACCCCAAACGAGGTTTCACCGCTGGCGGTCTCGAAAACAGACTTGAGGCATGGACGGAGGTATTCCAGCTGTCCGAGGTTGGCAATGAGGACAGTGAGGTCTTCAGCCATATTGAGTTGTCACAAGATTATGGTGAGAGGGTCGAATACCGCTTCGACGGATTTCACCATCGTCCCGGTCACCGCGAGCCGCTACACGGCGTCAAAAAACAGGCCATCGGAAACCCGCCAACCCAACGCATTAGATCACGTCTCGTGACCCGTGTCGACCCCGTTTACAGGCTATGCACACATCGACCAATGAAGAATGCCAGAGTCTGACTCGCAAAGCGGCGCACGGGTTCAGTTCTCGGCGGTGGGGCGGTGTAGGAGCTGTAGCTCACCGATGCGGTTTGCCACACCCAGCCGGCGGCGGCTACAGCCGGGTTCGCTGCCGGGGCGGCCTGAAAGGCTTCACAGTCAAGGAGCTGGCGTCGATATCATATGCCGGTGCTGCGGTCGCAATGCTTACGGTTCGCGCCAACTTTCGGAGTTTATCGTGCTAAGTTCGGATCGCCATACATTCCCCAAGGGGGCGGCTGGCGCAGCGTAGGGGGCATAATCAATCGTCGTTCGCGGCTATAGGCATGCAGAACTCAGTCAAGCTGTATGTGAGAGACCTCGCAAAAAGGATGCTGCCAACCCGATTGCAGCGGAAACTTCCCTATCATCTGTTTGGACGCAAAATCGGAGATTATCTGGAAAACAGAACCAAACAACATTTATTCGGTTCACTTGCTCCGCTCGTTCCCAGGATAGAGGACATGTTCGAAGGTCCACGGGATTTAAAGCTATTCAAGGCAGACGGCGACGAGTTCTTGCAGATCTACAAGGACATTTGCGGGCTTAGACCTAGCGAGAAGATCCTTGACGTGGGATGCGGGATCGGAAGAAAGACAATTCCATTGACGCATTATCTGACGGCCGAAGCCACATACGACGGAATCGACATAAACAAAAAGGGTATCGAATGGTGTCAACAAAAGATTAGCGCGCGATTTCCAAACTTTCGATTTCAGCAAATCGATGTTTACAACAAGTATTACAACCCGCAGGGGACGGCTCGTCCTGCGGAATACAGGTTTCCCTTCGATAGCGATTCTTTCGATTTTGTGGTGCTCGGATCAGTCTTTACTCACATGGTTCCTGAGGATGCAGCTAATTATCTGGCAGAAGCGCATCGAGTATTGCGAAACGGCGGTCGATGCTTGATCACTTACTTTCTACTTACCGAGGAGTCTCTAGGAGCACTGACTGATGGAAGAAGTATTATGCGTTTCAAATATAATTTGGGAAACCATAGAACCGTATTGAATGAAATGCCAGAGTTTGCGATTTCTTATGATGAAAAATGGATCGAAGAGACTTATCGACGGGTTGGACTAGTGATCGCGCGCGTCGATTATGGCTCGTGGTATGGCCGGGGCGATCCTATTAGTTATCAAGATCTTGTATTGGCGGTAAAGCAATGATGTTCAGTAGCCGATGCTGGGCATCTGCGACGGGGCGCAAGAAGGGGGACCGGCCCATTCTGGCTCGGCGCGGCTTCTTTAAAGGTCGGTGCCCGCAGGCTCGTCCTCTCGATCACCTTAATCATCCCTATAACCGCAACAGCCGGACGCTAGGCCGCGAGGTGCTGGGCCTTCCGAGTTCGGGAGCCTCGGGTTCGGCGAGTTGCTTTACCCGTGACAGTCCGTCGGCTTGGGGGCTAGTGGGCGCGGGCTCGCCTTCATCGAGGTACTATCGCGGCAATATCCTACGCGATCTGTGGCCCAGGACCAGCTGAGGGCATAATGAATGGACGGCAACCGGCGTTGTTCGCCGCGATCAAGCGGGAAGGGATACGGCAAGTGGGCTACGCGCATGACACGGCTTACGCGCTGCTCATCGAGACGGCGCAGGCCTTCGACGAGAGGGTGGCGACCCCACCAGCACTATCGGGGTCCTCCAGCGGGACGGCGTCGCGGACTTGCGGCACAGCCGGTGCCGGGGCTACACGGGAGTTCGCATGAAAGGCCCCGGGAAAACGACGCTCCTGTACGTGCTCAGCCGCCTCGGCCTCCTCGTTCCTGCCTTCCGATTCTGGGAGCGAGTGCGCTCTCTTGGCGCGGAGACGGTCGCCGCAGGGCCGGACGCGCTGCCGCTGCCACCGCCGGAACTTAGGGTGCGCGTCACCGGCACCGCCGACACGACCATGTTCCTCGAGGGCGGGCTGCTGGCGGAGCAATCGATCCGCTTGGCGATGGAGCGGGCGGGTGCGCCGCTCGATTCTCTGGAGGCCATCCTCGACTTTGGCTGCGGTTGCGGGCGCGTGCTGCGCCGATGGCGCGACCTCAAGGCACGGGTGTGCGGCAGCGATCTGAGCATCCCCGCCATCGAGTGGTGTCGCAGGAACCTGCCGTTCGTAGAGGCCGCTGTCAACGCGCTCGAACCGCCGTTGCCATATGCCGAAGCGAGTTTCGATCTAGTCTATGCTCTCTCGGTGCTCACCCACCTCCCAGTTCCGATGCAGCTCGCTTGGCGCGACGAGCTAGGCCGGGTACTGCGCCCCGGCGGTCATCTGTTGTTTACGGTCTGTGGCGACGCATTTGTCGACAAGCTCAGGGCAAAGGAGCGCAACGCGTACGCTACGGGCGAGTGTGTGGTGCGCCGGGCGGAAGCCGTCGGCTTGAACCTCTGCTTGACCTTCCACCCGCCTGCGTTCGTACGCGACCGCCTCGCGGCGGGCTGGGAACTCGTGGAGCACATGCCGCGCGGCGCGCTGGGTAACCCGCCGCAGGACCTCGTCGTCCTGCGCAAGCCGGAGTCGTGGGGTCGAACCTCATGGGCGCGCATGGATCCCGAGGGCAAGCTAGCAAACGCGACGCGCTCGATTCAGGTGGCCGATCGTACCATTATCCGGGTAAGACAGTCGTAGAAGATGATCCGCGCAAGCACGGATCTTCTTGGTGTTATTTTATAGTGGAGTTGTGGCGGTGTCGGCGTGGCGGGTCGCGAATACCTTGCTGCCGCGGGGACGGGGGCAATTCCAGTATCCGTAGTGTCAGTTCACGAGGTGGCCTTCCATCAGTCGAGTGTGCAAACGGCCGAGCATCGCTACCCGGTCTCGCTGGTCCATATCAGCGCGATTCTGTCCATCGCTTTCTGCACTTCCATACGCAAATCCGGAAGGTCTTAGATCAGGTGCGTCTTCTATGTGACCGTCCCCGGGCGGTATCGTGAAGCCGCGATTCGTCACGCCTGATTCGCTGTAGCGCTGCGATGATGACCTATGCTACAAGACTACGGCTCAATTCGAACCTAAGATGTCGTGATCGCACGTTGAAACAAGTTAGGCTATGGTAACGCATGTACCATAGGCGTAATCCATCGTAGTACGTTTCGCCGATCCGACGTTATTCTCGAATATCGTGCGGGATAGGACTCATTCTGGCGGTCACAAGAGCCTTTCGCGCAAGGCGCGCTATGTCATTCTGCTTTTCGTGACGGAATGCCTGCGCGGAAGCGCCGCGGGACGGAGGCGTTTCGTTAGTCGCGTTATCCGCCGCATCGCGCGGCTGCTAGGCCTTTATCAGGCCTCTTACCTAACATTCAGGCTGTGGGAAAAGGTTATAGGCCTTATCTGGACCCGGGCCGGTTCAACCGGAGAGCCACGATGTCCGCAATGGCTGTGGGCCACTGCCGGTCTCGATAACGGCCCCTATCTGCGGTCATGGATAAGGCGCCGGTATGAAGGTGGGCCAAAGATCGTTGTCCTTGGAACGGGAAGTATTGGCGACGTCTTGCAGATCACTCCGCTGCTGCGTGCTTTGCGCGAAAAATTCCCGGTGGCAGGGATAAGCCTCCTGCATCGAAGCCCAGCGGCGAGGACGGTTCTGCAGGGCAATCGCAATGTTGATTCCATTACGATCGCCGATTCTTACCATTTTGAGCAAGTGAAAAAAGCCGTTCGTGATGAGGGTGCCGCCGATCTGGTAGTGGAGATTGAAGCCATCAGCTACATCGTTAGTTACACCCCTGCGCCATTGGCGGTGCTCCATCCTGATCTGCGTGCGATTTTCTCCGACTCTTTTTTTGCCACAGCCGCGGCAGCGCAGGAGCTGTGCAAACGTTATCATCCGGTTTTTCTTCGCCCCAAAGTTAAGTCTGTGCGGTTAGAGCAAAGGAAGGATTTTCATTATCTCGAGGTTTTGGGAGCGACCGGCAACTTGTCAATCGACCGCCACAGTGCCCTGGATTTCTTTGCCGAAGCCGGCGATGCCGTAACGCTTGATCTGTTTACGCTGAAAAAGCCTTATGTCACGGTCCAGAACGGTGTTGATAGCGATGTCATGAAATGGTCACGCGCTATGGGACGGCGGCCTACGAAGTTATTGCCGACAACCACATGGCAGAAAATAGTGCGATTGCTGCACGCCGGGAATTTGGCTGTCATTCAGCTAGGCACTGCCGACGATGAACGGATCGACGGTGCGGATATAGACTTGCGGGGTTGCACCACGTTGGGGCAAGCTGCAGTCATCTTAAAGAGCGCTGTCTGTCACGTTGGCGTCGAGGGCGGTCTTGTCCATCTCGCGCGGGCCGTGCATGTAAGGTCGGTCGTCGCTTTCGGTCCCACGTCGGCGGCGTTTCTCGGTTATCCGCAAAACGTCAACCTGGTGGCCAGCGATTGCAACAGCTGTTGGTGGACGACAGAAGATTGGTACATGCATTGCCCGCGCGGGCTTATGGGACCTCCGTGCATGAACGCATATACGGCGGACATGATCGCCGGAGCAGCACTGAGCATTCATAAAGGAGATGATGCCCACTGCCGTGGTTAATATCCCTCCCGACCGCCCGAAGTGCGTGGGCTCCAAATCGCGGACGAAGGTCCGTTGTTCCTTGCGGTCGCGAAAGCCAAAAATCACGTAGCTTGCGACAAGGCGGGCTGGAAGCCCCGAGCGCCGCCGACGAATATAATTGTCCAAACCTCAGACCCCCGACCGTCGGCGATGATGCTTGGCACCGCTGACCTAGCAGCCCGAGTCAATTTCCGCTGGGGAGACGGACGTTTTGGCCTCGCATCTTTCGCAGGGAATCCGTTAAAGTGAACCTTTGAACTTCATGCCCAGCTTGGATCCGGTTCAAGGGATGGAGGAAGTTGTGGAGCGCCAGATTACGCGGACGGAGCTGGCAGTTATCGCACTCGCAGGTTCTGAGCCGGTCGTTCTTCGCGGGCAGCGATCTGGCCGCGGTGCGGAAATCCACGTACTCGCGCGAAGCCCAAATCTCAGCAAATCGGCGCTCTTTCGTCACTTGACCGATAGGCGCCGCACACTGGCAGCAGGGCATGACGGAGCCGTTGCCTAAGATGACGGTATAGTACCAGCCGACATAACAGGGGACCACGGCTGGTCCCACCATCTCGCTCGGCATATAGGGGGGCGTCGTGGCGCCGAACGTTGCCAGGTTGTTCACCACCCCCATCGCGCTGGCTTTCGAGCGCGCCGCCGGCAAGGAGGCCCGAAGCTCTTGGTACTGCTGATCGCTCAAGGCGAGGTCGGGTGTGCCGCTATGGATGAAGGTGTGGACGAACTCTGCTTGCTGGGCCCCTACCTCGTGCGCAACCTCGATCATGCTCTCGATTTCAAAGTAGTTCTTTGACGAGATCACAAAGGAGAGGCTTAGGTAGGGAAGATCGCTGCTAGCCGCGATCTTGTAGTCCGACAGCACGCGCAGGTTCTTCTTAACCTTTAGATAGTTCTCGGGGCTTTCGGTGACGTGGATGTGAGGGTAGGTCTCCGGAGTGCCGGCGTTGAGCGATATGTGCACGCAATCCATCCGAGCCGCGACGATCCCCTTGGCGATCGGCTCGAACAGGCGCGAGCCGTTCGTAAAGAGCAGCGCTTGCATAGCGCGGCCTTTTACGTAGCGGACCATGTCGAGGGCGGAGCGATTGAGGAGCGGCTCGCCGCGCCCGATTAGATCTATCCGACGCGTCCCCAAATCGTACAGGTCGTCGACTATCCCCTTAAAATGCTCCAGCGGCATCAAGCCGGGGCGGGCCAAGCCGAAGCGCTCTGCCGTGTCTGCGTTCTCACGCTCGTCGGGGGGATGATCCCAACAAAAGACGCACTTGTGATTGCAGGGATCGGCGATGCCAATCTGCGCGTGAAGAGGGCCGGACGGCGCCTGTCCACCTGTCAGCCCTAACCCTCCGGCCGCCACCATTGCGTACTGCTTGAAATTGACAGCCATAGACTTTAGGGAAGGCATGCCGTAAGCTAGCATCGCGTCGAGATAAAATCAAATTGACTCTGTTAGGATTCCACTGCCGACGAGGGCCACTGACTGCTTTATCGGTTACATTCTGTCGGGCTGTTGGTGTGTTGTGCCAGATCCTGTACCGAGAGGTGCCTCGACGACCCGCTGCTTGCACCGCCCGCCTTAACACGAAGGAACGCCAAGAACCACGAGCTCACCCGATACCACTGGTCGAGCACGGCGCAGCGAAGGAGCTAGGTTCGTAGGCTGCCTCTCAAAAAGGGGAGTTGCCGGAGACGGTGGAGATGCCCCAGAAGCCTTGGCGTCAGTTGTTTTTTATCCTGGGCGAAGCCGTCCTATCGCTGCTCTCCAGCGGGGTGCTCTTCATCATCATTTCGCGCGCGTCCGGCCCGGAGTTGCTCGGCACGTATGCACTCGCCTTGGCCTGGCTGATGCTGTTTCAGGGTGTGAGCAGCTTCGGCATTCCGGAGTTCCTGATGCGAGAAGTGGGCGCATACGGCCAAGATGCCCGCGAACACGTGGCGCATGCAATGTTGCTCGGACTCGGCAGCGGCTGCGTCGCCTTGTGCTTGATGCTTGCCGCGGCCCGATTACCGGGGTACTCGGCGTAC
>Ga0306920_100000427_pt1 | contig 49180 bp, 42 predicted proteins | sample flu12Cox44000170_FD_204666 | JGI IMG/M metagenome (GOLD analysis project Ga0306920, IMG submission 204666) | Lab enrichment of tropical soil microbial communities from Luquillo Experimental Forest, Puerto Rico - flux4day.12C.oxic.44.000.170 (v2)... | ecosystem: Environmental > Terrestrial >... | reverse complement strand
GCTCGGAGTTCCGGCGAACGCCACAGCGGCGACGAGCAGGCCGCAGAGGGAAAGAAGCGTGGCCTTGCGAACCAAACCAGTCATTGTTGCACCTCCGTAGATGGATAACCCTGTTGCTAAGGATCCAGGCAAGGCTCAGTTGCAAGCAATCAGGTCAGGCTGCGAGCCACCTCCTTCCGAACTCTACGAGAGTGCGAGTTCGAGTACTAAAGGCGAGGTTATCTGTCGCGCTAACAAGGCCTTCCAAGACGATAAAAGCTTAGGGGCCATGCCAACGCCTTGTCAAGAATGATTTCGCCCTCTCGTCGCACCTAATGCCCTGATCGGCCTCCGGCTTCGGGTTGCGAGCCTCTCCGGGGAGAGAGACCCAAGGACCGACCGGCCAATCTTTTACCGTTCCCCAGCGCCATGCCTGGTGGGCGAAACAGGGCTCGAACCTGTGACCCCTTGCGTGTAAGGCAAGTGCTCTACCCGCTGAGCTATTCGCCCGACTACTCGCTCCGCCCACGCAGCAGCAGGGAGGCGGGGATGAGCCCGCAGTAGCCGCCCACCAGAAGGAGCGGGGCCAGCGTGATGGACCCGCGCGCGAGCGCGACGTAGCCCAGCACCAGCACCGCGAGGCCGAGACCAAGAAGGAGGCTGTTCAGGCGTCCCCAGCGGAACCCCAGGTCAACCTCGATCGGGCGCCTCGGCCCTTTTCCACGGATGGAACGACGTGCTGCCATGCTTTCCCCCTTCTTATGCGGAGCGCACACGAAAGGCCGATGATTCCGGACTCGATCCGTCCGGGATCATCGGCCCAGTCTGGACCCGTTTCGGTGCTTCAAGGCCCGGGCACGAACGATCCCAGCGAAGATCGCGTGTGGTGCCGCCGCCTCCCTGAGGCGCCCACGTATTACCCGCTGCCCGCGGGGCGCGGTTCCCGGTTTCTGGGCCAATCGGCCCTCCGAATCCCGCCTTACCCCCGGCACCCGGCTCAGCGATCCGGGTTGAGGCTGCCGGAGCGGAAGCCCTCGAGATCGAGGGTGACGTAGCGGTAACCGAGGACCTTGAGGCCCGCCACCACCGCCTCGCGCACCCCGGGCTCGAGCAGGCGCTGGATCGCGGCGAGCGGGACCTCGATGCGCGCGGTCTCGCCGTGGTGCCGCAGGCGCAGGTCGGTGAAGCCGAGGCCGCGCAGCAGCGCTTCGCCACGCTCGACCATGCTCAGGTTCTCCCGGGTGATCTCGGTGCCGTAGGGAATCCGCGACGCGAGGCACGGCGAGGCCGGCTTGTCGTGCGCGGCGAGCCCGTAGTGCGCCGCCGCCGCGCGCACGTCGCCCTTCTGAAAGCCCAGCTCGGCGAGCGGCGAGCGCACCGCGCGCTCGGCGGCGGCGCGGCGCCCGGGCCGGAAGTCGGCCAGGTCGTCGGCGATGGTGCCGTCGAGGATCGCCGCCGCGCCGACGCGGCGCGCGACCTCCTCCAGCTCGCGGTAGAGCTCGTGCTTGCAGTGGTAGCAGCGCTGGAGCGTGTTGGCGCGAAACACCGGATCGGCCAGCTCGCCGGTCGAGACCACCTCGACGCGGGCGCCGAACGACGCCGCCTGCGCGAGCGCCAGCTCCAGCTCGCGCGCCGCGTAGGAGTCGGAGCGACCGATGACGCCGAGCGCCCGGCTGCCCAGCACCTCGTGGGCGACGCGCAGCACCAGGCTCGAGTCCACACCGCCCGAGTAGGCGACCACCACCGAGCCGAGGCGCGCGAGCTCGACGCGCAGCAGCGCGAGGCGCTCCGGCCAGGCGAGCGGGTGCGCGGCGGCCGGCGGGAGCGCGGCGGCGGCGGCGGGCCCGAGCACGGCGTCGGCGGCGGGCGTTGCGGCGCGCGGATCGCGGATGCTGATGAGTGCGGGAACGCTCATGCCCGCGAGCCTAGCACATCAGCGTGTCGGGGCGGCCCCGCCGGCGCGCCGCCCGGCCCGCCACGGTCCCGTGATCTTCGGTCGCCCTCCGGCCGGGGTCGAGTTACCAGCCGTAGCTGGCGGGGCCGTTGACGAACGGGCCGAGCGTGACCGAGAGCAGCGCGGACAGGTCGCCCGAGTTGACCGTGCCGTTGCAGTCGAAGTCGCTGCGCGCCTTCGCCGTCGAGCCCGAGCCCGGCGCGAACGTGTCACCCATCGCGCCACTCAGGTCACCGGAGTCGATCGTCCTGCTGCCGTCCCAGTCGTAGACCGCGATGGTCAGCGTGCCGATCTGCACGTCGTCCGCGATCACCCTGGCGCACAGGGCCCCGGAGCCGTTTCCGCCGACCGTCGAGCCGCCCAGCAGCGTGAAGCTGACCTGGCCCGTGGCCTGACCATTCGTCGGGCCAGCCGCGCGGGTCACGGTCTTGAACACGGCGTTCTCGGTGAGGCCAGCGTTGGGGTTGCCCGCGAGACCGAGCAGATCCGCCTGACTGGCCATGTGAATGTCGGGGCAGCTCGAGAAATCGAGGACGACGTTGCTGTTCGGAACCAGGTTACCGCCACCGGTACGAACGATGATCGTGAACGTGCCGGCCGCGTCGGCCAAACCGCTGAGATTCTTGCCCACCAGCTTGACGCAGTTGTTGGGCGGGAACGTCGAGAACGTGCCGCTCGGCGGGCTTGCCATCACCGTGCCGGTGACGAACAGGCCGCCGAGGGAAAGCAGCGTGGCGTTGCGAACCAGGCCAGTCATTGGTGCACCTCCTTAGATGGGCACGAACGATCGTGGCGAAGATCGCGTGTGCCCGCCCCGGTCCCGCGTCGTTACCAGGCGAAGCTGACGGGGCCGTCGACGAACGAGCCGAACGTGACCGAGAGCAGCACGGACAGGTCGCCGGCGTTGATCGCGCCGTTGCAGTCGAAGTCACTGCGCGCCTTCGCCGTCGAGCCCGAGCCCGGCGCGAACATGTCGCCCAACGCCCCGCTCAGGTCTCCGGCGTCGATCGTCCTGCTGCCGTCCCAGTCGTAGACCGCGATCGTCAGCATGCCAATCTGCACGTTATCCGCGATCACCCTGGCGCACAGGACCCCGGAGCCGTTTCCGCCGCCGGTCGAGCCGCCCAGCAGCGTGAAGCTGACCGCACCCAGGGCCTGGCCATTCGCCGGGCCAGCCGCGCGGGTCACGGTCTTGAGCGCCGCGTTCTCGGTGAGGCCGGCGTTGGGATTGCCCGCGAGACCGAGCAGATCCGCCTGACTGGCCATGTGAACGTCGGGGCAGCTCGAGAAATCGAGCACGACGTTGCTGTTCGGAATCAGGAGGCCGGAACCGGAACGAATGATGAGCGAGAACGTGCCGGCCGCATCGGCCGTACCGCTGAGATTCCTGCCCGCCAGCTTGACGCAGTTGTTGGGCGGGAACGTCGAGAACGTGCCGCTCGGAAGGCATGCCATTGCCGAGCGAGCCACGAACAGGCCGCCGAGGGAAAGCAGCGCGGCCCTGCGAACCAAGCCAGTCATTGGTGCACCTCCGTCGATGGGCACGAACGATCCCGGCCAAGATCGCGTGTGGCCCGCCGCCTTCCTGAGGCGCCCACGTATTACCCGCTCCTCGCGGGGCGCGGTTCCCGGTTTCTGGGCCCATCGGCCGCGCGCGCGGCGCGCCGGTGCGCCCCCGGTCAGCGCACCAGCAGCGCCCGGCGGGTGAGCGCGACTCCGGGGGCGGAGAAGCGCACGAAGTAGACGCCGGTCGGAGCCGCCGCGCCGCCGGTCGTTCCACCGTCCCAGGAGCGCGTGTAGCGACCCGGCGCGAGGATTCCATCCTCGAGCGTCCGGATCCGCCGGCCCTGCAGATCGTAGATCTCGAGCCGCACGTGCGCCGACGCGGGAACGGAGAACTCGAGCGTGGCGCGCGAGAAGAAGGGATTTGGACGCGGAGGCGCGAGCTCGAAGCGGCCGGCGATCCGGCCCGGCTCGACCGCGACCGGCGCGATCACGTTCAGCAGCACCGAGACGTTGTTCGAGTACTGGTTCGCGGTCACGAGGTCGAGCCAGCCGTCGCCGTTGAGGTCGGCGATCGCCACCGAGGTGGGATGGTTCCCGGCGCCGTAGTCGGTCTTCGGCCCGAAGGTCCCGTCACCGTTCCCGAGCAGCACGGAAACCGTATTGGTGCCTGCGTTCGCGGTCACGAGGTCGGGCTTGCCGTCGCCGTTCACGTCGCCGATCGCCACCGCGACCGGCATGGACCCGGTCGCGTAGGCGGTCCCCGAACCGGCGTCGTCGAGCAGCACCGAGACGGTGTTGTCGCCGCGGTTCGCCACCACCAGGTCGAGCTTCCCATTGCCGTTCAGGTCGCCGACCGCCACCGTGTGGGGAGGCGCCCCCGCGCCAACGTAGAAGCCGCTCCATAGGAAGTTGTTCACGAGCCAAGTGACCGTGTTGTTGTTGTTCGTTCCCACGGCGATGTCGGGTGCGGCGTCGCCGTTGATGTCACCGATCGCCACCGAAGCGGGACCGGGCCCCGGCTGAAGGTCCGATCTCTGCCCGAAGGTCCCATTCCCGTTGCCGAGCAGCAAAGAGACAAAGGTACCCTCCGCGGTCCCCACCACGAGGTCGAGCTTGAGGTCGGCGTTCATGTTTCCGATCGCCACCGAGGTGGGGTGGCTAACGGTGGCGAAGTCGCTCTTCGCGCCGAAGCTCCCGTCGCCGTTTCCGAGCAGCACCGAAACCGTGTTGGCGCCGTTGTTCGCCGTCACCAGGTCGAGCTTCCCGTCGCGGCTGAAGTCCGCGAGCACCACGAACACCGGCGAGCTGCCGGTGCCGAAGTCGGTGGGCGCCCCGAAGCTCCCGCGACCGTTGCCGAGCAGCACCGAGACCGTGCTGGCGCCGCGGTTCGCCACCACCAGGTCGGGTAGGTAATCGGCGTTCAGGTCGGCGATCGCGACCGAGCTGGAACCGAGGCCGGCGGCGAATTCCGCCGGGCCGAAGCTCCCGTCGCCCTTGCCGAACAGCACCGACACCGTGCCGGCGGCGCCGCCGCTGTTCGGCGTCGCCAGGTCGGGCTTGCCGTCGCCGTTCAGGTCGGCGATCGCGACCGAGGCGGGACCGGGGCCGGTCGCATAGTCCGCTCGGGCCCCGAGGGTCGCGGCGCCGCTGCCGAGCCGCACCGACACCGTGGCGCCGGTGGTCGGATCGGAGCCGTGGTTCACCACGATCAGATCGGGCCGGCCGTCGCCGCTCAAGTCGGCGATCGCGACCGAGACCGGGGAGCTTCCGGTGGGGTAGTCGGTCTTCGCCCCGAACGTCCCGTCGCCGTTGCCGGGCAGCACCGACACCGTGTTGTCGCTGCCGTTCGCCACCGCCACATCGGGCTTGCCGTCGCCGGTCAGGTCGCCGATCGCCACCGACGACGGACCGGCGCCGGCCGTGAAGTCGGTCTTCGCGCCGAACGTCCCATCGCCGTTGCCGAGCAGCACCGACACCGTGCCGTCGCCGCTGTTCGCCACCGCCAGGTCCGGCTTGCCGTCGCCGTTCAGGTCGCCGATCGCGACCGCGGTGGGATGGGCGCCGGTCGTGAAGTCGATCTTCGGTCCGATGGCTCCGCCACCGCTGCCGAGCAGCACCGAGACCGTGTTCGAGCCGAAGTTCGCGGTCACCACGTCGAGGAAGCCATCTCCGTTCAGGTCGCCGACCACCGCGGATCGGGGCGCGTTCCCGGTTCTCGAGTCATAGCGCGTGAAGCCCCCGAAGCCGTTGTTGAGCAGCACCGAGACCGCGTTGGCGTCGGGGTTCGCCAGCACCAGGTCGGCCAGGCCGTCGCCGTCCAGGTCGACGGACACCGCGGAAGCCGGCTTCACGCCGGTGGCGATGTCGGTGCGCGACCCGAACGTCCCGTCGCCGTTGCCGTGGAGGACCGAGACGGTGCTGTCCATGTTCGCGGTCACCAGGTCGGGTTTGCCGTCGGCGTTGAGGTCGCCGACCGCGAGGGCCACCGGCGACCGCCCGGTGTCGAACGAAAGGAACGACTCAAAGATGCGCGACGCGTGTCCCGGCGTGGCGGCGGCAAGGCCGGCGGCCAGCAGGAGCCCCGGGATCGAGCGGGGCCGGAGGGAGAAATTCGTCGTCGACATGGCCAGATGCCGCGATGAAGTGGACCTGATTATCGGGCCCCGGCCGCCCGGTCCGCAATGGTCCAGAAGTCTGCGGTGGCCCCCTAGGGCCGGCGGGTGCGGACCGCGGTCTCGGGGGTCGCGGTCACCGAGTCCTTGACCATCAGCGAGTCCATCAGCGAGGCCGCGACCCCGATCAGCGACCCCTGCGCACGGCGCGCCTCGCGGATGTTGTGGAGGTGCTGGGCGTAGGTGCGGGCGAACAGGCTGCGCCCGCCCCCGCTGGCCACGAAGTAGAGGTCGCGGTTGGTCTCCGGCAGCGGGCTCAGCACCGCGTTGACGCTCGCCGCGCCGGGATTGCAGATCGGCCCCGGCGGCAGGCCCTCGTGCAGGTAGGTGTTGAACGGCGACTCGGTGCGCAGGTCCTTGAGGAACAGCCGCGAGCGCGGCCGCATGCCGATCCCGTAGGCCACCGTCGGGTCGGCCTGGAGCGGCATGCCGATCTGCAGCCGGTTCAGGTACACGCGCGCGATGTGGCGCCGCTCGTCCTCGAGCTGGGCTTCGGACTCGACGATCGAGGCCAGGGTGAGGATCTGGTAGAGCGACAGCCCGAGCGGCAGCGAGTCACGCCCCGCCGCGGCCTTGAGCAGCACGTCGTTGGTGCGGTTGACCATGGTCCGGAACGCCACCTCGGGCGCGGTGCCGGGCAGGAACTCGTAGGTGTCGGGGGCGAGGTAGCCCTCGATCGAGGGCGCGTCGATGCGCAGCGAATCGAGGAACCTGCGCTCGTGGGCCAGCGAGTCGAAGCGCGCGAGCGGCACCCCGAGCCGCGCCGAGAGCAGGTGGTTGACCTCGCCGAGCGTGAGGCCCTCGGGGATCGTGACCAGGTTGAGCCCGTACATGCCGCGCGCGAAGGCGCGCAGCAACGCCGGCACCGTGATGCCGAGCTTGAACGAGTACTGGCCGGCCTTGATGCTGCGGTCGAGCCCCATCAGCCGCGCCAGCACCTGAAAGCCGAGCGTGCCGTGGAGCAGGCCGACGCGCTTGAGCTCGGAGGCCACGTGGTTCAGGCTCTGCCCGCGCTCGACCAGCACCGCGCGCCGCTCCGAGGGCGGGAAGGAGCCGGCGGGAAGCAGCAGGTCGTAGGCCACGGCGAGCCCGGCCGCCACCAGCAGCAGCAGCGCCCAGCGCCGCGGGCGGAACACCTGGCGGCTCGGGGTGCGGCGGCGCGGGCTCATGGACCCTCCCCCGCCCCGCCAGCGGCGCCGCCGGCGCGCCGGCGCAGCAGGTAGCTCTCGAGCAGCGCGACCGCCGCGCCCTGATCGACGCGTCCGCGCTTGTGGCGGGTGCTGACGCCCACCTCGCGCAGGCGGCGCTGGCTGATGGTCGAGGTCAGCCGCTCGTCGTAGGTGTCGACCGGGAGCGCCACGCGCGCGCGCAGCGCGTCGGCGAACGCCTCGGCGGCGAGCGCCGCGGCGCCGCGCTCACCGCTCATGAGCAGCGGGAGCCCGACCACGATCGCCTCGACGCCGGCCTCGGCCGCCGCGGCGGCCACGCCCTTCACCGCCTCCTCGACGCTGCGGACCGCCAGGGTCTCGAGCCCCGTGGCGATCACCCCGCGCGGGTCGCTGACCGCGAGCCCGATGCGCCGCTCACCCCAGTCGACAGCGAGGATGCGCGACACGCCGGCGCCCCTACCCCGCGGGCAGCGGGCGGCGCTTGACCAGGTGGCAGACCGTTCCGACGGGCGAGAACTGGTAATCGACCGCGTCCATGCAGGCCCGCATGATGAAGATGCCGCGCCCGCGGGCGTCGAGCAGGTGCGAAGGGGACGTGACGTCGCCGTTGACCCCGCCCGGGTCGAACCCGGTGCCGCGGTCCTGGACGTTGATCTCGATGCGGTCGGGGAACAGCTCGAAGGTGACATCGACCGGTTTGCTCGCGTCCTTCTTGTGGCCGTGCTGGATGGCATTGGTGCCCGCCTCGATGACCGACATGGTGACCTGACTACAGGTATCGTCATCGAGGGCCGCCCGCTCGCATACCGATTGAGCGACGCGGTCGATCAGGCCCAGCAGCTCGAGGCGGCTGGGGATGCGGACCGAAATGATTTCCGGCGACGCTGGGCGGTCGGCCATGTGAACGTTCAGCCCCGGTGGCCCGCGCTGAACTCCTGGAGCGCTCCCAGGGCTAAGGCGAAATCCGGGGGAATGGGGGATTTGAAGTTAAGCCTCCTGCCGGTCACTGGATGATCCAGCTCCAGCTCGGAAGCGTGAAGGGCCTGGCGCGACAGCCGGTCGAGCAAGGCCCCTGCGAGGCTACGCTCCGCCACGGCGCCGCTCAACTGCTTTTTGGGCCGCCCGCCATACACCGGATCACCGACGACGGGGAGCCCGAGGTGGGCGAGATGTACGCGAATCTGGTGGGTTCGCCCGGTCTCGAGGCTGAGCTCGACCTCGCTCACCGGACCGTAGCGGCGCACCAGGCGCCAGCGGGTGCGCGCCGGCTTGCCGCGTGCGCGGGCCCCGGGCCGGACCACCGCCATGCGCTTGCGATGGCGCGGATCGCGCCCGATCGCGCCCTCGATCACCCCCGCCGAGGCGCCGGGGGAGCCCCACACCAGCGCCCGGTAGACGCGCCGCACCTCGTGGCGGCGCAGCGCCTCGACCAGCGCCCGATAGGCGCGCGCGCTCTTCGCCGCCACCATCAGCCCCGAGGTGTCCTTGTCGAGACGGTGGACGATCCCGGGCCGGCCCGCGCCGCCCACCTCGGCGATCGCCGGACGATGGTGGAGCAGGGCGTGGACCAGGGTGCCGCGCTCGACCCCGGCCCCGGGATGGACCACCAGTCCGGCCGGCTTGTCGATCACGATGAGGTCGTCGTCCTCGTAGACGATGGCGAGCGGCAGCGGCTCGGGCGTGAGCCGGGCGGCGCGCGGCGGCGGCAGCTCGATCTCGATGCGGTCGCCGGGCTTGAGCCGCAGCGCGGCGCGCGCCGGCGCGCCGTTCACGCGCACCCCGCCGCCCCGGATGATGGCCTGCAGCCGGCTACGCGACAGGTCCGTCTGCGCCGCGGCCAGGAAGCGATCCAGCCGCTCCCCCGCGCTCGCCGCCGGCACCGGCAGGTCGAGCCTCGCCCTCAGTGCGCAGCCCCCCGCCGGATCGCGCGGGCCAGGTCAGGGCGAACAGCACCACCCCGATGCTGACCGCGGAGTCGGCCACGTTGAAGACCGGCCAGTGCCAGCGCCGCACCCCCACCTCGATGAAGTCGACCACCTCGCCGGTGCGCAGACGGTCGACGAGGTTGCCGAGGGCGCCGCCGAGGATGAGCGCCAGCGCGAGCTGGCGTGACACGCCGTCGACGCGATGGCGCAGGAACATCCACAGGATGACCAGCACCGCGGCAATCGAGAACACGTACCACGGGAAGCCGGTGCCCTGGCCGAGGCCGAACGCCACGCCCGAGTTGCGGGTGTACGTGAGGCGCAGGAACTCGCCCAGCACCGGCACCGGGCGGTCGAACGGCAGCGTGGTCGCGGCCCAGTGCTTGGTCCAGCGATCGAGGAGCAGCACCAGCCCCGCGACGCCGAACAGCAGGAGCAGCGAGCGTTTCACTGCGCGCCGCGGCTCTCCCGCTCCTCCTTCTGCTTGCAGGCGAGGCACAGCCGCGTGTAGGGCATCGCCTCGAGGCGCGCGCGCGCGATCGGCTCACCGCAGATCTCGCACACGCCGAACTCGCCGCGGTACAGCCGGCGCAGCGCCTCGTTGATCTCCATCAGCAGCCGGCCCTCGGCCGAGGCGAGCAGGAACGCCTTCTCGCGCTCCATCGCGTCGGTGCCGGCGTCGGCCATGTGGAACGAGTAGCCCGACAGATCACCGGCGCTGTCGCGCGGGTTGACCTTGAGCACCGTGGTCTCGAGGTGTCCCATCTCCTTCATGATCTTGGTGCGCTCATCCAGCAGCTTCTTCTCGAAGAACTCGTAGTCCTTCTCGGTGACACGCTGGGCGCCGCCCGTGCGTGCCGACTCGGCGCCGGGGCGCGGCAACGGACGCGGGCGCACCGCGGCCGCCGCGACCGGAGCGCGGTTGAGCGACCGCGCCTGGGCGCTGGCCGGCAGCACGCCGAGCGGCCGCACGGTGGGATCGACGGTGCGCTTGGCGACCGCGAGCCGCGGCTTGCCTTTGACCGGAGTGATCGCGGGCTTCGCCGCCCCCTTGGCCGCCGCCCCCTTGCCAGCCACCGCCTTGCCAGCCACTGCCTTGCCAGGCACCGCCTTGGCAGCCACCGGCTTGGTGGCGGGCCTGGCGCCGGGCCTGGCGGCGGGCCTGGCAGGGACCGGATGGGCCTTGGGCTTCAGAGCGTGCGCCGGCTTCGCCGCGGGGCGTGCCGGGTGCGCGGGCCCGGCCTTCTTGCGACCCCCGCCGGGCTTGGGCCTGGGGGGGCTCTTGCGTTGCGTGGTCATCGTGTTCCTCCTTCTCCAGGGGCGAAGCGACCGGGGAGATTACCCTACCCGCCCAGCCGGCGCACCACCTCGGTGACGAGGCGGATGAGCCGGGGGGCCGCGGACCCCGCGGTCGCCAGGATCTTCGGGATGTCGACCGGCTCGAGACGATCCGGAAGACAGGCGTCGGTGACGACGTTGAGCGCCAGCACGCGCTGGCCGCCATGCACCGCCACCAGGTTTTCGGGCACCAGCGACATGCCCACGACGTCGGCGCCGATCCAGCGCAGGAACCGGTACTCGGCGGCGGTCTCGAGGTTGGGGCCCGCGACCGCGACGAACACCGCGCGCTGGAGCGGCATCTGCAGCTCGAGCGCCACGCGCTCGGCCAGCTCGATGAGATCGCGCGCGTAGGGCTCGCTCATGTCGGGAAAGCGCGGCCCCAGCGTGTCGTCGTTGGGTCCGATCAGCGGATTGTCGCCCATCAGATTGATGTGATCGGTGGTGACGACGATCGAGCCCGGCGGCATGTCGGGGTTCATGCCCCCGCAGGCGTTGGTGATGATGAGCGTGCCGCATCCCAGCGCCTTGAGCACGCGCACCGGGAACGTCACCTGGCTCATCGTGTAGCCCTCGTAGTAGTGGACGCGGCCCTTCATGATCGCGACCCGGCGCCCCGCCAGCCGGCCGGCGTGCAGCTCGCCGGCGTGGCTCTCGACCGTCGAGACCGGGAAGTGCGGGATGTCCTGGAAGCGCACCACCGCGCGGCTGTCGAGCGCATCGGCGAAGTCGCCGAGCCCGGTGCCGAGGATGATGCCGATCTCGGGCTCGAGCTTCAGCCGCCCCTCGAGGAACGAGGCGGCCTCGCGGATCCGGCTCACCACTTCGGTGGTCACGCGCGCGCCTCCCGCTCCAGCGCCCGCGCGATGCGGCGCTCGATCTCGGCGCCCTCCAGGCCCTCGATCTCGATCAGCTTGGCGCGCGACGCCGGACCGCGCACCACCGCGACCTGGCTGCGCCGCAACCCCAGCAGCCGCGCCAGCAGCTCGATCACCGCGCGATTGGCGCGCCCGCCCTGGGGCGGGGCGGCGACCGCGAGCTTGAGCGTGCCGTCGGCGAGCCGCCCGGTGAGCCCCTCGGCCGCCGCGCCGGGGTGCACGCGCACCGCGAGGAAGGGGCTCACTGGAGCCGCACCGCGAGCCCGTGGAGCGAGCCCACGACGAAGCGCTGCAGGAACACGATCAGCAGCATGGCGATGAAGGGTGCGAAGTCGATGCTGCCGGCGACGGTCGGAAACATGCGCCGGATCGGATTGCAGACCCAGTCGGAGATCCGATCGAGCAGCATGACGATCGGATGGTGCGGATCCGGCCGCACCCAGGACAGCAGCGCGTTGACCAGGATGACGACCAGCAGCGTGGTGAGCAGGATGTCGAGCACCGTGGCCAGCGCCCCGATGAGATTGCCGATCACGAACATCGATTCCCCCCGCCGGCGCCCTCAGGCGCGCGCCCCGAACAGCGCCGTGCCGATCCGCACCATGGTGCTGCCCTCCGCGATCGCCGCCTCGAAATCACCGCTCATCCCCATCGAGAGCTCGGGCAGCCGCACCCCGCCCGCGGCCGCGATCCGATCGCGCAGCTCGCGCAGCCGCGCGAAGCCCTCGCGCGCCTGCTCGGGCCGCTCGACCCGCGCCCCCACCGTCATGAGCCCGTCGAGCGCGAGCCCCGGCAGCCCCGCGACCTCGGCGGCCAGAGCCGCCGCCGATTCCGGCGCCACCCCCTGTTTGGTCGCCTCCCCGCTGATGTTGACCTCGATCAGCACCGCCAGCTGCCGCCCGCGGACCGCCGCCCGCGTCGCCAGCGTGCGCGCCAGCTCGAGCGAGTCGAGGCTGTGCACGCGATCGAACAGCTCGGCCGCCCGCGCCGCCTTGTTGCGCTGCAGGTGCCCGATGAGATGCCATCGCGCCCGGTCGCGGCCCACCTCCGCGATGTGATCCCCGGCTTCCTGAACCCGGCTTTCCCCGAGGTCCGCGATCCCCGCGGCCACCGCCTCCGCCACCACGCGGGCCGGAACGGTCTTGACCACCGCCACCAGCCGGACCGCTTCCGGGCCGCGTCCCGAGCGACGGGCCGCGCTTGCGATGCGCTCGCGCAGGCGTTCGATGCGCTGTTCGAGGGGCAAGCCCGTGCTCACAAGGCGCGCGAGGGTAGTCCCGCGGCCATGGGCCTGCAAGTGGAAAAGGGCCGGGCGCTTGCGGGCGGGGCGCCCGAAAAGGGGCGGGCCCGGAGAGCCGGGCCCGCGCGCCTTCGCATCGTCGGGGGGTTCGCTCCCGACGGCAGGATCGCGCCCGCGTGGTCCCAACTGCCTGGGACCGGTTCGGCTGCACAGTGGACCCCGGGGGAAGGGCCCGCTCGTCCACGGGCATGAATCGCTGCCGAAACTATCGTCACCTATCGCCAAGCCGCGATCCATGCGGTGAAACGCGTGTTCATGCAGTTCGAAGGCCGCAAAAGACCCTACGGGAAAGGCTGCATTCTTTTCGCGCCGCGCGGCATCAAATGGGGATAAACTGCTTCGGCGATGGCTCGCGCCCGGCCGGGGTGCGCCGCGAGCCTGGTTTGGCTGAGCTGGCCGTGGCGCCGCGCTCCGGCGCCTGGTTCTCAGAGGAGCGCATGCAGAACATTGCCGAAGATTTTTCGCTGGCGTTCGATCAGAACCCGCTGCCGATGCTGGTGACCGATCTCGAAACCCAGCGGCTCGTGCGGGTCAACGACGCCTTCCTGCGCCAGTACGGCTACAACCGCGAGGACTCGGCGGGGCTCACGATGCAGAGCATCAGGCCGCCGGAGGATCTGGCGCTCTTCCGCGAGAACTGGCGTCGCTTCGTGCGCGACAGCGAGCCCGGCAAGCCCATCTATGTCGGCCTGATCCGGCACTGCCGCAAGGACGGCTCGCACCTCGCCGTCGACGTCACCGCGAGCCCCACCACCTACCAGGGCCGGCCCGCGGTCCTCTCGGTGGCCGTCGACGCCACCGCGCGGGTGCGGGCCGAGGAAGAGGCGCGCCGGGCGCGCGAGCGGTTCGAGTTCATCGCGCTGGCGATGAACGACACGATCTGGGATCTCGATCTCATCTCCGGCGAGGTGTGGCGCAGCGGCAACTTCGGCGCGGTGTTCGGCAAGGCGCCGGGCGAGGTCGAGCCGCGGATCGAGGGCTGGTCCAACCTGCTCCACCCCGACGACCGCCAGCGCGTGCTCGACAGCATGCAGGAGGTGTGGCGCGGCGGCGGCAAGACCTGGGCGAGCGAGTATCGCTTCCGCCGCACCGACGGCTCCTGGGCCGACATGCTGGATCGCGCCTTCGTGGTCCACGACGCCAGAGGCCGCGCGGTGCGCATGGTGGGCTCGATGATCGACATCAGCGATCGCAAGCGCGTCGAGCGCGAGCTGAGCGATCAGCGCCGCCGCCTGATGGCGATCTTCGACAACGCCCAGGACGGAATCTTCCTCAGCAACAACGAGGACCGCTTCCTCGACGCCAATCCGGCCGCGTGCCGGATCTTCGGCTACACCCGCGACGACCTGATGGCGCGCGTGATCTGGGACCTCATGCCCAGCGAGCTCAACGCCGAGTATCGCGAGCGCGTCCAGCGCCTGATGCTCACCGGCTTCCAGAACGGCGAGGCGCTGGGGCGGCGCCGCGACGGCTCGCTCGCCGAGGTCGAATACCGCTCGGTCGCCAACATCGAGCCCGGGATCCACCTCACCGTGGTGCGCGACATCACGGCGCGCAAGCAGGCCGACCGCGCCCTGATGGCCCAGAAGCGCCGCCTCCAGGCGCTGTTCGACAACACCCAGGACGCGATCCTGCTCGTCAACGACCAGGGCCGCTATCTGGACGCCAATCCGGCCGCCTGCGCGCTGCTGGGCATGTCCCGCGATCAGCTGATCAACATGACGCTGTTCGACCTGGCTCCCCCCGAGGACCGCGAGCGTTATCGCGCGCTCCTCCACCACCTGCTCACGACCGGCCGTCAGAGCGGCGAGGCGCGCGGCCAGGGCAGCGACGGCACGGTCGCCGAGGTCGAGTTCCGCGCGGTCGCCAACATCGAGCCGGGCGTGCACCTGGCGGTGGTGCGCGACATCACGCAGCGCAAGCGCGACGAGGCGTCGCTGCGCAGCCTCTCGGGCCGGCTGCTGCGGCTCCAGGACGAGGAGCGCCGCCGCCTGGCGCGCGAGCTGCACGACTCGACCGCGCAGAGCATCGCCGCGCTGGCGCTCGAGCTGGCGGTGGTGAGCCGTAGCTCGCTGTCGCCGCGCGCGCGCCACGCGCTCACCGAGGCCGAGCGGCTCGCCGATCAGAGCGCGCGCGAGCTGCGCACGCTGTCCTACCTGCTGCACCCTCCGCTGCTCGACGAGATGGGCCTCGCCAGCGCGCTGCGCGGCTACATCGACGGCTTCTCGAAGCGCAGCGGCATCGAAGTCCACCTCGACATGCCCGAAGACATTCAGCGCCTGCCCCGCGAAGTCGAGACCACCGTGTTCCGCATCGTGCAGGAGAGCCTGACCAACGTCCATCGCCACGCCGCGAGCCCCACCGCTCGCGTGCGCCTGGCGCTCGAGCCCGAGGGCATCCGGCTCGAGGTCGCGGATCAGGGCCGCGGCATGGCACCACACGAGACCAACGGCGCACCCGACCTGGAGCACCAACTCGGGGTGGGCATCGCCGGGATGAAGGAACGGGTCCGCCAGCTTGGCGGACAACTGGAGCTCGATTCGACCGACACCGGGGTCACGGTGCGGGCCATCCTCCCACGGAGTCAACCATGAGCACGACCATGACGACGACGCGGATTCTTCTGGCGGATGATCACGAAGTGGTGCGGCAGGGCCTGCGGGTCCTGCTCGAGGCGCAGCCGGGCTGGGAGGTGGTCGGTGAGGCCCAGAACGGGCGTGAGGCGGTGGACAAGGTGCGGAACCTGAAGCCCGACATCGTGGTGCTGGACGTGACCATGCCGGAGCTCAACGGGCTCGAGGCCACGCGCCAGATCCTCAAGTCGGCGCCGCAGACCGAGGTGCTGGTGCTGACCATGCACGAGTCCGAGCAGGTCGCGCGCGAGGTGTTGGCCGCCGGGGCGCGCGGCTACCTGCTCAAGTCCGACGCCGGCCGCGACCTGGTGAGCGCGGTGGACGCGCTGCGTCATCGCCGCCCGTTCTTCACCCCGCGCATCTCGCAGATGGTGCTGGAGGGATTCCTGCATGGCCCGGCGATCGGTGACGGGACCCACACCAAGCGCGACCTGCTGACGCCGCGCGAACGCGAGATCGTGCAGCTGCTTGCCGAGGGCAAGAGCAACAAGGAGGTCGCGACCTCGCTCGGCATCAGCCCCAAGACCATCGAGACCCACCGCGCGAACATCATGCGCAAGCTCAACCTCCACTCGGTGAGCGAGCTGGTACGCTTCGCGGTGCGGAACCGGATGGTGGAGCCGTAGCGGCCGACCGGCGGCGCGAGTGCTCCAGCGCACGCATCCGGCGGCGAGTCGGCCGCCGGATCGCCGGTGTCGGGTTGCGCGCTGGCGGTGTGAGCCTTCCTGAATACGAATTGACTTGACGTGCTGGCGAGCGCACATATCGGCGCCTCGCCTTCCGTTCTCGCGCCCCTCCGCCAGCGCGCCTGAGATGAGCGTGGCCGCCCCCGATTGAGCGTCGCCGACGTCGTCGCTGCGCAGCTGGACGTCGTGGCGTCCCCGGGGCTCCCAGAGCGCAGAAATAGTCCGTGCTATAAGTCGTGCGCCCTCGGCGTCCCGCCCCCGCGGAGTCACGCCTGTGCGCAACTATTCGCTGTCCCACGTTTCCGACGCCGCCCTGGCGCGGGACCTCGCCGCAGCCGCGGCCCGCGATCGCGCCGCCACTGCAAACCTACTCGCGCATATCGCCGAGTTCGATGCAAGGAAGCTCTACGTACCGGCGGCGCATCCGTCGATGTTCTCCTACTGCGTCGGGGAGCTGCGGCTCTCCGAAGACGCGGCCTACAAGCGTATCCAGGCGGCGCGGGCGGCGCGGAAGTTCCCGGCCATTTTCGAGGCCGTGGCGGACGGACGGCTGCACCTCACGGCCATCGTGATGCTGGGACCCTGGCTTACGCCCGAGAACGCCGGGGAGCTGCTGGCCGCGGCCACCCACAAGTGCAAGCCCGAGATCGAGCTGCTTCTGGCCACGCGCTTCCCGCAGCCCGACCTGCCCGCCCGAGTCGAAGCCATCTCCGCGGAATCGAACGGGCAACTGGTTCCAGAACCAGTTGGAGCCAGCGCGGGGGCGATGCAACTGGTTCCGGAACCAGTTGAGGCGCCTGGGCAGCGACCGAAGGTACAGCCCCTGGCGGCAGATCGCTACGGTATCCAGTTCACCGCGGACCAGGAGACGTATGACCTGCTGGGCGATGCCCAGGCCCTGCTCGGGCTCCCGTCGCGGTATCTGGCCCAGGTCTTCAAGCGGGCGCTCAAGGTGCTCGTGCGCGAGCTCGAGAAGCGCAAGTTTGCTGCGACCGACCGCCCTCGTCCCAGGCACCACCGCGCGTCCTCGAACCCCCGCTACGTCCCAGCACGCGTCAAGCTCGCGGTCTGGAAGCGGGATCAAGGGCAGTGCACGTTCAAGAACGAGGGCGTGCATGGCTCGAGTTCGACCACATCGAGCCGGTGGCGCGGGGAGGTACCGCAACCGTGGAAGGGATGCGGCTCCGATGCCGCGCCCACAACCAGTACGCAGCCGAGTGCGCGTTCGGCGCCGGGTTCGTGGACCGCAAGCGCGAGCAGGCCCGAGAGGCAGCGGCGCCGGCCCGGCGCAAGCAGGCTGCCGAGGAAGTGGTCCCGTTTCTCCGGACGCTCGGCTTCCGCGCCGACGAATCGCGCGCGGCAGCGGCGCTGTGCGAGGCGACGCCTGACGTCACGCTCGAGCAGCGGGTGAAGCTGGCGCTGACATACTTCGCGGACCGGAACTGCACGAGATGGAAGCCGCCGGCCGCACAAGCAGCGCCAGCATGAGGGTCGCCTGAGGTCGGTCGAGACCACCGGTCTCAAGGCCGTGACCGGTATCACGACGCCGTTCCGCCGGAGCGCCGGCGCACTCGGCGGCGAACGAATTGGTGGAGGCGGCGGGAATCGAACCCGCGTCCGAAAGCCGATCCCCAGGTAGTCCTACAGGCGTGTCCGGCCGTTTAGATCTCGCGCGCCCCCGCTCCGACCGGCGGGATCAGCAGCGCGCCAGCTCGATTGGATCTCGTCCGCGGCCCACGAGCGAGGGCGTTGGACCAGCCCGCGTTTGTCTGACGCTCGCACCGGCCCCCACGAGCGGGGTCCGGGCGACCGTCGCTACCTAATTAGGCAGCGAGAGCCATCTGCTCGTTGGCAGATGAATGTTCCCGCTTTTTTGACGAGGTCACGGGTCCCCGGCCTGCACTTCCTGGTTTTCAACCTCCGTCGAAGCCAATCGCCCCCACGTGCCACGGCTGCCGGGGAAGGCTCATCCGCTGCGTTGCCTTGCGGCAGAGCCTCGCGCGGCGGCCCGAGCACCCGGGCAGTTCTACCCGCGCTTTTGATGCTCAGAACGGGATGTCGTCGTCGGGGCCGCCGCCGAAGTCGGCGCCGGGCGAGTCGTCCTGCGGCGGCACCGTGGCGCCGGCGTCCTCAACGGGACGATCGGCGCGTCCGCCCAGGAGCTGCATGCTCTGGGCGACGATCTCGGTGCTGTAGCGCTTCTGACCCTGCTGATCCTGCCACTGGCGGGTGCGGATGCGGCCCTCGATGTAGACCTGCCGGCCCTTGACCAGATACTGGCCGGCGACCTCGGCCTGCTTGCCCCACAGCACCACGCGATGCCACTCGGTGGCTTCCTGCTTCTGGCCCGACTTGTCGGTCCAGCGCTCGGTGGTCGCGAGGCGCAGGTTGGCCACTGGCTGGCCGCCCTGGGTGTAGCGCAGCTCGGGATTCGCGCCCAGATTCCCGATCAGGATCACTTTGTTGACGCCGCTCATGCTCACGCTCCTCGAAAAAAAGTCCCCGTTGCGGGGGCTCACCGGAGGCGAGCATACGAGCCGCCCCGGGCCCGCGCAACAGCGGCCGCGCCGCGATCGGCGCGCCGGCGCGCGCTCGCGAGGTAGCAGCGGGAGCGGCAGCGGGTTGGGTCTCGCGCCCGTCTCCCCGTGCGGCCCCGGAACCCCACCCGCCGTAGCCGCGGCCGGTTGACGGGCCCCGAAGCCCCTGTCTATTCTCCTGCGAACGACTCTCGCAATGACGGGGCGTGGCGCAGCCCGGTAGCGCACCTGCTTTGGGAGCAGGGTGTCGGAGGTTCAAATCCTCTCGCCCCGACTTCGTGGCTCGCCCCCGGGGGTCGCCGCACGAATCGATCACCCGCGCCTGTAGCTCAGATGGATAGAGCAACGGATTTCTAATCCGTCGGTCGGGGGTTCGATTCCCTCCAGGCGCGCCACTTCGGGGCACCGTGCGCGCGGCGACCCGGGTTTCGTGGTGGTGGATGTAGCTCAGCTGGTAGAGCACTGGACTGTGGCTCCAGGTGTCGCGGGTTCGAACCCCGTCATCCACCCCAACCATCTTCCGGGCGTGGGCCGCGTGGCCGGTGGGCCACCGCCGCCCGCGCCATGCGAGGCTCACACGACCGCTTCCAGCCCCGCGGCGGGCGGCGCCGCGCTCCCCCGCGCCCGCATCGTCTGCACCCTCGGTCCCGCGACCGATTCGCCCGCGTCGATCCGGGCGCTGCTCGACGCCGGCATGAGCGTGGCGCGCCTCAACTTCTCGCACGGCACGCACGAGGAGCACGCACTCACCTACCGCCGGGTGCGCGAGGCCTCGGACGCCGCCGGGCGTGCGGTCGGGATCCTCGCCGATCTGCAGGGGCCGAAGATCCGCCTCGCCACCTTCGCCCGCGGCCCGGTGACGCTCGCCACCGGGGCCGAGTTCACGATCACCACCGAGCCGTGCGCGGGCGACGAGCGCCGCGCCTCGACCACCTACGAGGCGCTGGCGCGCGACCTCAAGCCCGGCGATCCGGTGCTGATCGACGACGGGCTGGTGCGCCTGACGGTGCTGGCGAGCGACGGCCGCGCGGTGCGCTGTCGCGTGCTCGAGGGCGGCCCGATCTCGGATCACAAGGGCATCAACCTGCCCGGGGTCCAGGTCAGCGTACCGCCGCTCACCGCCAAGGACCTCGACGACCTGCGCTTCGCGCTCTCGCTGCGCGTCGATCTGGTCGCGCTCTCGTTCGTGCGCTCGGCCGCGCACGCTGCGGTGGCGCGGCGCGAGATGGAATCACTCGGCGCCCGCCTGCCGCTGATCGCCAAGCTCGAGAAGCCCGAGGCCGTCCTGGATCTCGAGAACATCGTCGCCGCCTTCGACGGCCTGATGGTGGCGCGCGGCGACCTCGGGGTCGAGATGCCGCTCGAGCACGTGCCGCTGGTCCAGAAGCGCGCCGTGGCGCTGGCGCGCCGCCATGCCAAACCGGTGATCGTCGCGACCCAGATGCTCGACTCGATGATCCACCACTCGCGCCCGACCCGCGCCGAGGTCTCGGACGTCGCGAACGCGGTGCTCGACGGCGCCGACGCCCTGATGCTCTCGGGCGAGACCAGCATGGGCGAGTTCCCGGTCGAGTCCGCGGCCACCATGGCGCGCATCATCGCGGCGGCGGAAGCGGACGCGTCCGCGGGCGGCGCGCGCTGGGAGGCGGGCGCGGCGAGTGCCTCGGGCGGGGCGCCGGAGCCGCTGAGCCGCGAGCGCGCGATCGCGACCGCCGCGGTCCAGGTGGCGCGCGACCTGTCGGCGCGCGCCCTGGTCGCCTTCACGCACACCGGCGCCACGGCGCGCTGCCTCGCCAGCCACCGGCCCTCGATGCCGCTGCTCGCGTTCACCACCGAGCCGGCGGTGCGCAGCCAGCTCGCGCTCAGCTGGGGGGTCGAGACCTACCTGGTGCCGGCGGTCGAGACCACCGACGCGATGATCACCCAGGTGGATCGCGCGCTGCTCGAGCTGGGACGCGCAGCACCCGGCGAGGCGGTGGTGATCGTCGCCGGCACCCCGCCGGGCAGCGCGGGCGCCACCAACACGCTGCGCGTCCATCACGTCGGCGGACGATAGGGGGCGGGGGGCCGGCAGCCGCCGGCCCCCGGGCTACGCCTCCAGCTTGATCGTGATCAGTTCGGCCAGGCGCCGCATCGCTAGGGCGCGGTGGGAGATCGCGTTCTTCTCGGCCTCAGCCAGTTCGGCGAGGGTGCGGCCGTCGGGAAGCTCGAACACCGGGTCGTAGCCGAAGCCGCCCGAGCCGCGCGGCGCCGCGGCGATGCGGCCCTCCAGCACGCCGTGCGCGGCCAGCTCGACGCCGTCGGGCCAGCACGCCACGCACACCGCGCGGAAGCGCGCGTCGCGCCGCGCGGCCGGGACGCCGGCCAGCTCGGCCAGCAGCTTGCGCACGTTGTCGGCGTAGCTCGCCTGCGGGCCGGCGTAGCGCGCGGCCTGCACGCCGGGGCGGCCGTCGAGCGCGTCGACCTCGAGCCCGGTGTCGTCGGCGACCGCCGGCAGCCCGGTGTGGGCGAGCGCGGCACGCGCCTTGATGCGCGCGTTCTCGTCCAGCGTGGCGCCGGTCTCGGCCGGCGGGGCGGCCCCCGGGACGTCGGCGAGCAGCACCACCTCGAAGCCGGGCCGATCGAGCAGCGCCGCGAGCTCGCGACCCTTGTCGCGGTTGAAGGTGGCGAGGACGAGCTTCACGCCGGGGCGGGGGGCAGCAGTCCGGAGTCGCCCAGCAGCCGCCGCTGCGCCGCGATGACGCGGCGGATGCCGAGGCGTGCGAGCGCGAGCAGCGAGCGCAGCTCCTGCTCGCTGAACGCCCGCGACTCGCCGGTGCCCTGCACCTCGACGAAGCGTCCGGCGCCGGTCATCACCACGTTCATGTCGACCTCGGCGCCCGAATCCTCGGCGTAGTCGAGGTCGAGCAGCGGCACGCCGCGCACCAGCCCCACCGAGATCGCCGCCACGGTGTCGCGCAGCGGCGGCCCGCCGAGATGGCCGCGGTTCGAGAGCGTCACCAGCGCATCGTGGAGCGCGATCAGCGCCCCGTTGATGGCCGCGGTGCGGGTGCCGCCGTCGGCCTCGATCACGTCGCAGTCGAGGATGATGGTGCGCTCCCCGAAGCGGGTGAGATCGGTCACGGCGCGCAGCGAGCGGCCGATCAGGCGCTGGATCTCCTGCACCCGCCCGCCGGTCTGGCTGGTGCGCGGCGTGCGCTCGCCGGTCGAGCGCGGCAGCATGCCGTACTCGGCCGTGACCCAGCCGCGGCCCTGGCCGCGCAGCCACCCCGGCACGCGATCCTCGACGGTCGCCGCGCACATGACGCGGGTGCGCCCCGCGCTCACCAGCGCCGAGCCCTCGGCGTGCGCCAGCACGCCGCGCTCGACCTTGAACGGCCGCGCCTGGCGCGGGCCGCGGCCCCCCGCCCGCGCCGGGCGCGCGGCGGCGGGGACGCCCGCCGCGCGCTCGCGGATCGCCGCCGGCGGACGGGTCACGACGCCGCCCCGCGAGCCTCGCTCTGCGGACGCTCGAACCACGGCAGGTCGGTCTGATCGACGATGGTGGTGGGCGGCAGCTGGCGGCCCAGGAACGCCTGGGCGATGCCGGCGAAGTTGATGCGCTCGTCGCTGAGGAAGAAATGGTGCTGGGGCGCCCCGCCGGCGAGCTGGCCGCGCTCGCGCAGCAGCTGGGCGGTGGCGCGCGCCGCTTCGGCGCCCGAGTCGATGAGCCTGACCACCGGGCCCATCAGCTCGTGGACCAGCGGGGCGATCAGCGGGTAATGGGTGCAGCCGAGGATCAGGCTCTCGAGCCGGCCGTTGATCAGCTCGAGCAGGTATTCGCTCGCGACCGTGCGGGTCACGGCGTGATCCATCCAGCCCTCCTCGATCAGCGGCACGAACATCGGGCAGGCGCGCGAGATCACCGCCGCGCCCGGCATCAGGCGGTGGATCGCCTGCGGATAGGCCTCGCTGCGCACCGTGGCCAGCGTGCCGATGATGCCGATGCGGCCGCGCGGGCTGGCCGCGACCGCGGCGCGCGCGGCGGGCTCGATCACGCCCACCACCGGGAGCTCGAGGCGCCGCGTCAGCTCGTCGAGCGCGTACGACGACGAGGTGTTGCACGCTACCACCAGGCACTTGATGTTCTGCCGCACCAGGAACGCGGCGATCTCGAGGCTGAATCGCGTCACGGTGTCTCGCGACTTGGTGCCGTAGGGCAGCCGCGCGGTGTCGCCGAAGTAGATCACCGACTCGTGCGGCAGCACCCGGAACAGCTCGCGCACCGTGGTGAGGCCGCCGAGGCCGGAGTCGAAAACGCCGATCGGCCGCGGGTCGTGGGTGGCGGGCATCGGGCCTCCGGCGCGCCTCAGCGCAGATCGCCGGCCGCGAACGCCCGGTCGCAGTCGACGTGTCCGCCCAGGGTGGTGAGCGGCTCGCCACCGCTCGTGAGCATCACGCGCTGCGCCTCGGGCAGGTTGGCGAGCAGGGTGCGCACCACCGAGCCCACGGTCAGGTACTCGGCGGTCGAGCCGCCGTGGAAGTCGCGGAACGCGGGGGTGAGATCGAGGGTCACGAGACCGTGATGATCGATGTAGACGTGGCGCACCGCCGTGCCCGCGGGCAGCAGCGACACGCCACCTTGCTGCGGGCCGCGCGCCAGCTCGCGGATCAGGCTTTCGACGCGCTCGTGAAGCGCCGGCCGCGACTCGATCGCCCGCATCTCCCCCGCCAGGCTGTCGCCACCCGGGGTGGCGAAGTAGAGCCGGACGTCGAGCGTCTCGGCGTGGCTGGTATCGCGCGCGGCCGGGGCGCGGCGCGGCGGGATCGCCCCGCCACGTTCCGGGATCCGCCCCGGCCTCGGCCCTTCGCGCGTCATGGCCCACGCTAGCACGGCGATGAAGAGCCCGCCAATGATGAGGGTGCGCCGGCGCACTAGTTGGTGCTCCGCCACGCCGCGATCGCCTGGGCGAGCGTCGTGGCGATGGCGCGCAGGCCGTCGGGGCGCCGCAGGCGCTCGGCATCGGCCGGCGCGGTCAGGGTCGCGCACTCCAGCATCAGGCACGGCGCATCGACGCCGGTGAGCGGCGCCGGCACGAACTCGCGCACCCGCACCGGGCCGAGGTCGTGCAGCGTGAACGCCGAGCGCACCGCTTCGGCCAGCGCGCGGCTGCGCGCGCTGTGGGCCAGCGCGGCCGCGCCCCACGGCGTGAGCGTGAACGCCCCGGCCACGACCGGCGCCGGGCGCCCGGCCGGCGGGCACCACACCGTCACGCCGCGCGAGCGCGCGACCGGGAAGCCGTCGAAGTGCAGCGACACGAAGAGATCGGCGCGCGCGTGGTTCGCGGTCTCGGCGCGCTGGCGCGCGGCGACCTCGCGGTCGTCGTCGCGGGTGAGCAGCACGCGCGCGGTGCGCGTCCTCTCCAGCTCGTCCCGCAGCAGCCGGGCGAGCGCGAGCGTCAGCTGCTTCTCGGTGAGCCCGGCCGCGCTCACCCCCTCGTCGGCCCCGCCGTGGCCGGGATCGAGCACGATGGTCGGAGTGCCGGGCGGCAGCACCACCGCCTCGGGTGCGAACGCCTCGAACGGCGGCTTCGCCGAGCGCGAGACCTCGAGCACCACCCGGCGCTGCTCCGGCTCGCGCCGCAGCCGGAACCCGGCCGCCGCCGGTCCGATGGTGAGCTCGAAGGCGCAGCCCGAGACGGTGCCGATCGGGCGCAGCGCCTGGACCAGGCTGCCGCGCGGCGGCGGCGCCGGCGGCCCGCCCGCGAAATAGCCGCTGAAGCGCAGGCGGAACTGGGCGCGCAGACGGTCGGCGACGATCGCCTCGTCGGCGCGGTCGGCCCCGAAGATCAGGCGCGTCACGCTGTCGCCGACCGCCACCTCGAGCAGGCGCACCACGCCGCCGGGCGGCAGCACCACGATCGCGTCCTTGAGCGGGTCGTAGAGCAGCCGCGCCAGCGATGGCTCGCGCGGCAGCGTGTCGACGAACGCCGCCGGCACCATCAGCTCGCCGCCGGTGAGGCGCGCCGGATAGGGCAGGCGCACCAGCGACGAGTCGATCGCTGCGAACGGGTTGTCGGGCACCAGGCTGACGTGGTGGCGCCCGACGTCGAGCGTCAGCCGCCGCACGTCGGCGCGCCAGCTGCGGCGCGCGTAGAGCAGGCGCGCGACGTCGTTGACGCCGATGTAGGCCTGCCCCTCGATGCGGCGCGCCGGCACGCTTTCGGCGACCGGGCTGAGCGGCAGCGACCCGGTCGCGGGCGGCGCGCTCGCGGGCGCAGCGCGCGCGCCCGGCGGCGCGGCGTGCGCGGCGACCGCCGGCGTGGCATGGACGGCGCTCGCGGGCGCCGGGGGGGTGTGGCTCGCCGGCGCCGGGGGCGCGCTCCCGGCCGCGAGCAGCGCGATCAGCGTGAGCCCCGCGGCCCCGAGCCGGATCATTCGCCCCGCGCCCCGCGGCCGTGTCCCGGCCGCGCCGCGCGCTCGCGCGCGATCTCGCGCCGGGCGTCGCGCTCGGCGATCGCGTGGCGCTTGTCGTGGGTCTTCTTGCCGCGCGCCAGCGCCACCAGCAGCTTGGCGCGCCCGCGCGAGAAGTAGAGCTTGAGCGGCACGATGGTCAGCCCCTTCTGCGCCACCCCGGCGCGCAGGGTGTCGATCTGGGCGCGGTGGAGCAGCAGCTTGCGGGCCCGCACCGGGTCGGGGTTGGCGCGGTTGCCCTGCTCGTAGGGCGGGATGTGGAGCTGGCGCACCCACGCCTCGTCGCCGGCGACGTCGGCGTAGGCCTCGGCCAGGCTGGCGCGGCCGTTGCGCAGGCTCTTGACCTCGGTGCCGGTCAGCACCAGCCCGGCCTCGAAGGTGTCGAGGATGAAATAGTCGTGGCTCGCCCGGCGGTTCTGCGCCACCAGGCGTTCGCCGGACGAGGTGTCACGCGCCATGGCTGGCCCGCCCCCGATCGCGAGCGCCGTGCCCGTTCACGCGGAAACGGCCCCGCTTGCTCTCGCTCGGGGCCGCAGATCTGGGGCACGCATAGGGTCCGATGTGGTGCGGAAGGGGGGATTTGAACCCCCACACCCTTTCGGGCGCTAGAACCTGAATCTAGTGCGTCTGCCAGTTCCGCCACTTCCGCACGCGTCGCGCGCGACTATAGGAGTGCCGGCGACGGGCCGTCAACGCGTGCAGTCTCCGCGGGTGCCCGAGCGATCGAGTACCGGCCGATTGTTGCCTCTCTCGGCCGGTGCTGGGATCGCTCGGGCACCCGCCGGGCCGGCGGCAGGCGCGGTCGACGCCCTCAGCGCCCGGGCTTGCGCGCCAGGGCGCGCTCGGCGGCCGCGACGATGTCCCGGGCGCGCAGGCCGAAGGCGTCCATGAGCTCGGCGGGCTTGCCGCTCTGCCCGAAGCGGTCCATGACCGCGACGAACTCCATCGGCACCGGATGGCTGCGCACCACCACCTCGGCGACCGCGCCGCCCAGGCCGCCGTTCACCTGGTGCTCCTCGGCGGTGACGATCACCCCGGTCTCGCGCGCGCAGCGCTCGATCAGCGCCGCGTCGATCGGCTTGATGGTGTGGAGATCGACCACCCGCGCGGCGATCCCGCGCCCCGCCAGGGTTTCGCGCGCGCGCAGCGCCTCGTAGACCATGACCCCGCAGGCGATGATGGTGAGGTCGCGCCCCTCGGCGAACACCTCGCCGCGCCCGAAGGTGAAGGGCGTGTCCTCGGCGGTCACCACCGGCACGTCCTCGCGCCCGAAGCGCAGGTAGACCGGACCCGGGTGGCGGGCCGCCGCCAGGGTGGCCTTGTAGGTCTCCCAGTAGTCGGCCGGCACGATGATGCTCATGTTGGGGATGGAACGGATGATGCTGATCTCCTCCATCGCCTGATGGGTGGCGCCGTCGGGGCCCACCGAGATGCCGCCGTGCGCGCCGCCGATCTTCACGTTGAGGTTGGTGTAGGCGACGGTGACGCGGATCTGGTCGGCGGCGCGACAGGAGGCGAACGCGCCGTAGGTGGCGAAGAACGGAATCTTGCCCATCGCCGCGAGCCCGGCGGCGATTCCGGTCATGTTCTGCTCCGCGATCCCCACCTCGATGAAGCGCTCCGGGAAGCGCTCGGCGAAGAAGTTGACCATGGTCGACTCGGTGAGGTCGCCGACCAGCACGACGATGCGCGGATCGCGCTCGCCCAGCGCCACCAGCGCACGGCCGAAGCCCTCGCGCGTCTTCTTCATCTCGACCTTGTCGGGCAACGCGATGGTGGCGCTCATCTCAGCCCTTCATCAGGCGCTCGGACCACTCGGCGTACGAGGTGCCGAGCTCCTTGAGGGCCACCTCGGCCTGATCGGGCTTGGGCGGCTTGCCGTGCCAGCGGTAGTCGTCGGCCATGTACGAGACCCCCCGGCCCATCACGGTGTGGGCCAGGATCACGGTCGGCGCGCCCCGGCGCTCGCGCGCCTCGCGCAGCGCGCGCAGGATGTCGGGGATGTCGTGGCCGTCGCACTCCAGCACGTGCCACTCGAACGCGCGCCATTTGTCGGCCAGCGGCGCCACGCCCATGATGTCCTCGACGTCGCCGTCGATCTGCTTGCGGTTGTAGTCGATGAACGCGCACAGGTTGTCGAGCTTGAAGTGCCCCGCGAACATCGCCGCCTCCCAGATCTGCCCCTCCTGCTGCTCGCCGTCGCCCATGACGCAGTAGATCCGCCGCGGGTGGCGGTCGATCCGCGCCGCCATCGCCACCCCGCAGCACACCGACAGGCCCTGGCCCAGCGAGCCCGCCGACACCTCGATGCCGGGGGTGTCGTGGGCCGAGGGATGGCCCTGGGGGTGGCCGTCGAAGGCGCGGAACTTGAGCAGGTCGCGGAGCGGGAAGTAGCCGCGCTCGGCCATCAGCGAGTAGATGAGCGGGCTGATGTGCCCGATCGAGAAGTGCCAGAAGTCGCGCTCGGGCCAGCGCGGGTTGCGGGGATCGATGTTGAGCTCGTGGAAGAACAGCGCGGTGCCGAAGTCGGCCGAGGAGAGCGGCCCCCCGGAGTGACCGGTCTGGGACTTGGAGAGCAAGGTGATGATGTCGCGGCGGATCTCGAGCGCCTTGGCCTCGAGCCGCGCGACGTCCCACTCGAGGCGCCCGGCGCGGTGGGCGGCGTCGGTGTCGCTCGGGGGCAGGGTGTTCGGGGCCATGGTTTTCGGGGGCATCGGGACCTCGTCGCCGGGGCCCACGGCGCGGGAGCGGCCGCGAGCCACGGAGCGGATGGGCGGAAGCACGCCAAAGCTACATCCCGCGGCGCGCACCGGTCAAACCTGGCGTGCGGGCGTGAGGCTCGAGAGCGCCAAAAGTCGGGCAGCGTGTATGGGCCGAGAACGGCAACCATTGGCCGACACAGCGGAGAACGGTCACCACGCTGCAACCCGCGTGACGCGGACGGCGGGGAGGTGGGTACGGGCCGATTGTTGCCTTTCTCGGCCCGTACCCACCTCCCCGCCGTCCACGTCACGCCTCGAGCGCCTCACCGATAGAGCGTCTTGATCCTCCCCCAGCTGCGGTGCTCGACGGGCGTGCTGCCGCACACGTTCGCGGTGCCGGGTGTGGGCACGCAGCCGTTGCCGGCGGGCGGCAGCGTTCCGGTGTAGGGATCGAGCCCGTCGAACAGCGCCCATGATCCGGTGCCATCCGGGTAGCGCCCGATCGAGCGGTCGGCGGCCGCCTCGTGGCTGGTGTAGGCATAGCTGTCCATCAGCACGGTGTCCGCGCCCGTCACCTTCCACAGCATGACCTTGTCGGCGCTGTTCGAGAGCGAGAGCCCGAAGGCGGGCTCGCCGTTGGCGCGTTCCCAGTTGTAGGAGTCGCTCCCGAAGATCACGCGTCGCTCGCCCGGCGCGAGGCTGCCCGAAAAAGCGTAGCGCGGGATCTGATCGCCATCGGTGATGAGCCAGCCGCTGAGGTCGAGCGGCGCCACGTCGAGGTTCTCGACCTCGACCCATTCGTCGTCACGGGAGGAGAAGGCGCCGTTCCCGTCCCAGTCGCGCGCCGGACCGGCGAGAATCTCGTTCAGGACCAGGGGCGTGAGCGAAGCCGGGGTCGGGATGGGCTGCGGCAGCCGGACAGGGGTGGCGAGGGCGGGCAGGGCGAGGGTGAGGAGGACGAGGCACAGCGCGGGTCCAAGACGCACGGTCGACTCCGGCGGGGGCGGATCGCGGGGGCCTGGAAAGGAGGGCGGCGCGGGAAACTGCACGGCCCGTGCCACGGCGGGGCCGCGCCGCGACCGGAACCCGGCGGAGCCATGCGTCCACCTCGTGTGCGGCGCTGTCGCCGGCGGCGACAGCCGGCGGGCGGCCACGAGCTAGGTGTGAAGTCTAAACACGTTGTTCACAGTCTCGGCGCCTTCCCGTCAGAGGGTGTTTGTGACCGCCCAGGCCACAACCCCAGTCAGGAGGGCCTTCTAGACGAAGTACGGCGCATCCACGATCTGTTAGACGCAAGGGGATCAGAGTGAACAACGTCTTTGGAATTCACAGCTAGGGGCTGAAGTGAACGATCACTCCCGAGGTCCCGACCGCATACACGTTGGTCGCCGAGATCCCCCACACCGCGTAGAGGTCCTGGGTGGTTCCGCTGGTCAGCGCGCCCCAGGCGCCGCCGCTGGAGTGGAGAATGGTGCCGCCCGCGCCCACCGCGAACACGTCGGTCGCCGAGCTGCCCCACACGCCGCGCAGCGCCACCGTCGTCCCGCTCGGCTGCGCGCCCCAGTTGATGCCGTCATAGTGGAGAATCGTCCCGTTCGCTCCCACCGCGAACACGCTGGTCGCCGAGCTCTCCCACACCCCGTACAGGTTCCGGGTCGTCCCGCTCACCTGCGCGATGATGCTGATGCCATCGGAGTGGAGAATGGTCCCGTTTCCCCCCACGACGAAGATGTCGCTCGACGAGGTTCCCGAGATTCCGGTGAGCGCCTCGGTGGTCGGGCTTACCAGAGAGCTCCAGTTGCCGCCGCTCGATGTGAGGATGGTGCCGCCATTCCCGACCGCGAACACGTCGGTCGCCGAGCTTCCCCACACGCCGGCAAGGGCCTGCGAGGTTCCGCTGTTCTGCCCGGTCCAGGTCGTGCCGGTCGAGTGCGAGACGGCGCCGTTCGCTCCCACGGCGTAGACGTCGGTCGATCCGCTTCCCCATGTGCCGGCGAGGACCTGCACGGTTCCGCTGTTCTGCCCGGTCCAGGTGGTGTCGTTCCAATGCATGACGGCGCCGTTCGCTCCCACGGCGTACACGTCGCTCGATGCGCTCCCCCACGCGCCGTAGAGGGCCACCCGCGGCTGAGCGGTCCAGGGGCCGCCACTGGAGTGGAGGCAGGTGCCGGCATTTCCGACCGCGAATACGTCGCTCGCAGAACCCCCCCACACGCCGTTCAGCGCCTGGAGGGTTCCGCTCATCTGCGGGGTCCAGGTGCTGCCGTCGTAGTGGAGGATGGTGCCGTTCCATCCCACCGCGAACACGTCGCTCGCCGAGCTTCCCCACACGCTGATCAGGTTCTGGTTCGTGCCGCTCGCCTGCAGACTCCAGACGCTCCCGTCGTAGTGGACGATCGTGCCGTGCACCCCGACGGCGAACACGTCGGTCGCGGAGCTTCCCCACACGCTGGTCAGTTGCTGGGTGGTCCGGCTGTCCATCGGCGCGCTCCATTGGCTGCCGTCGTAGCGGAAGATGCGCCCGGCGACGCCCACCGCGAACACGTTGGTCGGCGAGCTCCCCCACACGCCGAGGAGCGCCGCGGCCGGCGTGACCTTCGTCGGGGCGCTCCAACTGCCGCCATTGAACTGGAGGACGACGCCCGTGTCTCCCACGGCGAATACGTTGCTGGACGACGTTCCCCACACCCCGTAGAGGTTCGCGGAGTTCTGATTCGTCTGACGACTCCAGGCATTGCCGTCGTAGTGGACGATGACGCCCTGATAGCCGACCGCGAACACGTCGGTCGCCGAGCTCCCCCATACGCCGACGAGGTTCTGGAAGGTGCCGCTGGCTCGAGGCGTCCAGACGCTGCCGTCGTAGTGGAGGATGCTGCCGCCGGCGCCCACCGCGTGAACGTCGCTGGCCGAGCTGCCCCACACCGCCCGCCCGTTCGGGCCCTCCGTCCTCCAGACCGCGGTGGGCGCGGGGGTGGTGGGGCTGCTGGAATGACCGCAGCCCGCGAGCACGGCGAGCAGGGAGGCGCCGGCGAGCAGGCACGACCGGGTCGTCGGGGTTCGAGGGGACATGAATCGGTGCGCCCGGCTACCGCGCGCGCACGCTCAGGAACTCGCCGATGCTCTGCAGTCCGAGCTTGAGGTTCTGCACCGAGTTGGCGTACGAGAGCCGGAGGAAGCCCTCGCCGTGGGCGCCGAACGCGGTGCCCGACAGGCACGCGACGCCGGCCTGCTCGAGCAGCTGCTTCGCCAGCTCGGCGCTCTTCACGCCGGTGCCGGTGATGTTGGGGAACACGTAGAACGCCCCCTTCGGCATGAAGCAGCGCACCCCCGGGATCGCGTTCAGTCCCTCGACCATGAGGTCGCGGCGCACCCGGAACTCCTCGACCATGGCGTGGACCTCGTTCTGCGGCCCGGTCAGCGCCGCCTGTCCCGCCTTCTGGATGAAGGTCGAGGTGCAGGAGTTCGAGTTGGTCATGAGCCGCGCGACGTGGACGGCGAGCTGTCTCTCCATGATGCCGAAGCCCAGGCGCCAGCCGGTCATCGCGTAGGTCTTCGAGAAACCGTCGAGCACGATGGTGCGCTCGGCCATGCCGGGCAGCGAGGCGATCGAGAGGTGGCGGCCCTGGTACAGGATGCGGGCGTAGATCTCGTCGGACAGGATGTGGAACGAGTGCTTGCGCGCCAGCGCCGCGATGCCTTCGACGGTCTCGGGCTTGAGCACCGCACCGGTCGGATTGTGCGGCGAGTTGAGCACCAGCAGCCGGGTGCGCGAGCTGATGCGGTTCTCGAGGTCCTTGAGGTCGAGATCGAAGTCGTTCTTCTCGTGCAGCGCGAGCGGCACCGGGCGCGCGCCGATGAAGTGAGCGACCGATTCGTAGATCGGAAAGCCGGGGTTGGGATACAGCACCTCGTCGCCTTCCTCGAGCAGCGCCAGCATGACGAAGAACATGATCGGCTTGGCGCCGGGGGTGACGACGACGTGGTCGGCGTCGCAGGGAATGCCGCGCTCCTTGTTCCAGATCTCGGCGATCACCTTGCGGAACTCGGGCAGCCCGGCCGAGGGGCCGTAGTGCGTGAAGCCCTCGTCGAGGGCCGCGGTGGCCGCCTTGCGGATGTAGGCCGGGGTGTCGAAATCGGGCTCGCCGATCTCGAGGTGGACCACCTGCCGCCCGGTGGCCTCGAGGGCGCGCGCCCGTGCCAGCACCTCGAAGGCGGTTTCGGTTCCGAGTCGGCTCATGCGCTGCGCGAATCTCATGGCACCCTCCCGTCGGGGCGATGCGCCCCTTTCAGCCCGAGCGGCGGATCGACGCACGCCGCAACCAGTCCAACGTCCACTGCACGCGCGGCGCGCCGCCCGCCGTGACCGTCCATGCGGCCGTCGCCCGCGCCACCCCGCGCGCCAGCGGCAGCTCGATCTCGACCCGGGTGCGCTCCCCCGCGCCGCTCAACGCGCGCAGGGTCAGCCGGTCGCTCCCGGCCTCGGCGAGATAGACGCTCTCGCCGCTCCGTGTCCGGTAGACCCCGTGCGTGACCCGGATCCGGGCGCCGCGCGGGCCCTCGAGCGCCACCCCGGCCGTGGTCACGCTGCGCACCGCCTCGCGTGCCCACGATCGCGCGCCCCACAGCTCCTGGCGCAGCGCGAGCGTGAGAGGCCCGGGACCACCGCGCCACTCGGCCCACGCGCCCTGACGCAGCGCGCCGGGGCGCGAATCCGGGTCGCGCCGCGCCCCGCGCTGCTCCTCGAGGCCCGCGGACCACCTTGCATGGTGAGCCAATCGACCCTCGAACTCAAGCGCGGCACGCGCTCCGCCGCGGCCGGGGCGGAAGCGCCACAGCGCGGCGCCGAGCCGGGCGCGCACCGCGGACCCCGGCGGCTCGAGGCCCGCGACCAGCAGCTGCGCCGGATCGCCGCGGCTCGCCGGCGTGAGGGACCGGAATCCCGCCAGCCCGCCCCGCGCCCGCGCGACCAGCCGGGAGCCGCCCAGAGCGCCCGCGAGCCCGGCCTCGGCGCGCCAGCGGCCGCCGCGGTCCATGGCCAGCTCCCCGGCGCCGCGGCTGCGCTCGAACGCGACGCTCACCGCCCCGCCCGGTGAGACCGGCACGGGCTTCGATGCCGCGGCGCCCGCGACCAGCACGCCGAGGCTCACGCGCGCGTAAGAGAGCCGGACGCCCGCGAGCGCGCGGCCGCCGAAGCGCCCGGCCAGCGCCTCGAGCGCACCCCCGCTGCCGACGCCCGACACCCAGCGCACCGCGTCGCCGCGCCCCGCCGCCGACGGCCCGCGCGCGCTCCCGCCCGCGGCCAGGCGCCACGGCTCGGCCGCGCTCCCGAGCGCGAGGCCCCGGCCCCAGCTCGCGCGCAGCCGGCCCGCGCTCAAGGTGCCGTGCGCGGTACGGGCGGTGATCGAGCCGCCCGCCAGCGCATCGCCCGCGGCGTCGCGCTCCTCGCCCGAGATCGCGCCGTCGCTGAAGCGCAGCCGGCGGCGCGACTGTACGCGCCCGCCGCGGCCGGTGGCGCCGAGGTCGGCCTCGGCGTAGCCGGCGGCGAGCGAGTCGCCCGGCTCTTCCTCGTAGTCGACGCCGTCGGGCGCCGAGGCCGGGGGCTCCTGGGGCGCCGCCGACAACGAGTCCTCGGCGACCGGTGCCACGGCCGCGCTGTCGGCCGGCGCGGGCGCGGCACGCACCGCGGTGGCCAGCGGCCACAGCCACGCCGCGGTCGCGACGCGCGCCAGCCACGACCGCCCGCGGCTCATGGCAGGGCGTCGGATGACGGGACGGACGGCGGCTCGACCGGGGCGTGCCCGCCGCCACGGCGCTCCAGCATCACCATGAGCGACACGGTCTCGCCGAGCACCGGATGGCTCGACACCTCGGCCGCGGCCCGCACCACGCCGGCCTGCGCCGCCACGCCGATGCCGCCTCGCAGCGGAGCGTCGCGCGCCCGCCCCCAGACCGCGCACGGCCCCGCTGCGAGGCTGAGGCCGAGCTCGTGGTCCGCGGGCGCCGAGGCCCCGGGCGGCGCGGCCCGGCGCGTCAGCCACAGACCGCCGGCCGGCGCATGCCACAGGCCGCCGATCTCGAGTCCGCGCCGCAGCGGAGGGGCGGCGCCGCGCACCCGCAACTGCGGCGCCGACGCCCACAGCGCGATCCCACCGCCCGCCGCGACCCAGGCCGCGGCGCCGGCCTCGAGCCCGACGCCCTTTCCCAGCGGCCCGGGCGCCGGGTCGGGAGCGCGATCGCGGCGGACGATGGCGCGGATCGAGCCGCCGGCGCCGCGCTCGGCGCCGCCGAGCACCAGACCGAACGCGGTCCAGCCCTGCTCCGGATCGCCGGTCTGCGAGAGCCCGGCCGCGGCGACCGCCCCGCGCCGTGTGCCGGCGAGCGCGGTGGCGCGGGTGACGAGATCGGGGAGCCCGAACCAGCGCGTGGTGGCCCCCGCGACCGCGAACGGCGCCGGGGTCGCGGGCGGCGCGCCTTCGAGCAGCGCCAGGGGATCGCCCGCCGGCCCGGCGGGCGACGGCGCCACGAAGTCCTGCGCCGGGGCCACGCCCGAGGTGACGCCGGCGGTGAGCAGCGCCACGGCGAATGTCAGCCGTCTCATCGCGCGCCGCCCTCGATCCTGAGCGCGCGCGTCTCGACCAGCGAGGCGCCGCGCGCGAGATCCGTGGCCTCGAGCGCCACGACGTAGACGCCGGACGGCAGCCCGTCGGCGGAGAAGCGCCGCTCGCCGCGCTGCGCCACCTCGGTCTCGGCGAGCGCCACCGCGGCGCGGCGCCCGAAGAGGTCGTACAGCTCGATCGTCACCCGCCCGCGCGGCCAGGGCAGCGCCCATGCCAGCGACAGCTCGCCGCCCGCCCGCAGCCGCCGGGCCGAGAGCTGGAAGTGCGCGGCGACCGCGGGCGGTGATCGCGGCGGCGACAGCGGCGTGCCGCCCGGGTCGGAGTCCGGACCCCAGCCGCCCGCGACGTCGCGCTCGAGCGGCACGCCGGCGGGAATCCCGGCGGCGGAGTAATCGACGCGATCGGAGCGCGTGCCGTCCCGCTCGCGCAGCACCACCGCGTCGGCGAAGCCGTTCGAGTCGTCGGTGTTGTTGAGGCTCGGCCAGGGCTCGACCTGCCACACACGGCGCGCATCGAGGCCCGGATGGCGGGCGAGGAACGCGGCGCGGTCCTGGGCGAGGATGGCGAGGCTGTCGGGATCGAGCCGCCCTTCGCCCGCGCTCGGCGTGCCGCGCGCGGGATGGCGGTCGGAGAGCGTGAAGGCGCCCGGGTCGACCGCGGCGGCGGCGGAGCGCACTTCGATCCACTCGCCTTCGCCGGCCACGGGATGGAACTGGATCTCGGTGATCGCGAGCGGTCCCGGTCCGACGCGGGCGGTGAGCGAGTCGGCGTCGTTGCCGGGCTCCTCGTCGCCCGCCAGCGCCAGCCGCGCCTCGATCACGAGCTTGCCGGCGGGCAGCGCGGGCAGCGCGATCGTGAACGCCGCGGTGTCGCCGGGCGACAGCGCGACCTCGAGCCGGCCGCCGCCGAGCGCCGCGCCTCCCGCGCCGGCGGCGAGCGTGGCCTCGTCCGCCGCGACCGCGGTGCCGCCCCGGTTGACGAGCCGGCCCGAGAGCGTGGCGGGCGCTCCCGGCCCCGGCTGCTCGGGCGCCAGCGCCAGCGAGCCGCGCACCAGCGCGAGGTCGCGACCGGGCTGGTTGGCGCGCCCCGGCGACGGGGCCGCGGCGCGGAAATCGCGCGCGTTGCTCCCCAGGTCCGCGCCGTCCGGGACGCGCGCCAGCGACTGCCCGGCCGCGACGTCGGGCGCCGGCGATCCGCAGTAGTACTCGGGATCGGCGAGCGCGCCGTAGCCCACCACCTCGACCGCGCCGTCCGGCCACACCAGGCGCACCGCGTCGGGACCGTTCTGGAGCGCGAGCTCCATCACCACCTGCGGCGCGGGGCTCACGCGCGCCCCGCCGATCACGAAGCGCCCGAGCGGCGGCAGCGTGTCGGTGACGGCGCCGGTCCAGCGCGTGGTCCAGCGGCCGGGACCCGCGCCGTCGCCGGCCTCGAGCCTCAGCCCGGCGAGCGGATACGGAGCGCTGGCGGGGTTCCAGAGCTCGACGAACTCGAGCCCGGTGTCATCGCCGATGGCATCGTAGAACACCTCGGTGACGATCGGCCGCGCGGGTGGCGCGCAGCCCGCCGCGGCGAGCAGCGTGAGAACGGCCAGTTCCACGAGCATCGCGCGCTCCGCGCGGGGGCGTGGATGGCGGGAGCCGCGGTCCCGGTGCCGCAACTGCCGTGCCGGGACGGGCGAGACGTGGCACGGTTATCCCGGCCGCGCAGCCACGGATCCTGGACGGTGGCGCGACGCGTACCGGCCGAGAACGGCAACAATCGTCCGGTACACGTCGCGCCACCGTCCAGGACGCGCCCGCCGCAAATCGGGGCGACCGCTACGGCAGCCCGCGCCTCCGCCTCCAGGCCCACTCGAGGCTCAGGAGCCCCACCACGACGGCAAACACCCAGGGCGACTCCCAGAGCCGCGTGGACTCGGTGCGCGTGCGCGCCAGGGCGCGCGTCGGCAGGCCGCGCGCCCAGTGGGCGGCGGCCGCGGCGCCCGTCACACGACCGCCGGTCGCCGCCGCGATCCCCGCCAGCGCGGCGCTGTCGGGCGCGGTCTGCGCCTGCTCGAGGCTCCAGCGGTCGACCGCGAACTCGGTGCTCGAGCGCCCCAGCTCGGCGAAGCCCGCGGCGGGGAGCGCGCGCGCGTTGACGCGATAGCGGCCGGGCGGCGGGCCGTCGAGCACCGCCTCGTAGCTCCCCGGAGCGCGCGCCTCGAAGCTGATGCGCCGGCTCTTCCCGGTGCCGTCGACGATCTCGCCCTCGACGGTGGCGCCGCTCACCGGGCGGAAGGCGGCGTCCTGCAGCGTGGCGAACAGCCGCACCGGCTCGCCGGCCGCGGCCAGCCAGCGCTCGGGCCGCACACGCAGCGGCTCGCCCTGGACCGGCTCGGCGATCCAGTGCACCGCGCGCCGCCACAGCCGGCGCCCGCGCTCGGCGCTCAGCTCGTCGAACGGCGACAGCGACCAGCGCCACACGCCCGAGCCGTTGATGAGCAGCGCCTGGCCGCGCCCGATGCGACGCAGCAGCATGAGCGGCGGGCCGCCGCCCTGGGTCGAGAGCGCCACCCGGTCGCCGCCGCCGGCGCGCAGCGCCAGCACATCGGAGAGCGGCGCCGCGGCCCGCCAGGCGCGATCGCCGCGTGCCGGGTCGTCGTCCCAGGCGAGCAGCTCGCGCGCCGCCGGCGACGGCTCGGGACCGCTCGCGATCGCGCCGCCGCTGGTGAAGCTGAGCGCCAGGTCGCCGCCCAGGCTGCCGCCGCGCAGGCGCTCGAGGCCGGGTGGCGGGCCGCCGATCGCCAGCAGCCCGCCGCCCGCGCGCACCAGGTCGGCCAGCGCGCGATCGAAGCCGGCGCCGACCTCGAGCGGGCCGATCGCGTCGAGGACCACCACGGTGCGGCCATGGAGCGCCGCGGCGTCCGGCGGCGGACCGGCCCGCGCGCGCTCGATCTCGCGCCAGCCGCCGGCCTCGGTGCCCGGGGTCTTGCCGCGCACCCAGGTGGTGACGCTCAGGCTCGAGTCGCCGGCCAGCGCGCGGCGCAGGAAGCCGAGGTCCCAGTTGAGGCCGCCGCTGACGATCGCGACGCCGATCCGTCCCGGCGCCACCTGGGCCGCGACCTGCCGCGCGTTGTTGACCACGCTGACCTCGCCCGGCAGCGAGTCGGCGCGCGCCGTCCACACCGCCAGCCCGGGCTTGAGCGGCGTGACGTGGAGCTCGGCCAGCGCCTCGGCGCCGCTCCCCGGCGCCGTCACCGTGACGCGGTCGCGCTCCGCGCCATCCTCGAGCAGGCGCACGGTGATCGGAGTGCCGCGCTCCTCGGTGGTGGTGAGGTGGGCGCGCACCGTGGCGGTGTGCCCGACCTGGGCGTCGGCCGCCGACTCGACGTCGGTGATCGCGCGGTCGGGCGCTCCGCCCTCGCCCACGACCACCGCGTGGACCGGGACCCCCAGCGCACGCGCCGCGGCCACCGGGTCGGCGCCGGCGTTGACCGCGCCGTCGCTCACGATCACCACGCCGTTGGCGCGCTGCCCCTCGGCGGTGCGCGCCAGCTGCTCCAGCGCGTCGCCGAGCGCGGTGCCGGCCGGCGATCCGGCGCCCAGGGCGCTCGCGAACGGCGCCACCTCGACGCTGGCGCGCCCGCGCCAGGCGCGGGTCAGGTCGGCGACCACACGGTCCGCAGAGCGCGCGCGCGACGGCCGGCCCGGCGCCTCGGGGAGGTCCATGCTGGCCGAGCGGTCGAGCAGCGCGACGATGTGAACGCCGCCGCCACCCGAGCGCTCCAGCACCGGCTGGGCGAGCAGCCAGGCGAGCATCAGCAGGGCGACGACGCGCAGCGCCGGCAGCGCGCGGCGGGCGAGCACCGGGAGCGGCGGGATCGCGAAGCGGTAGGCCCACAGGCCGAGGGCCGCCAGCACGAGGCTCGCGAGCAAGAGCGGCAGCCACGGCGCGTTGGGCGCGAGGTGAAGCGTCGAAAGCGGCAACGGGATCTACCGACCGGCCTGGGTCTGATCGGCCTGACGCAGACCTTCGAGGATCAGCCGGTCCATGTCGAGGTCGATCTCGAGGTCGGCCGAGGCGCGGCGCTCCCCGGGGAGGAAGCGGAAGCGGCCCTCGCGCCACAGCAGCACCCCGTAGACCACGCGCCGCAGCGCCTCGAGGACCGCGTGGCGCACGTGGTCGGGCGAGGCCGCTCCGGCTTCGATCAGCAGGGTGCCGAGCGGCCGCCCGCGCGCGATCTGGGCGTTGAGCGCCTGCTCGACCGCGGCGGCGGTGGCGTGGCCGCGGTGGACCAGCAGCTCACCGGTGCGCACCGAGCGCGCGTCGGTGCGCGCGAACGTCAGGCGCCCGTCCTCGACGAACAGCTCGGCGCGCTCGCTGCGGCGCTCGAGGTCGAGCCGACCGGTGGCCTGGGCGAGGCGCAGGAGCTGGAGGATCTCGGGGAGCTGGAAGTGCCTCAGGTCGCCCTCGAGCGCCGGACCGATCACGGGACGCCCCGCCTCACTGGGCGCCCCAGCGCACGTCACCCACCACCCGGCCGCGGGCCACGGCGCCGCGCATCAGGCGCAGGTTGTACCAGCCCAGCGCCACGACCTGGATCACGGTCGCGCACAGCAGCGCCCCCAGCGCCACCCGGGTGAGCGGCGCCAGGCGCTCGGCGACCGGCCCCGGGAGGGCGTGGAGCAGGATGAGCAGGGTCATGAGCGCCGCCATCAGCACCCCGGTCAGGCGGCCGAAGAACGTGGGCCGGATGCGCACCGGGCCCACGAACACGTAGAGATAGATCCCGCCGACGAGCAGGATGCCGTAGCGCAGCGCCGCGACCCCGCTCACCCACCCCGGGAGCAGGCCGGCACGCGAGAAGGCGATGAAGATCGACAGGTTGAAGACGATGTCGACGATCGGATCGAGCACCACGCCGAGCTGGGTGACCTGATGGAGCCGCCGCGCCAGCCAGCCGTCGAGCACGTCGGAGGCCGAGGCGATCAGGAACGCGGTCAGCGCCAGCCGCGCATGCCCGCTGCCCAGGAACAGGATGATCCCCGGCAGCAGGGTGATGCGCAGCAGGGTGAGGGCGATCGGCAGGTTGACGGCCGAGAGGCGGTAGCCGTCGCGGTCGCGCAGCAGATCGAGGTGGAGCGTCACGAGGGTGAAGGCGGGCAGGATCCCGATCGCGGTCCAGAAGAAGAGCGCCTGGGCGAGCTGGCGGTCGAGCGCCACCGCCAGGGCGGCCGCGGCCAGGAACGACGCCGCGAAGAACAGCAGCGCCAGGGTCCACAGCGAGCGCACCGCGCCCGGGTTCGCGACCCACACCTCGCGCGCGCGGCGGCCGGCGCGGCGGAGGTAGCCGGTGAGCGCCGGGGCCGAGAAGCGGGCGTGGCGCACGTCCTGGAGATATTCCTCGATGAACACGCGGCCTCAGGCCTCCCTCATCGCGCCGGCTTCGCGCGGCGATGCCTCGTGGTCTGCGGGGCGGCAGAATAGCGTTGCCGCCGCGCCGCGGCAACCGGCTGGCCGGCGCTGGACTTCGCCGCGCGGCCCCCGCATCATCGCGAGCGCCGTTTTCCGAGCGCATCGGTCGTGGAGGCACCCTGACCCGCCAACGCCGCCGTGTCCCCGCCCGCGCCCCGCGCCCGGCCCACCGACCCCCCCCGCCGCGGCGACGGCGCCATGCCGCCTGGCTGGCGACCGCGCTCGCCGCCCTGGCGGTGGCCGGGGTCGCGGCCGCGCTGCGGCTCCACGTGCTCGGCGGCCCGCCCGGGCCGCCCGATCCCGCGGCCGGGCTCGATCCGATGACGGCCTTTGCCCGCGGGCTGGCGCTCGCCCGGGCGGGTCACCACAGCGAGGGCCTGCCCTACCTGCGCCGCGGCGCCCGGGCGGCCTCGGCGACCTGGGTGGTGCACCACGACTACAGCGCCGCGCTCGCCAACGCGGCGCTCGAGAGCCGCCGGGTCGGACGCTTCGGCCAGCGTGTGGTGCGCTCGAGCGTCGAACGCGTCGCACTGCTGCGCGAGTCGCTGCACGAGCTGGACCTCGCCGCGGCGAGCGCTGACGCCCCTCACGACCGCGCGGTGATCGAGGTGGCGCGCGGCGAGACGCTCGAGACCTGGGGCTTCCCCTACGACGCGCTCGAGTGCTACCGGCGGGCGCTCGCGCTCGACCCCACCGCGCCCCGGCTGGCGCCGCGCACGCCGGGCGGCCGATGATCCTGCGCGGCCGGAGCTGGATCGCGCCGGCGCCCAGAGTCGACCCGATCGGAGCCGGCGGGCGCGCGCTCGTCCTGGTCGTGGGGCTCGCCTTCCTGCTGCGCATCTGGCACATCGCGCACGGGCTCCCCGACTTCCTCGAGGAGGCGCTGCCGTTTCGCCTCGCGCTCAAGATGTGGGGCTCGGCCGCCCATCCTCAGGACCTGAACCCGCACGACTTCCACTACCCCTCGCTCGCGATCTACCTCCAGTTCCTGGTGCAGCAGACCGGCTTCGTGCTCGGTCACCTGACCGGGCGCTACGTGTCCGCGAACGACTGGCTGCTGTCGTTCATCACCGACCCCTCGCCGATGGTGATCGCCGGGCGCCTGCTCGAGGTGGGCTTCGACCTCGCCGCCGTGGTGGGCGCGGCGCGCGTCGGCGAGCGGCTGCGCCCCGGGGCGGGGCTGATCGCGGCCGTGCTGGTGGCGTGCTCGCCGACCATGATTCGCACCTCGCGCACCATCTACACCGACACCGTCTCGGCATCGCTCGCGGTGTGGTCGATCGAGCGCATGCTGGCGTGGCGCGCGGAAGGCGGGGCCTCGCGCTTCGCCGCCGCCGCGGCGCTGGCCGGGCTCGCCGCCGGGGCCAAGTACCCGGCCGCGGTCCTGCTCGTGCCGCTGGCCTGGGTGGCGTGGCGGCGCGAGGGGGCGCGGGCCTGGAAGCCGTGGCTGCCGGGCGCCCTGCTCGCCGGCGTGACGTTCCTGATCACCACGCCCTACGCCGTGCTCGACTTCGCGAGCTTCGTGCGCGACGTCCGGTTCGAGCGCCTCCACGCCGAGCAGGGGCACTTCGGCAACTTCGTGCGCCTCGGGCTCGCGTTCCACGCCCGCAACCTGGCGCAGAGTCTGGGCTGGCCGGGGATGGCGCTGCTCGCGTTCTCGTTCGGCGCCACGATCGTGGCGCCGCGCCGCAACGACGCGGGCGTGACCGTGTGGCTGGCGCTCGCGCTGTTCGGCCTGCCGATCGCGCTCGCCCGGATCGCCGCCGAGCGCTACCTGGCGCCCCTCGTCCCCCTCGCCGCGCCGCTGGCGGCCGCGGTCGCCCTCGATCTGGCGGCCCGCGCGCCCGGGCCGCAGCGCAGCCTCGCGACCGCGGTGCTGGTGGCGACGCTGCTGCTCCCGCCGCTGGTGCGCGGGATCGCGACCGCGGCGGCCGACGAGGGCCATACGCAGATCGCGGCGCGGCGCTGGTGCGAGGCGCACCTCGACCGCAACCAGCTGATGGTTCAGGAGCCGTACGGCGTGGTGCTGCCCAGCACCGCGAAGCGCATCGACGTGATGAGTAGCTCGGTGTACGGCGGCGCCTCGGCGCCGTCGCGCCGCGCCTACGAGGCGCTGCCGACCTGGCGCGTGGTCGATCTGCCGCTCGCCGTGGCGGGCCGCTGCGTCAATCGCGTGACCCCCGCCGCGGGCGGCGCCCCGGTCGAGCTCGAGATCTTCCCGCACGTCGTCGACTTCAACCGCGTCTACTACGACCCGCGGCTGTTCAGCGACGCCGATTACGTGCTGACGAGCAGCGCGGTGCGCGGGCGCTTCGTCGCGGACCCGGCGCGCTACGCCACCCAGGTCGAGCTGTACGGGCGGCTCGATCGCGCCGCCCAGGTGGCGGCGAGGTTCGTGCCCCGCCACGAGGACGAGGGCCCCACGATCACGATCTACCGCCTCGGCCCCGCCGCGCGTGGGGCGCTCGATTCGGCCCGGGCGCTGGAGCCGCTGTGGTGGGCGGAGCAGATCCCCGACGACTACCGCCGCCGCGCGAGCGCGCTGCTCGGGGCCGCGGTGGACTCGGCCGCCGCGACCGCGCTGCGCGCCGCCGACAGCCTGCCCGCGCCCTGGGTGCGGAGCCTCGCGCCGATCTATGCCGACCACGTGCACGCGCTGGCGCGCGCCATGGCGCTCGAGCTCGCCGAGCTCTCGCGCTTCGGGCGCGCGCAGGCCTTCGCGCGCGCCACGTTCGAGATGAGCCCCGACGACGTCGAGGCGTGCCTGACGCTCGCGACCTGCGAGGAGCGCCTCGGCCGCTGGGCCGACGCCCGGGCCGTGATCGAGCGCGGGCTCGCCGCCCATCCCGCCAGCGAGGCGCCCGCCGGGCTGGTCTCCGAGCACGCCGAAACGCTGGCGCGCACCGGGGACGCCGCCGGCGCGCGCCGCGAGCTGGAGCACGTGATCGCGCTGGTGCCGGCCGGGACTCCGCTCGAGGTCGATGCGCGGAAGCGGCTGGAGGCGATGGGCAGGTAACGAGCGCCGCGCGCCGCCCCGCTACTCGCGGGCGGCGGCGGCGAGCAGGCTGACGGTGTCGACCACCACTCCGAGCTGCTGGAGCAGTCCCAGTCGGTCCCAGAGGACCCAGTCTTCGATGATGAAGCCATCCCGGACGCGGTGGGTGACGATGAGCCAGAATTGCACAGCCTTCCCACGCGCCGGCACGCCCATCCAGTCGTGAGCGTGAGTCCCGCGCAGCGCCACGCGGCTCACCACGCGATCGCCCTCGGCGACCATGTCTTCCACCGTGACTTGCAGATCCGGGAAGGCGCGATGCCACTCCGCCACCTCGCGCTCGATCTCCGCCGGCCCACGCGGCTCGCCCGGCGCCGCGCCTTCGTTCGAGCGCAGCTGGTGCGTGACGCAGTCGGGCGCGATGATCTCGTACAGCACGCCGAGGCGGCGCTCGTTCCACACCTCGAGGAAGAACCGGCCGGCGACGTCTCTGGGACTCACGGGGCGCCCCCCACTCATGGCGCTCCAGCCTAGCACTCGCCCACGGGGCGGGCGGCGGCTTCGCGTTGACGCCGCAACGCGACGTCGGCCAATGGGTTACGCCCCCAGCCGGATGCGCACGATGGTGAGCAGGATCTTCCACCCCGCGCCGATCACGCCGCGCAGCGTGCCCGAGATCTTCGAGCGTCCCACGCGGCGGCGATAGCGCACCGGCACCTCGAGCGCCGCGAGGCCGGCACGCGCGGCGCGCGCCTGCATCTCGACGGTCCAGCCATAGTCGCGGTCGCGCATGCGCAGGCGCTCGAGCGCGGCCCAGCGAATGGCGCGGAACGGGCCGAGGTCGGTGTAGCGCACGCCGAACAGCGCGCGCAGCAGGAACGTGGCGAGCCGGTTGCCGGCCATCTGAGCCGCTGTGAGCGAGCCCGGCTCGTGCTCCCCCCGCACGCGCGAGCCCACCACCAGGTCGGCGCGTCCTTCGCGGATCGGCGCCAGCACCGCCGGCAGCTCGGCGGGATCATCGCTCGCGTCGGCGTCGATGAAGACCACGATCCCGGGCGGATTCGCGGCCAGCCGGGCGAGCCCCGCGAGGCACGCGGCCCCATAGCCGCGTCGCGGCTCGCGCACCACGGTGGCGCCGGCGGCGCGGGCGACGTCGGCGGTGCGATCGGTCGAGCCGTTGTCCACCACCACGATCTCGCGCACCACCGCGCGCGGGATCGCCGCGAGCACCTGCCCCAGCGCCTGCTCTTCGTTGAGCGCCGGGATGATGACGGCGACCGGGGCGGTGCCCGAAACGTCCCGACGGCGGTGTGGCGCCGGGCCCCCGGGACTCTCAGGCACAGCCTAGCGCTGATCGCTCCCCGCGGCGCGGCCGCGCAGCACCGCCTGGGCGGCGGCGAGACGCGCGATCGGCACCCGGAACGGCGAGCACGAGACGTAGTCCAGATCGGCGTGATGGCAGAACTCGACGCTCGCCGGATCGCCGCCGTGCTCGCCGCAGATCCCGACCTTGAGCCGGGGTCGCGTGGCGCGGCCGCGCTCCACGCCCCACTTCATCAGCGCGCCGACGCCCTCGGGATCGACCGAGACGAACGGGTCGGCGGGCAGAATCTTCCGCGCCACGTACTCGGGCAGGAACTTGCCGGCGTCGTCGCGCGAGAAGCCGTAGGTGAGCTGGGTGAGATCGTTGGTGCCGAACGAGAAGAACTCGGCCTCCTCGGCCACCCGCGCCGCGGTCACCGCCGCGCGCGGCACCTCGATCATGGTGCCGACCAGGTACTCGATCGTCATCCCGCGCGCTTTCATGACCTCGCCGGCGACCCGCCGCACCACCCCGGCCTGATCGCGCAGCTCGTTCACGTCGCCGACCAGCGGGATCATGATCTCGGGCACCACCTTCTTGCCGCGGGCGGCGGCATCGCAGGCGGCCTCGAAGATCGCGCGCGCCTGCATCTCGGTGATCTCGGGATAGGTGATCCCGAGCCGGCAGCCGCGGTGGCCGAGCATGGGGTTGAACTCGTGCAGCTCCTCGACGCGCTGGAGCAGCGCGGGCATGCCCTTCCTGAGCTGCGGCACCGTGAGGCGGTAGCGCTTCGCCATCTCCTTCTTGTGCGCCGCGGTGGCGCGCGGCAGGCGCACGATGTCGACCATCAGATCCTCGCGCCTGGGCAGGAACTCGTGGAGCGGCGGATCGAGGGTGCGGATGGTGACCGGGTAGCCGTCCATGGCCTCGAACAGGCCGCGGAAATCGGCGCGCTGTTTCGGGAACAACTTCGCCAGCGCCTGGCGGTAGCGCTTCTCGGGGCCGGCCAGCTGCTGCTCGAGGGTCTTGAGCCCGGCCTTGAGCGCCTTCGCCGCCGCCGGGTCGGCGCCGGCCAGCTCGGCGCGGCGAGCCGCCACCTTCTCGCGCAGCGCCTTGGTCTCGGGCGCGTTCATGATCATCTGGACCACCCAGGGCAGGCGGTCCTCGGCGAAGAACATGTGCTCGGTGCGGCACAGGCCGATTCCCTCGGCGCCGAACTCGCGCGCCTTCCGGGCGTCGCGCGGGATGTCGGCGTTGGCGCGCACGCCCAGCCGCCGCACGCCGTCGGCCCAGCCCATGAGCGTGCCGAACTCGCCGCCCAGGTCGGGATCGATGGTGGCAATCCGGCCCAGGATCACGCGCCCCAGACTTCCGTCGAGCGAGATCCAGTCACCCTCGCGCACCGTGGTGCCGTCGACGGTGAAGCGCCGCGCCTTGTCGTCGACCTTGACCGCGCCGGCGCCGGCGACACAGGGCTTCCCCATGCCGCGGGTCACGACCGCGGCGTGCGAGGTCATCCCCCCGGTCGCGGTCAGGATGCCCTGCGCGGCGTCGATGCCATGGATGTCGTCGGGCGTGGTCTCCTTCCGCACCAGCACCACCTTCTCGCCCCTGGCCGCCCAGGCGACCGCGGTGTCGGCCTCGAACACCGCGCGCCCGACCGCGGCGCCCGGCGAGGCCGCCAGGCCCTTCGCGATCACGGTGAGCTTCGCCCGGGGGTCGAGCCGCGGGTGGAGGCACTGGTCGATGTGGGCCGGGGTGACACGCAGCAGCGCCTCGTCCTTCGAGATCAGTCCCTCGCCCACCATGTCGACGGCGATCCTGACCGCGGCGGCGCCGGTGCGCTGGCCGGTGCGGGTCTGGAGCAGGAACAGGCGGCCGTTCTCGATCGTGAACTCGAAGTCCTGGACGTCGCGATAGTGGCGCTCGAGGCGCGAGGTGATCTCGCGCAGCTCGCGGTACGAGTCGGGCATCGACTGCTCGAGGTCGGCGATCGGGCGCGGGGTGCGCACGCCGGCGACCACGTCCTCACCCTGCGCGTTGGTGAGGAACTCGCCGTAGAACTGGTGCTCCCCGGTCGCGGGGTTGCGGGTGAAGCCCACGCCGGTGGCCGAGGTATCGCCCATGTTGCCGAACACCATGGCCTGGACGCTGACCGCGGTGCCGAGGTCGTCGGGGATGCGGTTCTGCTTGCGGTAGTAGACGGCGCGATCGTTCATCCACGAGCGGAACACCGCATCGCGCGCCAACGCCAGCTGCTGCGCGGGGTCCTGCGGGAACTCGCGGCCCGCGCGCCGGCGCACCAGCGCCTCGAAGCCGCGCACCAGCTGCTGGAGATCGGCGGGCTTGAGGTCGGTGTCGAGCTTGATGCGCCGCTTCCTCTTGAGCTGATCGATCAGCGCCTCGAACTCCGGCTTCTCGAGCCCCATGACCACCGAGCCGAACATCTGGATGAAGCGCCGGTAGCAGTCCCAGGCGAAGCGCGGGTTGCCGGTGCGGCGCGCCAGCCCCTCGACCGAGCGGTCGTTGAGCCCCAGGTTGAGCACGGTGTCCATCATGCCGGGCATCGAGAACTTGGCGCCCGAGCGCACCGAGACCAGCAGCGGATCGTCGGCGTCGCCGAGGCGGCGTCCCATGATGCGCTCGAGACGTGTCAGCGCCTCGCGCTGCTGGGCCTCGAAGCCGGGCGGCAGCGAGCGATCGTGGGCGTAGTACCAGCGGCACACCTCGGTGGTGATGGTGAAGCCGGGCGGCACCGGAACGCCGGCGTTGGTCATCTCGGCGAGGCCCGAGCCCTTGCCGCCGAGCAGGTCGCGCAGCGCGGCGCTGCCGTCCGCGCGGCCCTCGCCGAAGAAGTAGACGTACAGCGCCGGGCTTCCGGGCTCGGGGGCCGGGGTCGCGGGAGTCTCGCGATCCTTCGATATCGCGTTGACGGTGGTCATGGCGTTTCGCTCTGGAGGAGAGAGAAGGGGCTCGGGCAAGCCGCTGGTCGGATCGTGCGGCGAGAATAGCCGCCGCGGGGCGCGCCGGCAATCGGGCGCGGGCAGCGCGGACGCCCGCGCCGCGGCGTGGACGCGCCCCGGGCGTTAATGCATGCTGCGCGCCATGTTCGGCGTGCGGCGGCGACCCCGGTGGCTGCGCGGCGTCGTGCTGGGTGTGCTGCTGGTCGCGGCCCCGGGCTGCGTGCCGCGCGCCGGCGGCCGCGCGGAGCGCGTCGCGTCGTTCGACCCCGACTCGATCCCCGAGGGCTACGCGCGCTCGGTCGGGGCGCTGGCCTATCCCTTCGCCGCCCGGGCGTTCGAGGTGACGCCGGGCGGCGATCTCTACAACGGCGACTGGCTCGTGGCCCTGCGGGCCGCCGCCGACGGCGCGCCCGCGGGCCCGCCGCGCGCCATCGCCGCCGAGGAGCGCTGGCGCCCGGTGCTGCACTGGCGGCGCCGGAGCGGCGAGGTGCGCTGGGACTTCGAGGCCGCGGCGCTGCCGCCGGCCGCCGCGGACTCCGGTCTTTTCGTGGACCTGGAGACGCGGGCGACCAACCAGGGATCGGCCCCGCACGATGCCGTGCTGGAGGTGGCGCTCGAGCCGCGCGGCGCCGCGGCGCCGTTCTCGTTCTTCGACGCGCCCGACAGCGGGCAGGCACTGGCCTGGGCCGCGCCCGGCGTCGCGATCGCCCACGGCTGGATCGACGGCGGCGCCACCGGCGACCGCGCGCTCCGCTCCTTTCGCCTCGCGCCCGGCTGCACGGCGCGGTTGCGGCTCGTGCTCACCGCCTACCCGGTGCCGCCGGGACGGCTCGCGGCGTGGAGCCGCGCCACCCACGCGCGGCGCGTCGACGAGGCGCGGCGGGCCTGGGACGCGCTGATCGCGCGCGGCGCCTCGTTCGAGCTCGGCGACCCCGAGGTCGAAGCGGCGCTCGAGGCGGCGCGCGTCGTGCTGCTCGCGTGCCGCGAGCGCCGCGGGCGCAGCGAGGTGCCGATCGGGAGCCCGTTCCAGTACCGCGACGTGTGGCTGCGCGACGGCGCGCGGGCGATCGCGGCGCTCGCGGTCTCGGGCTACACCCGCGAGTCACGCGCCCTGGCCGACGGGCTCACGCTGCTCCAATGGCCGAGCGGCGCGCTCCTCAGCCAGGCCGGGCAACTCGACGGCACCGGGCAGGCGCTATGGGCGATCGGCCAGGCGTACCTGCGCCCCGCCCCCGCCGCCCCGCCGGCGCGGGTCGCGGCGGCGCTGGCCGCGGGCTTCCGCTGGTGCGAAGCGCAGCGGGCGCTGAGCCGCGACGCGCGGCTCGGGGTCCCGGGCCTGCTGCCGTTCGGGGACCCGCACGACAACGAGAACGTGCGCGCCCAGCTGCTCGGCAACGATGCCTGGTCGCTGGCCGGCTACCTCTCCGCGGCACGCCTGCTGCGCGCCACCGGGGACGCGGCCCTGGCGGACTCGATCGAGCACGCGCGCGCCGCCTATCTCGCCGAGACCCGCGCGGCGCTCGAGCGCACCGGCAGCCCGGATCTTCCGCCCTCGTGGCAGGGCGAGGGGCTCGACTGGGGGAACCTCGCGGCGGCGTGGCCGTGCGGGATGCTGCGCGCCGACGATCCGCGCTGCCGCGCGCTGGCGCGCCGGGTGTGGGCGCGCGCCGGCGGCGCCGGGCTGGCGAGCTACCGCACCCCGGATTCGCTCTCCTACTACCTGGGCGCCGACCTCGGCACCTGGGCGCTGCTCGCCGGCGAGCGCGCCGCGGCGGACAGCGTGCTCGACGCCATGCTGGCGTATCGCAGCGCGGGCGGCGGCGCCGCCGAGCTGTTCCACCGCGGCACCCGCGACTTCGGCGACAACCTGCCGCCGCACGCGAGCGGAGCGGCGGCGCTCACCGCCCTGGTGCGCAACGCGATCGTGTTCGACGATGGCGACTCGCTCGAGCTGACGCTCGGGGCACGGGAGCGCTGGTGGCGCGGCGCCCGGGTGCGCGGCGCGCCGAGCCGCTGGGGGACGCTGGCGATTCAGTTCCAGAGCCTGGGCGGGGTGGCGGTCTGGCGATGGACCCCGGTCGCGGTGTGGAGCGCCCTCCACCTGCCGCCGGGA
>Ga0306920_100000426_pt1 | contig 49235 bp, 40 predicted proteins | sample flu12Cox44000170_FD_204666 | JGI IMG/M metagenome (GOLD analysis project Ga0306920, IMG submission 204666) | Lab enrichment of tropical soil microbial communities from Luquillo Experimental Forest, Puerto Rico - flux4day.12C.oxic.44.000.170 (v2)... | ecosystem: Environmental > Terrestrial >... | reverse complement strand
ATAATCCAGCAGCAGTGGACAAACCTGCGTCGAAGCATAAACGGCGCCAGAGTTCGCGAACGGCCTTTGAACCGGATCTCCTTCCACTCCATACCCTCGGGAAATTGCACGGCGCGTCGTCCAGGCGTCAAGCACCGCGGCACTGTGGCCGGCCGCTATCAAGCTGTACCAAATCTTGCGCTTTCGTGGCGTTTCATAGGAATCGGGCGTGGCGGGCTTCACAGGCGAATTGATGAGTGGCTGAATTGCCGAACCGGATTCCGACCCGCGCAAGGCTGCGTCGTCAGCCTTCGAAACATCCACCTTGGGCGATGGCGTTTCCGGCAGGGCGGCCCGAGCATCGCTCGGTTCACGGCGCACCGATGCCGTCACACTGCTTGCGGCGGTCGCCACTGCCTCGGCGTTACGAGGATTATCGGGTGTCACTGTGCAGCAGAGAAGCGCGAGCGTTGTGATAAGCAAAGTTCACCTCAAGGACTGGACCCGGGATCACGCCACAGCCACCGACAACTTCATTCACTCTACTGTACTCGCGGACAGGGTGTCACTGGTCCTTTGGTCATGCTCTCACTAGTACTACCCCAAGAGGACTCCTGCTCCTTCCCCAAAATGAGACACGGCCGCCCACGCCGCTGCTCTCCAACCAAAGCAAGCAAGGTCCTGTTATAATCACGCCGGTTGCTCCAATTTGCTCGGTTCAGGACCCTATGCCAGGCTCTGATTCCTCATCCGCTAAACGAGCACGCGTACCGCACAATGCACCTCAACCGCCCCGCTACATCGTCATCGAAGGGCCTCTTCGCGTCGGAAAAACCACGCTTTCACGGGTCCTCGCGGAACGTCTGCACGCGAGGCGCATTTACGACTGCGAGGACAACCCGTTTCTTGCCGACTTCTACGCCGCCAAACCCGGTGCCGCGTTTCGCGTTCAGCTTTACTTCCTCATGGAGCGCCAGAAACGTATCCGCGAGGGTTTGGCGGGCGACAGTCCCGGGCCCGTTATCAGCGACTTTCTGATGGAAAAAGACCGGATCTTTGCGAACTTGAACCTGGATGACGGCGAACTGAAGCTCTACGAACGGTTTTACGAGGCCCTGACTCTCGACATGCCTCAGCCTGATCTGGTCATCTATCTTCAGGCCAAGCCGGAAGTATTGCGGGCACGGATCGCAAAGAAGCGCGCTCATGAGGAACGGGAAATTGCCATTGAGTATGTTGAGGAAGTCGCTCGGGCCTACGAGCACTTCTTTTTCCGCTATGAGGGCGCCGATCTTCTGGTGATTGACACGTCTGAAATCGATTTCGTGGAACGCAGCGAGGACTTGCAGCAGCTTTTGCGCCGCCTCCAGGAACCGGTCAAAGGAACGCAGTATTTCCTGCCTCTCGGTGGAACGGCTTAACCAGCCAGACCCCGCGGTTTAGTTCTACTCATCTCACCCTCTCCGGATTGTTTTCTTTCACAGCTATCTGGCATAGAGTGCAAGGCGGCACGTTCACCCACAAACCAAAGGAGTATCCGCATGGACCGCTGGACGCGACGGAAATTCTTCGCTGCAACACTGGCAGGCAGCGCGCTTGCAGGAGCCGAAAGGCTGTTCGCCGCTTCGCTGCCTTCGAACGGCGAATCACTCAACGGGGCGAAGCTCGTTGAATCGCCGGATACGGGCGCGAAACGGCCGGTCATTATTTCATCCGCAAACGGATTGAATGCCCTCGGCAAAGGCATGGACATCCTCAAGAGCGGCGGCGATACGCTCGAAGCGGTCGTCGCGGCCGTGACCATTGTAGAAGACGACCCCAACGATGATTCCGTGGGTTACGGCGGGCTACCCAACGAAGAAGGTGTCGTCGAGTTGGACGCCAGTGTCATGCACGGGCCTTCCCGCCGTGCTGGCAGCGTCGCTTCCGTCCAGCGCATAAAAAATGTTGCGCGCCTGGCCAAAACGGTGATGGAACGCACGAATCACGTCATGCTCGTCGGCGACGGCGCTCGCCGTTTCGCCGTCGATGAGGGATTCGAAGAGATGAATCTCCTCACAGAGCATTCGCGCAAAATCTGGCTCGCTTACAAGGCCAGAACCAGTTTCAACTGGCGGCCCGGCATCGACAGCCCGGAATGGAGGGCGCAAGTCGCTCAGATTTTTGAAAACGATCCGGAGAAAGTTGCATACGCAGAGCGCGTGGTTGCGCACCCGCCGACCGGCACGATCAATTGCCTGGCCGTAAACGAAAAGAGCGAAGTCAGCGGCACCACCACAACCTCGGGCCTTGCCTGGAAAATTCCCGGCCGCGTTGGCGATTCCCCGATCATCGGCGGGGGACTCTTCGTTGATGGCGATGTAGGCGCAGCGGGCTCGACCGGCAAAGGCGAAGAAAATATCAAGATCTCGGGCGGTCACACGATCGTCGAACTGATGCGCAAGGGCATGAACCCAGGAGACGCTTGCCTCGAAGCGCTCGGCCGCGTCGCGCGCAACTACAATGGCGACAAGAAGAAGCTCACCACCTTCCACCTCTATTTCTACGCTGTCAACAAGGACGGCGAGTACGGCAGCGCCTCCCTTTGGAAAAACGGCTACGAGGAATCCAAGATCGCGAAGTTCGCGGTTCACGACGGAACCCAGGCTCGCCTCGTGCCCTGCAAAACGTTTTTCGATGAGCTCGGCCAGGAAGGCTGATTTCCCGCAGTCTGACTGTCGTATCCTATCTCTTTATGGACCGGATCAACGTTCTGATCATCGGCGGCGGAATCGTAGGATGCGCCGTCGCCGAGGCCCTCTCACGCCGCTGGCAAGAGGTGTTCCTCGTCGAGCAAAACCCCAAGCTTGGCATGGCCACGAGCACGCGCAACAGCGGCGTCATCCATTCCGGAATCTACTACCCCACGAACTCGTGGAAGGCCCGTCACTGCGTCGAGGGAAATCGTGTGACCAAGGAATTTTGTGAACGCCACGCCGTGCCGCACCGGACCACGGGGAAACTTGTAGTGGCGAAAAGCCCCGACGAAGAGCCAGGGCTGCACGCACTGCTCAAAAAGGGCCAGGAAAACGGAGTGGAGGGCCTGCGGATCATCAATTCCAAGGAGATCCTCGCCAAAGAACCGCACGTGAGGGGCTACGCGGCTCTCGAGGTTCCGTCCACGGGAATTTGCTCCGCTGAGGAACTCCTCCACGCCTATGCCCGTATCGCGGAGGCCCAGGGAGCCAATCTGGTGACTCGCGCCAAGGTTGCGTCCCTCGAGCCACATGACCAAGCTGTCCACGTAAGCCTACGCATTGGCGATGAGGAGCAGTGCGAGTCGGAAACGATTGAAGCCCGCTGCGTCGTAAACGCTGCCGGCTTGTACTCGGATGAGGTCGCGCGGCTGCTCGGTCCGCGCCCCTGGACCATTTATCCCGTTCGCGGCGAATATTGCGAGATTCGCGGCTCGCGCGCCGAACTGGTGCGTAACCTCGTCTACCCGCTGCCTCACAAAGACGGCCTTTCGTTGGGATTGCACTTTACAAAGACACTATGGGGAACTTTGCTTCTTGGGCCCACCGCCAAATACGTGGACGCCAAGGACAACTACGAACGCGGCCGCATGACGGTTCCGGAATTTGCCGCCGACGTGAAAACAATGGTTCCAGAAATCCAGGAACAAGATCTGCAGCTAGCCTACACCGGTCTGCGGCCTAAACTCGTGCCCCGCAATGGCAAAGGCATCGCCGATTTCGTCATCGAGCCCGATCGCGAATTCCCGCAGGTCATACACCTGGTGGGCATCGAATCGCCGGGCCTTACCGCTGCTCCTGCTATCGCCCAACACGTCTCCCAACTCGTCGCGGCGTTCCTCGGTTAGCTCGACGCTCCCCGTCGCGTCATTCCGAGCGGAGTCTTCGTAGCGAGGAACCGCTGCCCCGTCGCGCGTCGTTTGCGCGATGGATCTTTCTTCTTCCCAGCCCACGTCTGCCGCTACCCCACCACCACCCGCACAAACTTCTTCTTCCCCGCGCGCAATAGAAATTCCACGGGCTTGCTAAGATCAATCTCCTTACGTTCGTCTTCCACACATGCTTCATCAATTTCCACGCCCCGCTGCTTGATCAACCGCTCCGCCTCGCTTTTCGATGCTGCCAGTTTCAGCTCCACAAGCAATGCGGTGAGCTTTTTCGCCGGCCCAAGGGGAAGGTTCTGCACCGGCGGTTCTTCCGGGGCCCGCCGCTCGCGAAACACTCGCTGAAAATTCTCTGCCGCCTTCCGCCCCGCCCGATCACCGTGAAATCCACTCACGACTTCTTCCGCGAGGCGCATCTTTGCATCCATCGGATGCAGCTTCCCGTCCTGCACTTCCTTCTTCAGCTCCCCAATTTCATGCGCGGTCCGGTCCGTCACCAATTCGTAGTAGGACCACATCAATTCATCCGGGATCGACATCAACTTCCCGAACATCTCCGCGGGCGGTTCCGTGATGCCCACATAATTGCCGAGGCTCTTCGACATTTTCCGCTGGCCGTCGAGACCCACCAGGATCGGCATGGTGAAGACAACCTGCGGCGACAATCCGTATTCGCGCTGGATTTCGCGGTGTACCAGAATATTGAACTTTTGCTCGGTAGCGCCCAGTTCCACGTCCGAATGCAGCGTCACCGCGTCGCAAGCCGTCAGCAACGGGTACAAAAGCTCGTGCACAGCAATCGGCAGATTGTTCTCGAGCCGGGAACGGAAATCCTCACGTTCCAGCATGCGGGCCAGCCGGTAATGACCGCAGAGCCGCACCACGTCGTAGCTCGACATCTTACCCAGCCATTCGCTGTTGTAGCGGACTTCGGTCTTCTCCGCGTCCAGAATCTTGTAAACCTGCGCGAGGTACGTCTTCGCGTTGACCTCGACCTGCTCGCGGCTTAGCGGCGGACGCGTTTCCGATTGGCCGGTTGGGTCGCCGATCATCGCGGAAAAATCGCCGATCAGGAAAATTGCTGTGTGGCCCATATCCTGAAAGTGCTTCAGCTTGCGCAGCACCACCGTGTGTCCAAGATGAATGTCCGGCGCCGTCGGGTCCACGCCGAGGTACACCCGCAGCGGCTTGCCGTTTTTCGCCGAATTCTCGAGCTTTTGCTTGAGCTCCTCTTCAGGTATGACTTCGGCAACACCCTTCTTCAGGTATTCAAGCTGCTGGCCCACCGGTTTGAATCTGCCTTCGGTCATCTCAAGTCTTCAATTCCCGCACAGGACTCGTCGTCCGGCAATTCGATATTTTCCTTCGAGGACAATCTTCACCGCCTCGCTGTAAATGCGGTGCTCTTCCTTCAGAATGCGATCCGAAAGTGTGTGCTCATCATCGCTATCCAATACCGGCACCACCGCCTGCAGGATGATCGGCCCGGCATCCAGGTTCTCATCCACGAAGTGCACGGTACAGCCCGCAAACTTCACCCCGTGCTCCAGTGCTTGCTTTTGGGATTCGAGCCCCGGAAACGCCGGCAAGAGCGACGGATGTATATTCAGAATCCGCTGTGGGAATGCCGCGACAAAATACGGCGACAGGAGCCGCATGTAACCCGCAAGACAGATCAGGTCCACCTTATATTCCTCGAGCACCGCCGCGACCTGCCGGTCATACACTTCCCGCTCGAGGCCCTTTGACGCGATGGCCCGCGCCGGAATCCCCCGAGCTTTGGCCTTTTCGAGCCCCGCCGCGTCTGGCTTGTTGCTGACGACGATGGCGATTTCGGCGCTGGGGATTCTGCCGGCCGAAACGCTCTCGGCCAACGCCTCAAAATTCGAGCCGCGGCCGCTCAACAGCACGCCAATTCGCCTCTTCATAAACGAAAAACGTTAACACACCTCCGCAAGCCGGCAAAATCAGGTTCGCGACCGCGGCGTTTTTTCGAACGCTCGGACCAGGTGGAAATATCTCTTGATTGGCGAACCTGATTGGCGTACCTTAGCCTATGGCGAACAGAAAGCGAAATTAAGAAGTACCTGACCATGCGCTCCGAACGCCGTCTCGAAGATCTCATTTCCATCGGACCCGCCATGTTGCGCGATTTCGATCTCCTCGGCGTCCATTCCGTCTCCCAACTCGCGAAGCAGGATCCCAAGAAAATGTACACGCGTCTCGAACGTCTCACGGGCCAGCGTCAGGACCCTTGCGTTCTCGACACCTTCCACGCCGCGGTCGCGCAAGCCCGCAATGCGCGTCTCCCCGTCGAAAAATGCCAGTGGTGGTATTGGAGCCGCAAGCGAAAAGCCCAACCCGCACGTTGAGCTCAGCGCCTGTTCCAGGAGTGCTCGCGGCGCAGCCTGTATAGCACGTGGCGTCGCAGCGGATGCGACTCCGGAATCCTAGGGTGTTCGAAATCGTCGGCTGGATCGTGAGTCATTCGCAACTTTTCCATGACGCGCCGTGAAGGTCTGTTTGCTGGGACGGTAAATGAAACCAACTCCGGGATTCCCAGGTTTTCGAATGCGAAGTGTACGACCGCCCGCGCTCCTTCCGTCGCGAGACCCTGGTTCCAATGTTGGGCTGCCAGTCGCCAGCCAATTTCGACGCACGGTGTAAACTTGGCTTCAAACGATGGGATGGCGAGGCCAAGGTAGCCGATGAACAAATGCTCGCGGAGAAGTTCCGCCGCGTACAACCCAAAGCCGTGACTACGAATATGGCTTTGGATTTTCTCGAACAGCTGGTCGCTCTCTTCCCGCGAAAGGGCGCCCGGCATGAATTCCATGACCCGCAAGTCGCCATTCAAGTTCGCAAAAGCCCCGCGGTCGGAATCCGTCCAACCGCGCAGCAGCAGCCGTTCCGTCCTCAGAGGGATCATTGGAGGGGTTGAAGGCGTTGTTTACGCTGCAAGGCTAAAATACTCGAACAGTTCCGGCAGACTCGGATGTCACGACAGGTTCAGAGCGCCCGAATACACGAGCCGCGCTTTCCCCGTGTCGCCGCGCTCGATTCGTCCGATGCGGAAAAACTTTTCGCGCCGCCGCTTCAGGTCCGCCTCGGCCTCCTTCACGAATTCCGAGGGGACAATCAGGATCATACCCACGCCGAGGTTGAAAGACTGAAGCAACTCGTCGGTTTCGATTTCTCCGAGCTTTGCCAGATACTTGAATATCGACGGAATCGGCCAGGCATCCAGATCAATGATCGCTTTCACCCCGCTTGGCAAAACGCGCGGAAGATTTCCGGGAATACCGCCGCCCGTAATATGCGCGAGCCCGGAAACCCAGCCCTTCGCGATGATATTCTTGAGCGCTGGTGCGTAACACACGTGCGGTTTGAGCAGCTCCGCGCCAATCTTGTTTCCGACCTCGGCCACGTATGTTTCCGGCTTCAGCTTCGCCACTTCAAACACCAGCTTGCGCGCCAGCGAGTATCCGTTCGTGTGCAGTCCCACGGAAGGCAGCGCCAGCAGCGTGTCCCCCGGTTTCACAGCTTTCCCGGTCACAAGTCTCTTCCGCTCGACCGCGCCCACAATGAAGCCCGCGAGGTCATATTCTCCCGGCGGATAGAAGCCCGGCATCTCCGCCGTTTCGCCTCCGATCAAAGCGCAACCCGCTTTGCGGCAGGACCGGCTCATTCCATCCACTAACTGCTCGACCACGTTCGGCTCCAGCTTTCCCATTGCCAGATAATCCAGAAAAAACAGCGGCTCGGCCCCCTGCACAAGGATGTCATTCACGCAGTGATTCACCAGGTCGCCGCCGACCGTTGAGTGCACTCCCATCGCCGTCGCTATCTTCAGCTTCGTTCCCACACCGTCCGCACTCGAGACCAGCACGGTCTCTTTCCATTTCCTCCCATCCAGCGCAAACAAGCCGCCGAATCCTCCGATTCCACCAAGCACGGCGGGAGTAAACGTTCGGCTCGCAAGGTGCCGAATTCGCTGCTTCGCGTCGTCAGCGACAGCTATGTTCACTCCAGCATCGGCATATTTCATGGTTAGCTGCCTCGATGATTCGTATCGTGACGTGACAACGGATGTGCTTCTTCCGGGCTTTTGGCCTGCGGGCGGTGGGCGGCCTCGAGGGACGCGTCATCCGTCACGGGTCACACTGTGGGCGTTCTTCTTGGTCCGGCCCGGCCATTCGAGCGGTCGAGCCGCCTAACAGCTTAAAACAGATGGAACAGTCTGCGCCAGCGTACTGTGCCGGGATGGACGAGCGCGTTCGCGTAGGCGAGAAACCTGGCTCCGATGTCCCCGTTCCAGGCGTCCTTTGGCGCATTCAGCGACATGTAGATGATTACCGGCGTGCCGAGAATATCATTCCGCGGTACGCAGCCCCAGAATCGGCTGTCATATGAGTTTCCCCGGTTGTCTCCCATCGCAAAATAGCAGTCGTTCGGAACTTTGTAGGGAAACGTCAGGTCAGTGTACCCGGGCGGAGCCTGCCCGGCTGGCGCGCGCTCGGTCGCTCCCATGGTGTAGCTTTCGTGCAATTTCTGGCCATTGACCCACACCGCTCCATCGTGGATATCCAGCACATCGCCCGGCAATCCGATGACACGCTTCACATAGTCCGGCTGCGTCGTATCAAACGGCGGCTTGAAAATGATGATCTGCTGACGATGCGGATTGCGCCACAAAGGCACGTGCCAGTTGGTGAACGGAATCCCGGCGTCGTACCCGATCCGGCTCATGATCAGGTGGTCTCCGATCAGCAGGGTGTTCTCCATCGATCCCGACGGAATCACCCGCGCCTGTCCGAGTGTTCCATTGATCAGCATGAACGCGAGAATCACCCAGAACCACGCGATGATTTCGCTCTTGGCCCGGGCGCTCAGCGAACTATCCGCCGCCTCTTTTGCAGTCCCCTTCTTGATCTCTACTTTCGCTGCGTCAGCTTTCACGTTCCACCGTCACTGCCTCTTTGATTTTTCCCGCCGCGGCGTCTTCGCGGACCTCCAACTGCACCAGGTCGGTCGGATACACACCCGTATAACAAGACGTACAGAAGCTCCCGTCGGTGTCATTCACCGCCTGCCGCAACCCGGCCAGCGAAAGGTACCCCAGCGAATCCGCGCCCAGATACTTGCAGATCTCTTGCGGGCTATTCGAAGACGCGATCAACTCCTCGCGCGTCGGCGTGTCCACACCGTAATAGCACGGAGAAATCGTCGGCGGGCAACTGATCCGCATGTGTACTTCCGCCGCCCCCACCTCGCGGACCATTCGCACCAGCTTGCGGCTGGTCGTTCCGCGTACAATCGAATCGTCCACCAACACGACGCGTTTGCCGGCGATTAAGTTCCGCACAGGATTCAGCTTCAGTTTTACGCCGAAATTCCGTATGGCTTGCGATGGCTCGATGAACGTCCGCCCGATGTAGTGATTCCGGATGAGACCCATTCGAAACGGGATTCCCGACTCCAGCGAAAAACCGATCGCCGCCGGCACGCCCGAGTCCGGAATCGGCACAACCATATCCGCTTCGGCCGGGTGCTCCCGGGCCATCAAGCGCCCCAGCATTTCGCGCGATTCATTCACCGACCGGCCAAACACGGTGCTGTCGGGCCGCGAAAAATAGACGTGTTCGAAGATGCAGAACTGGTGCGGCTTGGGTGAGCTGAAACGAATCGACTCGAGCCCCGCCTTGGAGATTCGCAGCATCTCGCCCGGTTCGATCTCTCTCACATAGTGCGCGTTTATCAGGTCAAACGCGCAGGTCTCCGACGCCACCGCCCAGGTATGGCCGCCGTCTGGCGCCGCCAATTTCCCAAGCACCAGCGGCCGGAATCCCCGCGGGTCGCGAACCGCGTACAGTTCTTCGGCGGTCAGCACCAGCAGCGAATAGGCGCCCTCAACCTGGTTCAAGGCGTCGCCCAGTGCCGCGGAAAAATTCCGCGCCTGCGAACGCGCGATCAAGTGCACGATCACTTCCGTGTCGCTGTTGGTCTGGAAGATCGACCCCCGGTGCTCCAGCTTGCGACGCCACTCCCCAGCGTTGGTCAGGTTCCCGTTGTGCGCGAGCGCAATTTTGCCTTTGTTGCAATCGATCAGGATTGGCTGCGCGTTCAACAGCGCTTTATCGCCCGCTGTCGAGTAGCGCGTATGGCCGATCGAACTCGAGCCTTTCAGCTTCGCCAGAACACCCGGCTGAAAAATCTCTTCGACTTCACCCATGGCGCGGTGCAGGTTCAGGTCATTCCCCGTGCTCGCTACGATTCCTGCCGATTCCTGCCCGCGATGCTGCAGCGCATACAATCCCAGGTACGTCAGGTTCGCCGCCTCCGGATGACCCAAGACGCCGAACACACCGCATTCGTCGTGGAATCGGTCGTCTGCATATGCAAGTTTCGTGGTCATTGAACCTTCAGATTCCGCTCCAGCGAGCGCTCCCACGCCTCTTTCAGCATCGCAATGTGAGCCGAGACTACCGGCCGCCCGGCGTATTCGATGCCGAGCGAATTCTCACGGGTCACCTTTCCGAGTTCCCGTGCCCCTACCTTATATTCTCTCGCAGTCGCGAGAACCGCGCCAACTTTTCCTGCAGCCACGGACACCATCGCCCGTGCTCCCCGCTCGCCAAACAGCGCGTACTCCGCGTTCGCCTCATCTTCGATCTTCACGACGGCGCCCAATCCATTCGCGGCAAAGCACGATTCCGCCACAGCCACCGCCAATCCCCCGTCGCTCAAATCGTGCGCCGACTGCACTATCTCAGCATGGGCCAGCGCCACCAAGCAATCAATCAACCGCTTCTCGGCGGCCAGGTCAATGGCTGGCGGCTCGCCGGCCACCATCCCCTCGACCCTCTTCGCATATTCCGACGACGAAAATTCTCTTGCTCCGCCGCGCGGCGGCGCGGCATGCTCCATGCTCGCCAGCGGGTCCGATCCATCGAGCAACAAGATCGCATCGCCCTCGTTCCGGAACCCAATCTTCAGCACCTTGTTCGCATCTTCCAGAATCCCCAGCATCCCGATCACCGGCGTCGGGTAGATCGACCTTCCGAGCGTTTCGTTATAAAAACTTACGTTCCCGCCGGTAATCGGCGTTCCAAGTGCGTCGCAGGCCTCCTTCAACCCATCAATCGCTTGCGAAAACTGCCACATGACCTCCGGCTTTTCCGGGCTGCCGAAATTCAGGCAATTCGTCGCGGCTATCGGGCGCGCTCCCGAAGCCGCGACGTTCCTGGCCGCTTCCGACACTGCGTGCATCGCGCCCGCTTTGGGGTTCAGATAGCACCAGCGGCCATTCCCGTCCGTCGCGAGCGCCAGCGCGCGTCTCGTCTCCTTAATCCGCACCACCGCCGCGTCGCTCGCTCCCGGCCCCGCCAGCGTGTTCGTTCTCACCATCGAATCGTACTGTTCGGTGATCCAGCGCTTCGAAGCCACCGCAGGCGAGCCGAGCAATTTCACGAAATTCGCCGTCAGGTCCGTTCCCTCAGCCGCAAAGACGAACCAGTCTTTCTCGGTTTCCGTGCGAGGCGCAGGCTCGGCCATCGGCCGCTGGTAAACCGGCCCTTCTTCCGCCAGCGGATGCGCGGGAATCTGCGCTGCTGCTCTGCCGTGGTTCTTCACCACCAGCAATCCCCCGTCGGTCACTTCGCCCACCACAGTCGCGTCCAGGCCCCACTTCTTGAAAACGCCGAGCACCTCCGCCTCGCGCCCGTTTTCCGCCACGAGCAGCATGCGCTCTTGCGACTCGCTCAGCATGATCTCGTACGGTGACATGCCGGTCTCGCGCTGGGGCACCTTCGCCAGATCGATCTCGATCCCCGTTCCGCCGCGCGACGCCATTTCGCACGTCGAACACGTCAGCCCTGCCGCGCCCATATCCTGTATTGCTACCACCGCGCCCGTTTTCATCGCTTCCAGGCAGGCTTCCAGCAACAGCTTCTCCATGAACGGGTCGCCCACCTGGACGTTCGGCCGCTTCTGCTGAGATTCCTCGGTGAATTCCGCCGACGCCAGCAAGGAGGCGCCATGAATCCCGTCGCGCCCGGTCTTCGCGCCCACGTAAATCACGGGATTGCCCGTACCTTTGGCCTTCGCAAAGAACAGATCCTCTTTGCGGGCGATCCCAAGCGCCAATGCATTCACCAGCGGGTTCTGCGAATAGCACGGTTCGAACGCGACTTCGCCCCCAACCGTTGGCACGCCAAAGCAATTCCCGTAGCTGCCCACTCCGCGAACCACTCCATCCAAGATCCGCCGGTTCTTTGCGGCTTCTTCCTCGCTGGTCATGCTCGAAGCAGCGATCTCCCCAAATCTCAGCGAATCGAGCACCGCAATGGGCCGCGCTCCCATCGTGAAAATGTCCCGCAGGATTCCGCCGACTCCCGTCGTCGCCCCCTGAAATGGCTCCACGTAACTCGGATGATTGTGCGATTCGATCTTGAACGCAGCCACGAGCCCGTTGCCGATATCCACAACGCCGGCATTCTCTCCCGGACCCTGCACCACGAGCCTGCCTCGTGTCGGCAGCCTCTTCAGATGCACCTTGCTCGATTTGTACGAGCAGTGCTCGCTCCACATCACGCTGAAAATTCCCAGCTCCGTGATGTTTGGATCGCGTCCCAGTATCTTCTGGATCCGCGCGTACTCCTCGGCGGTTACCCCGTGCTCCACCGCAATCTCGGGCGTCACCTTAATTTCCGTCTGTGCCGTCGCCATCGTCCACCCTAAACACGCAAGGGCACGGCAAGCCGTGCCCCTGCGTCACGAATTCTGCTATCGATGAAGCGAGTGCCAGGTTCCTGCCCTCTCTCTTCACCCACCCTCACGCTGTCGCCTTTGCCGCGCCTACCAGCGCCTCGATCATCGACCGGAAAATCACCAGCCCATCTTCCGAATCGAGCATCTCCTCGACCGCGCGCTCCGGGTGCGGCATCAGCCCCGCCACATTCCTCCGTGCGTTGCAGATCCCGGCGATATTGGCCGTCGACCCGTTGGGATTCCCGGCATCGTCGTTTTTTCCGTCGCGCGCCGTGTAGCGGAAAAGTATCTGCTGGCCCTTCTCGAGATCCGCCAGCGTCTTCTCGTCACACCGGTAGTTTCCATCGCTGTGCGCAATGGGGATCGTCAAAATCTGCCCCCGTTTCGCTGCGCAAGTAAATGCCGAATTTGTCTCTTCGACTCGGATGTGCACTTGCTTGCAGATGAACCGCAGCCCGGAGTTCCGCACCATCGCTCCGGGCAGCATTCCCGCTTCCAGCAGAATCTGGAAGCCGTTGCAGATACCCAGCACCAGCCCGCCTTGATTCGCGAACCTCTCCACCGCTTTCATCACCGGCGAAAACCGCGCAATCGCTCCCGTCCGCAGGTAATCGCCGTAGGAAAAACCACCAGGCAGGATGATGGCGTCCGAATGGTGCAAGTCTTCGGATTGGTGCCAGATGAATTCCACCGGCTTTTGCAGCACGTGGCCGATGGCATGAAACGCGTCGTGATCGCAATTCGACCCGGGGAAAACCACAACACCAAACTTCATGGGTGCACCTCCCGGGGTTCCTTCTGTGAATCACATTTTACCACAGCGCTGCTGCCGTGCCTTCGAATCGTCCGCGTCGGGCTCCGCACGTTCTTCCGGCATGGATCGAGCTTTCACTGCGCTTTGATGTACTTCTCCCCCTGCTCGCCCAGCAATTCGAGCGGCAGGGTTCCATCACGCAGAATCACGTCGTGGAACTCGCGAATGTCGAATTTTGCTCCCAGTTTCATTTCCGCCGCTCTTCGCAGTTCGAGAATCTTCAGCTGCCCCATCTTGTAAGACAGCGCCTGCCCCGGCCACGAAATATAACGGTCCACTTCCGCGAGTGACTCTTCCGGCGCGTGTGTTTTGAAATATTCGAGCGCCTGGTCTCGGGTCCACCCCATCTCATGAATCCCCGTGTCCACCACGAGCCGCACCGCGCGAAAACGCTCGCTGGCCAACCGCCCGTACCGACTGTAGGGGTCCTTGTAGACTCCCAGTTGCCCGCCGAGCGATTCGGCGTACAGCGCCCAGCCCTCCGCATACGCGCTGTTCCCGTAAAACCGCCGGAACTCCGGCAAGCCCTGCTGCGAACGCGCCAGCGAGATCTGGAAGACGTGCCCCGGCACGGCCTCGTGCAACACCAGCGCCTCCTTGTCGAACCGGAACTGCTTCTCGGGCCGATAGGTATTCAGGTTGAACCAGCCTGGCACGCTCCCGTCGGGCGCCGGAGCCTGTGCGTTCGACGCCGAGGCCTGCTCGCGGTCCGCCGGGATCGCCCGGATTCCATACAACAGCAAGGGAATGTGCTTGAACTGATTCGGCAGCTCCGGCTCAATGATCTTCGCCGCATTCCGGCAGTAGATCAGCATTTCGTCCTTCGAATGAAAATGCTGCTCCGCAGTGCTATCGAGCTTTTTCGCAAACTCCTCAAGCGTTCCCGCGAATCCCGTCTCGCGCGCCGCTCCGAGCATCTCTGCTTCGAGCCGCGCCACCTCTGCTTCGCCTGTCTTGTGAATTTCTTCCGGCGTCGCGTTGGTCGTCGTCAGCCTCCGCACCAGGATGGCGTAATACTCCTTGCCGCCTTTCAAACTGCTCAACCCAATCGCCGGCCGCGCCTTCGGCGCATAGGTTGTCTTCATGTACTCCAACAGCTTTTGCCAGGCCGGCACAAATTCGTGCTCGTACGTGGCAACCGCTTCGTCACGCAATTTCTTTTGCTGATCCTCCGGAAAAGCCGGAGGAAACTTCCGGAATGCCTCAAGCAAAGGTGTCGTGGCCTGATCCTGCGCGGCCTGGGCCTCGATCTGTTTGATCACCAGGTCAACCACAACCTCGGGCTGCACAATCCCGCGCTCGATCGCTTCGTTCATGATCCCGATGTTCTGATCCACATACAGCGGCACTCCATGCAGCCGCGCCAGAATGTTCTGGTAATCGCGCAGATTTCGCGCCGGCATGCGATCAGTTGTCGTGTAAACGCGGTTGTGCGCTCCGTAAAGCTGGCCCACCCGCAACAGATAGGTTTCGAGTTCGTTCGATTCGAGTTCGACCCGGAGTTCATAGCGCAGCAGACGCGCGCTCAGTTGATCCTCGTCCGGAAGCGCCGTCAGGGGAAACTTGTCCAGGTCGCGCAAGGTGTCTTCCCTGCTCACCCGTCGCCGGTCTCGACCCGCCTTTGACCAGTCATTCCACTTATCGGCGTTCTCAAAGTGCCCGGTAACGGTCGCAAACTCCGGCTCTTCGTTGAGCTTGGCTTCGAAATAATCCTTGAAGAATTTTTGAATTGCTTCGTGCGGACTCTGCGCGTTCAGACGCGTACAGGAAACCGTCAGCGCAATCAGAAGGGCCGCCAAAATCGGCAATTTGCAGTCTCTGTTCACCGGGCCACCCCCCGCCTTTTGAGCGGCCCATTGTACTCCGCTCTAACGACCCCTCGATTTTTTCTTTTTAGGAGCCCGTTCATTGGCGGCCAGTTCGCGCCGCTTTTTGCCTGCCCATCCCGGCTTATTCACCTGCCGCCCGCGAGCAATTCCGAGTGCGTCGGCCGGCACGTTGTCCGTGATCGTCGAACCCGCTGCCACGTAGGCGCCATCGCCAATCTTCACCGGCGCCACCAGCGCCGAATCGCTGCCGATAAAGACCTTGCTCCCGATCGTCGTCTGGTACTTCTGAAACCCGTCGTAATTGCAGGTAATCGTTCCCGCGCCGATATTGGTCTTGCTGCCGATCTTTGTGTCGCCCAGATAGGAGAGGTGCATGGCTTTTGTGCCCTCGCCCAGCACGCACTTCTTCGACTCGACAAAATTCCCGATTCGCGCGCCACTCTTCACCAGCGTATCCGTCCGTAACCGCGCAAACGGTCCGACGACCGCATCGGTCTCGAGCTTGCTTTCGCTCATGACGCAATGCGCTTCCACGGTCACCGCGTCTCCGAGCACGCAGTTGTGCACGACGCTCCCCGTCTTCACCACGCACCGCGCGCCGACCTTCGTGTTCCCGAGCAGCTGCACGCACGCCTCGATCACGGTGTCTTCGCCAACCGTCACATCCGGATCGATCACTACCGTCTCTGGCAACTGAATTGTCACGCCGTCCCTCATCAATTGCTCGCGCTTCCGTTCCCGGAACGTGTGGTCCACTCCGGCCAAGTCCGCCCGTGTGTTACAGCCGAGCATCTCCCGTGGATCCGACGCGATCTCGGCCAAAACCGTCTCGCCCTTCGCGTTCATGGCCCCGATCGCGTCTGTCAGGTAAATCTCCCGGTGTTTGTTGTTCGGCTTCACCCGGGCCAGCGCGGGCCAGAGTTTCGAGGTCGTAAAGCAGTACATGCTCGAGTTGATTTCGTTCAGCTCGCGCTGCTCCGCGGTCAACTGCGACTCTTCGATGATCGCCGACACCGCGTCTCCCCCCTTTCGCAAAATCCTTCCATACCCCGATGGATCCGCCAGCACCGCCGTCAGAATCGTCGCTGCCGCCTCACCGTTCTTGTGCTTCTGGATCAGGGCCTTTAACGTTTCGGTTCGCACCAGCGGCGCGTCGCCAGGCAGGACCACCACAAACTTCGCGCTGCCGATGGCGCGTTTTGCCACCAGCACCGCGTGGCCGGTGCCGTTTTGTGGCTGCTGCAGCACCGCTTCCGCCCCGAGCGGCTTTACAATTTCGGTTACCTTCTCCGCCTGGTGACCCACCACCGTGATAATTTTCTTTGCGCCCAGCGGCTGGCATGCGCGCACCACATGCTCCACGAGCGGCCGCCCTCCCGCCGCGTGTATCACCTTTGCCAGACTCGACTTCAGCCGCGTTCCCTTGCCTGCGGCCAGGATTAGCATTGCGACGTCTTTGTTATTGGCCATGTCGAGAGCATTCTCCCGTGACCGGGCGCATTTGACAATGAGCGCTTTGTTCCCTCTGAACGTTGTTCTGAATCCGGGCTGAATTCTCCAGGAGCGCCCAGGCAGTCCCGCAGTGAGCGCCGAGTTCATCCCGGCCGCGCCGGTAGCCACCTGTGCGGCATTTTTGGGGTGGGTGGGCTTCGCTCAATCGCGGCTCTTTTCCTCGGATATCTGCTGCTCAGGGAGATTCGTCCGCACCCGCTTCAAATGGTGGGGAGGGGAATGGCCATCGCCGGCATCGTGCCCGGTTGGATGGGCGTCGCCGGACTAGCCTTCGTGATCACGGTCGGGATTCACGATTGCCAACGACGTCGAGGTACGGACCTTCCCGGCTCAATCGGCTGCTGTCGAAACCCACTGGGCCGCCGCTCGCTTTGCTCGTACCGGCTCCCTCGCGGTGATTTCCCAACAGCTGCGATCGGCGAGCAGCTTGCTCACCAACTGGGTGTGCAGCGCATGCCCAGCCTTGCGTGCCTCGACCCTCCCGAGCAAGGGCAAACCCGCCAGCGCCAGATCGCCAATCAGGTCCAGCGCCTTGTGCCGTCCGAATTCGTCACCGTAGCGCAGCGGCCCATTCATCATCCCGTCTTTCGTCAGCACGATAGCATTCTCGAGCGACCCGCCTCGTATCAGCCCCATCGCCCGCAGTGGCTCGATATCGCTTTCAAAGCAGAAGGTCCGCGCCCGCGAGAGTACCTTGCGGAAACTCTCGGCGTTTACCACCATATCGACTTCCTGCTCGCCCACCAGGGGGTGCGCAAAGTCCACGTAGCAGCGCACCCGGAATTCGTCCGCCGGATAGATCCCTATGCGTCTTCCGTTCTCGACAACTTCGACCGGCCGCAGCACCCGCAAAAATCGCCGCTGCCTCCGCAATTTCCGAATTCCCGCCTGGTCCAGCAGCCGCATGAACGGCTCGGCCGACCCATCGAGAATCGGCACCTCGATCGCGTCGATATCGATGAAGATGTTGTCGATTCCACAGGAGTAGATCGCCGCCAGCAGGTGCTCCGTCGTAGAAAGCAGCACACCCTTTTTCATCAAGCTGGTGGCATAACTGACTCGCGCGACATTCCTCCCGTGCGCCTCAATCGGAAATTGTTCGAGGTCCACGCGTCGGAACACAATTCCGGTATCCGCCGGAGCCGGCACCAAGCGAATGTGGCTGTGCACTCCTGTGTGGAGACCGATTCCGCGGGTCTCCACCACGCGCTGAATACTGGTCTGAAACATGGAATGGATTGTAGAATTCTACCATACTGCAAGCGATGTCAAGCTGAATTTCTCCCCTATTTTCAATTAGTTATGGAAAATATTTCCGACTCGGCTTCGCTTAGCGTGGCTTTTTTGCAACAACTTGTCCTGTTCGCGTGTCCCTGCCGCAACTTTCTCTCTCGGCTCTTCCCCTTAACGACCTCCCCCCATCCAACTCTACCTTCGTCCGTCCCATCAGAATGGTATACTTGTCTTCTTGTTTTACTTTGAAGGTGGTGAGGAATGAATCGATTTGCTCGCTTTGCTATCCTGGCCGTTTCCGCGCTGATCGTGTGCTGGGTCGGTATAGGCCACGTTCTCGGGCGTACCGCGAATGACAAAGCGTACAAGTCCCTCGTTGTTTACAGCGAAGTTCTACAAAAGATTCAGCAGGATTACGTCGACGAGCCCAACATGCATCTCGTCACGGCCGGTTCCCTGCACGGGCTTCTCGAGTCCCTCGACTCGGAGTCGAGCTACCTCACGCCTCGTGAATATACCGAATACAAGGAAAAGAGTGCCAATCCCGGAACGGGTGAGACCGGCTTGAACCTCAGCAAGCGTTCCGGGTACATCGTCGTCACTTCGGTTCTCCCCGACAGTCCGGGCGAAAAAGCCGGACTGCGCAGCGGCGATTTTCTGGAATCTGTCGCTGGTTTCACGACGCGCGAGATGTCGGTAGGTCAAGCGAAGAACCTTCTCGCTGGTCCGCCCGGCACGGGCATCAAAGTCGGAGTCATCCGTCGCGGACGCACGCAGCCTGACGAGCTTGAAATCGTTCGCCAGAAGCTTCCGCCCGCAAAGCTCATCGTCCAAAAGGTCGATAACGAAACACTGGCTCTGCGCTTCCCCTCGATTGACGCCGGACGCGTCGATGAAGTGCGCACGCATCTCCAGGAAGCTCAGAAGCAGGGCATCACCCGAGTGATCCTGGATGTTCGCGATTGCGGGCGTGGTCAGGCTTCCGACGCGTTCGCTATCGCCCGCCTGTTCGTTCCTTCAGGCACGCTGCTCACCCTTAAGGGTCAGACGGTTCCCGAGCAGGCCTTCTCTGCCGACCCCTCGAAAGTCGTTTGGAAGGGACCCGTATCGGTTTTGATTGACGTTACGACCACCGGCGCTGCTGAGGTCCTTGCGGCTTCGCTCGCCAACAGCAAGCGTGGCGACATCGTTGGCGAGCGCACCTTCGGCTTGGCCTCCGAACAGAAACTCATCACCATGGATGACGGCGCTGCTCTCGTTCTGACGGTCGCCAACTATTACAACCCCGACGGCAAGACCATCCTCGAGGAGGGTGTTGCTCCCACAGAGGTTGTACACGCGGCTTCCTCGGCGGCTGACGAGGGCGAGGAGGGCGACGACGTGGCCTCCCCGACGGCTGGCCCGCAGAAGGAACCGCCCGCCGGCCCGCGTCCGCTTTCCGCCGACGACCCGGTCCTGCGTCGCGCGCTCGAGCTTTTCAAGGCTCCCGCTCCCGCAAAGAAGGCCGCCTAGAAACGCTAGTCAGCTCGTGAAATCTCCACTTGTCCGGCTCGCGCGAACGTACTCTGCCGCTTTTGCGCTATCGTGTCTGGCGCTGTGTCTATCCCTTACCGGCTGCGACAAAATCAAGTCCACCGCTAGTTCCATCTTCAAGTCCCGGCGCTCCGCGAATGTGCAGCCGGCTCCTCCCGAGCATCCTCGAATCGCGAGCGGTCCCTGTCTGGCCATCATCATTGACGACCTCGGCGCTGATATGTCCTCGGCCGACGCCATTTTTTCCTCCCTGCATTATCCGCTTACGCTCTCTATCCTTCCGAACCACGCTCATTCGGCCGAGATCGCGGAGCAGGCTCGCGTCCGCGGCTACCAGGTCATGCTGCACCTGCCGATGGAGTCCATCGGCAACGACGCTCCCGAGCCTCAAGAACTCCGCGAAGGCATGTCCTCCGCCGAAGTCTCGCGTTCACTGGCCGAGATGCTCCAGTCCGTCCCTCACGCGGCGGGCGTCAACAACCACCAAGGCTCTCTCGTCACTTCCGACGCGCGCATGATGGCCGAACTGATGCCCCAGCTTCGCGAGCGAAACCTCTTTTTCATCGACAGCCGTACTTCTGCCACCACAGTTGCGTACCACGCGGCACAGACGGCCCACGTCCGCTCCTCCTTCCGCAATGTTCCGTTCCTCGATGATGTTCGCGATGTCGCGGCAATTCGCAAGCAGCTCGAGCTGGCCATCCGTGATGCGAAAGGGAGAGGCGATGGCATTGCGATCGGCCACCCGCATCCGCAAACCCTGCGTGCCCTCGCGGAGCTGTTACCGCAAGTCCAATCGAGGGGCGTTCGTCTCGTCTACGCCTCCGACCTGGTCCACTGATTCGCCCGACGCCGCTCCCGCATGCATCTCCTGCCGCCTAATCTTGCATTGCGGGAGCTTCGACCTCTGGCTCGCCCTTCTTTGCGGGAAACAACCACATCACCACAAGAAACTGCAGCCCCATCGTCAGAAAGCAGAAGACGCTGGCCTCCGGCCCCACAGTCCCTCCTGTCAGCCACTTCGGCCCATGCAGCAAAGAATCGGATAAATGCCCAAAAATGAGCTCGCCGCTGTCTGGCACCGAATACAGGAAACTCTGTGCCCAATCGAACCCGGCATGCAGGCCGACGGCATACCAGAGATTTCCGGTTCTCCTGAGCGTGAAGAGGAACAGGAGTCCCACGATGACAACACTCGCCGCGCCCACCCAATCTTCCCCCTGATTGCTTAGGTGCACTGCGCCAAAACCCACAGACAGCGCGACGCCCGCCGGCCAGAAGCCGACCAGCCGGCCCAAGCCGTGTTGCAAATAGCCCCGGAACAGAAACTCCTCGTATAGCCCCACGAAGATGAAGCCCACCAGTTGCAGCAATCCCCACTTCAGAATGTCCTCGCCGCGCTCGGCGAGTTCTCCGAACGAATACCCTCCAAATATCGCAACAAGCCCGACCACCACCGACGCTTCCGACATCCCCAGCAGGAAACCAATCCAGAAATTCCCCCTGAACGCTTCCTTCAGGGGCAGCCCATATTCTCCAAGCGGTCTTTTCTCTGCGAGCGAAAGCAACCACGTCAGCGCGAATACCAGCGCGAAATTCCCGGCCTCAAAAAACAGCAGAAATTGCGGAGAGGTTATACCCCGCTGCACACCAAATAGCCGCGCCCCCTCCCGATACACCAAACCTTGACCGATGCCGATCGTGATGACCAAAAATAGAAGCAACTTCCAGACGAGGCGTAACTGCGCCATTCGTCTGTCAGGCTGGCTCAAGGTAAATTGGCCGCTCGCACCTGGTTGCTCTACTGCCATCCCTGCTCTCCTAACGCCAGCCCGCTTCGCGACCGCGTGATCGGACCTTGCTGCCTGTGATATAAGCATCTAACGTCCGCATAAGAGTTAGGCCGCGTTCATGGTCACCCAGTCCGCTTCCAAGTCGCCTCTTGTCGCTGGCCGTCTCGCACTCGACTTTGCCAACATCGCTTCGACTGACCATTTCTCCTGGGACCAGTTTGTCACCTTCCTCGTGGACGCCCGCCTGGTCTCGCAGGAGCGCGCCGCGCGCCTGCGCCCGTTTCTTGCCACGGAACCCCGCGCCGTCGACGCCGTCCTGCTTCGCGCCCTTCGCCTTCGTGAGTCGCTCCGAGCCATTTTCGCTTCGATCGTCGACAAAGAGCCTTTTCCTTCTTCCTGGGCCGAGCCGGTGAACGAAATCCTGCGCATCACGGAAGGACATGATGAGCTCGTCTTTCGTGAAGGTGCATGGTCCCTCGAGTTCGTTGCACGCGAGGGCGGCCTCGAGTGGCTCCTCGCCGCTGTCGCCCGTTCTGCCGCCGATCTTCTCGTCGAAGGGCTTGGCTCTCCCATTCGTCGCTGCGCGAATCCCGCCTGCCGCCTCTTTTTCTACGATAACTCCCGTACGCACCGCCGCCGCTGGTGCTCCATGGCGACCTGCGGCAATCGTCACAAAGTTGCTTCCTTCCTCCGCCGCCATTCTTCTCGCCGCCGACCCTAGCGTGCTTTCCTTTTCCTTTACGTCCTTACTTTCCTTTGCTCCAGCCGAGCCCTATTTCACGTACTTCGGCTTCTCCCCCTTTCCCCAAGGATCATAATTGTGAGCAAACTCCACCCTCTTCGCGATTGGCGGATGGCTATACAACCAGAAGGTGATGAACGCCGGCGGATTCGGATCCGCCAGATCCTTCTCTCCCATCACCTGGAAGGACCTGGCCGCTTCTTCCGAGGAATCCGGCACGATTCCATGCGTCACTTCGAGTCCATAAACATCCGCGGCGTGTTCGACCGCCCGGCTGAACCCGTTGCCGATCGGCTCCGACAGGAATCCCAGCACCTCGGCGATCAGCAGAAGCGCCGCCAGCGCCGCCCAGTCTTGCTGACCTCGAATTCTCCATCGCGCGCCCCAACGCTCGAGCACCCACTCGAGCGCCCGGTAGGCCACATACAATCCCACGAGCAGTGCGCCCAGAAAGAATGCGAATCCCTTCAGCACATGCCCCAGCGCATAGTGCCCGATCTCGTGTCCCACAACGGCCAGCACCTCCCCGGGCGTCAGCTTCCGGATGGTATTGTCCCAGATCACCACGCGCTTCGACGCTCCGATCCCCGTCACATACGCGTTGATCCGGTTTGTCTTGGCGCTCGCTTGCATCAAAAACATCCGCTCAGGCGGTATCGGCATCCCGGCTTTCTCTGTCAGTCTTTCAATCGATTCCACGAGCTCCGGATGCTTTCCTTCGAGCGGCTCGAATTTGTTGAACATCGGGTCGATCACCCACGGAGCAATAAACACCAGAAAGGTCGCCAGCGGTATCGCCGCGAACCAGAAGTACAGCCACCAGGTCTCGGGCTTCCACCGAATTACCGCGGCCAGAATCAGCGCCACCAGGAGCCCCAAACCCATCGTCAGGAGCTCCGTCTTTGTCCAGTCCCAAAACCACGACCCCCAGCCTTCGACCGACTGCTGGTACCGCAAGGACAGCCCGTGCCCGTAAACACTTATCGGCAGACGCAACACCCCGAGCAGAAAAACCAAACTCGGCACAAAAATCAGCGCCTCGAGCCATCCCTTTGCACCTCGCCGTTCTGCAAAATCTCTCAACCTCGCCACCACTCCGAGCCTCAATAGCACCAGCAGGACTGCAATGCCCCAGCCGACCGATACGAAGTACAGCCTGTACCACGCCCTCGAGTAAGCCACTGCCTTTTCGTACGTTTCTTTGCTCAATCGAAAGCGGTCGGTCTTGCCCTTCGCCATCTGGTCCACGCTCTCCGGTTGACTCAACTCCTGGGCCTCGGAACCTCCCGCGCTCGATCCTTGGCCTTTCGTGGGGCCGGTCGATAGTCCCCACCATGCAAACGCAAGCAGCGCTCCAAATACGAAAGTCCGCAGCCTTCCCTTGGCGCTTTGCCCGCTTACGATTTGTTTGTTCCACATCTCGTCCCGCCCTCGCTATACTCCCAGCCGGCAACCATTTTCTCGGTTGGCCATCTAACGCCTATGCGACAAGCCGCTATCCTCATTGTCCTCAGCCTGCTGCTTGCCGCGGCTTGTCTTCTTTTGACCGTTCCCTCCTCCCCTTCTGGTGCCGACCACGAGACTCCGGCCTCCCGCCGCACCTTCGCTTTTACCTACCAAGTCCACGTCCCGAACAGGAAGGACGCTAAGGGAAAAATGTTGCTTTGGATCCCCATCCCCCAACGGGACGCCTACCAGAAAATCGATGACCTTCAGATCGCAAGCCCAGTTTCTCATTCCTCAGGCCACGAATCCCAATACGGCAATTCCTACGCGCTCTTCGAGCCCACCCGCGCTCAACTCGATTCCGGCTTCGACCTCTCGGTTCGCTTCGTCGCTACCCGGCTCGAGCACAAGGTCTCCCTGGACTCGCCACAAGCAAAGATTGTCGCCTTCCCTTCCCCCACCACACCCGACCTCCAACGTTCTCTTGAACCCGACGAGCTCGTTCCCCTCAATGGAGTCATCAGAGACCTCGCGGCCGAACATACATCCGGTGACACGACCGAGCTCGCCAAGGCTCGCCACATTTACGACTACGTCCTTGCCACCATGCGTTACGACAAGTCCGGCGAAGGCTGGGGCCGCGGCGACGCCATCTGGGCTTGCACCTCCAAGCGCGGCAACTGTACCGATTTTCACGCGCTTTTCATCGGCATGATGCGCGCTTCCGGCATTCCGGCTCGATTCGAAATCGGCTTCCCTCTACCGGAGGCCAAGGCTGCAGGCGACATCCCCGGATACCACTGCTGGGCCGAGTTCTATCTCAATGCCGTTGGCTGGGTTCCTGTCGACGCCTCCGAGGCCTCGAAGAATCCCGGGAAGCGCGATTACTTCTTCGGCGCGAACGATCCCAATCGCGTGCTTTTCACCTACGGCCGCGATCTTCGCCTCTCTCCCGACCAGCACGGTGGCCCGCTCAACTATTTCATTTACCCGTATGCCGAGCTCGACGGCAAACCGGTTTCCGGCTTTCAGACCCACTTTTCCTTCCGCGACCTTACGCCCGCAACGCCGGCCCCTTCTCGCTGAGCCTTCCCGGCGCCGCCGCGCCCTGAGGCTCGAACCCGTTCCTTTCGGCATTGCCTGTTTGGCTCCAGAATCGATTTGCGCAATTGAGCGGTTTTCTCCTCAATCGTATTCTTAGGTATAAGCCTTCACTCCAGGCCGTGCGAGGGTCTCTTATGGGTCGCAAAGGGATTATTCGAACTCTTACGCTGCTCGTCGCTGTCACGTCCTTCTCCGCTTTTCGCGTTGCCGCTCAGGACGAGCCGTCCGTCGCCGATGCCGCTCGGCGCGCCCGGCAGCAGAAGCAGGCCTCTGCCAAGCCCGCTTCCGTTATCACGAATGACACCCTCGCTCCGGCTCCCAATCCTGCTGCTACTCCGGCCTCTCCGGCCGCGCCTTCTGAATCGGCCACTCCGGCACCGCCCTCGGCTCCGGTCGACACCGCTGGTGCCGCTCAAGCCAGTCCGGGAGCCGGGTCCGCCGAAAGCAAATCCGCAGCGGAATCCGATGGCGATGGGGAACAAAAGAAGCAGCACATTGCAAAATTAAAGGAAGAGATCGCCCGGAAGCAGGAGCAGATCAAGTTTCTACAAAGTGACCTCGCCCTCAAGCAGGACACTTTCTATCGCAATCCCGACTACCAGCACGACGCCGACGGAAAAAACAAGCTCGATTCCATGAAAGCCGACATCCAGCAGGCGCAGGACGAACTCGCCGGCCTTCAAGCCAAGCTCGCCGGTCTGGGTCCCCAGGAAGAGCAGAAGCCTGCCCCGCCGTCGCGCCCCTGACCGAGCTGCCGGTCACGGAGACACTGCTCTAGCGCTACTCTCCTACTGCGGCCCCAGAATCAGGGGCAACCCATTCTTCGTGTTCCCTACCACCACAACCTTGGAATTCGAACTCGTCGCCAGCTTCTCGGTCGCCTCGATTCCCTTCCACTCCAGTAACTGCGTGCTGATCCCCTGCGCCACGATCTTCTGAAAGTCCGCAATCCCCTGCGCTTCGATCCTCTTCCGCTCCGCTTCCTGCTTCTCTTTCTGCAAAATGAAATTCATCCGCAAGGCGTCCTGTTCCGCTTGCTGCTTCGCTTCAATCGAACTCTTCAGCATCGCCGGAAGTTGCACGTCGCGCAGCAGCACGTTTTCAATAATCACTCCCCGCGGAGCCAGTTGCGCCGTCAATTCGTCCTGGATCTGCTGCTGCACCAGTTCCCTGGCGTTCGTGTACAGCGCGTTCGCCGTGTGCGCCGAGGTCGCCGTCCGGATCGCCGCGCGCAACGTCGGCTCCACGATTTTTTCTGCGTAGTTCGCACCCACCTTCTGGTACATCTCGGCGGCTTTCGACCGGTCCAGGTGAAACAGCAACGAGGTATCGAGCGCCAGAATCAGCCCCTCATTCGATGGCACGCTCGCGCTCTCCTTCACCGATTGCGTCTGGATCGAAAGCCTCTGCACGGACTTCAGCGGGTTGATCAGGTGGATTCCTTCTGCGAGCGTCTCTCCGGTAACCTTCCCGAACAGCGTCAGCACCCCGACATGCCCGGTCGGCACGGAAACTACGCTAGCGAAAAACAAGATCACCAGAAATACGATTCCCAATCCACGCAAAAACTTTGACCCGAATCCTCTAAGACTCGGCATCGTCGGCATATTGCCTCCTAAATCGAACCCTCGCGTTCCGCTCGTCATAGCTGTCCCCCGCAGTGTTCACACTCGCACATTCTTCTTCTTTTACTACGTACGTATCAGCCTTTTCCTTTCGCTCGCTTCCCCGCTGCGAATCCGCCAACAGCGCGGTTTTCGTCCGAGCTGGCCCGCGATCTCCCCCGAGTTCAACTCGCTTGTTTTCACTGCGTTTCTAGGGCCTTTTTTTCCACAGATTTGCAACACTGCCACCACTGCTTGTGGCGCTTTTCCGTTGACACCATTGCTTCTTCGCCACACAATTTTCTCGTTCATTTGGCCCGAAAATTTCAGCCGTCTCAGGGAACTCACTCCGGCCTCGTGAGTAGATGGCTGCTGGGGGATACCCGATGTCCTTTATGCCGGGCTCCACGGTTCAGTGTATCAACCCAAATTGTGAAGCAAGGGGCCACTGGCTCCGGGCAGATTTAATCTCCTCGGAACAATGCCCCACCTGCGGCGAATCGCTTCGCCATGTTCCTCCGCCCTTGACTCCTCGGCATCATTTGCGGTCACGCCCCGCCGCACCGCGTCCTCCACTCCGCCCGCGCTAGCCCCGCTCGCGTCTACGTCCCGGCACCATTGGCGACATAACTCATGCCGCCCTTGGTGTCACCAAGCCGGCCGTGGCCAGCGCCTACGGCGTGCCTTTGTGTTCGTACTTACCCGCTCGGGCGGTGATCCCCTCGAGGTCGATACCGAAATCACCGTGGTTTCAGCCTTGTCCAGTAAAAAGGCCGGAAGCTCTGGCCTCCGGCCCTTTGATAATTGGCTTTGAGCCGACGACTCACTGGTCACTGGTCGCCATTCACCGCCACCGCCTAGGTCTGAACCATCCCGCTCTCGAGCAACTCTTCGTCGCTCAACCACAAGTCTGGAATGTTCGCCGACCCGAGCCGCAGAATATCCTCGAGCGCGCCTCGTACTTCGCGCAGCCGGAAGTCCACGCCAACCTTTTCGAGCAGATCGATCAGCGCCTGTGCTCCCTCGGCCAGCATCGCCTTCGGCCGGGATCCCGACCTGTCCAGGCGGTGGTACGTGACAATGTAGAAGGCGTTCAGCCCCGCTCCGTGCCGCACGATGTGCAAGAACCCTCGTGCCTTCGGTTGCTTCGACGCCAGCTTTGCGGTTAGTGCGGAACCACTTGGGAGTGCGCTCATCGCGTTTCCTCCTTCGCCCTTTCCCGCGTCAACTGCATCCGCTGGTGCTCCCGCAATTCTCGCACTTGTAGCATGCCCCGTTCGGCACCATCAGCATGCCGCACTCGGAGCAGGTCGGCGCACCCTCGTGCGCGTCGCGTGGAGAGTTGCTCGCTGGCTCGCTCGCGCGCGGCGCCAGCGGCATCGGCACGGTCCCCAGCAATGTCCCGGCAACCGTCGTTCCCTCGGCCGGCGCGGCTCCGCCGAGCTTCAGATAATCGGACGAGATAAATTTTCCGCCGAGCCACCGCGCAATGTAGTCCAGCACCGAAGTGGCGAACCGGATGTTCGGATTCGCGGTGATCCCGCTCGGCTCAAACCGAGTGTTCACCAACTTATCCACCAGCACCTTCAGCGGCACGCCGTACTGCAGGCCAATCGAAAGTGTCAGCGCCAGGCCGTCCATCACTCCCGAAAGCGTCGAACCCTCCTTCGACATCTTGATAAAGACTTCGCCCGGCCGTCCGTCTTGATACATCCCGACGGTAATGTAGCCTTCGTGGCCGCCCACGCTGAATTTGTGTGTCACCGAGTCGCGTTCCACCGGCAGTTTCTCGCGCTGCGTCCGCGCAAACAGCTCCCGTTGCACCGGCTCCGAAACGCCTTCGGCCTTCTTCTCTTCCTTGTTGTTTCCGGCGGCGTTCAGCGGTTGCGAACGCTTCGAATTGTCGCGGTAAATGGCCACGGCCTTCAGCCCCAGCTTCCACGATTCAATATACGCGTTCATGATGTCTTCGATCGTAGATTCTTCCGGCATGTTGATCGTCTTGCTGATGGCGCCCGACAGGAACGGCTGCGCCGCCGCCATCATTTTCACGTGCCCGCGCCAGGCAATGGACCGCCCGCCCGTCGTTGCCAGCGAGCAGTCGAACACCGCAACGTGCTCGCTCTTGAGGTAAGGTGCTCCGTCAATCTTTCCGTTCTTGTCGATGTAGCTGACGATCTCGCTGCTTTGCTCCGGCGTGTAGCCCAGCTTCATCAGCGCCTGGGGCACGGTGTTGTTCACGATCTTGATGACGCCGCCGCCCACCAGCTTCTTCATCTTCACGAGCGCCAGGTCCGGCTCGATTCCCGTGGTGTCGCAGTCCATCATGAACCCGATCGTTCCTGTCGGCGCCAGCACCGTTACCTGCGAGTTCTTGAATCCGTGCTGCTCGCCGAGTTCGACCGCAGTGTCCCACGCTCCTTGCGCGCCCATGTACAGATCGCCCTGCACGTTCTCGGGCTTGAGGCCCCGCATGGCGTTCCGGTGCATGCGAATCACGTCCAGCATCGGCTCGCGGTTCACGGCAAAGCCCGGGAACGGCCCCATGCGCTCCGCCAAGCGAGCTGACTGCGCGTACGCCTCGCCGCACATCAGCGCCGTCACGGCTCCCGCAACGTCGCGTCCTTCGTCCGAATCGTAGGGAAGCGCCATCGACATCAGCAGCGCGCCGAGGTTCGCATAGCCCAGCCCCAGCGGCCGGAAATTATGCGAATTCTCGGCGATTTTCGGCGTCGGGTAGCTCGCGTTGTCCACCAGGATTTCCTGCGCCGTAATCGTCACGTGCACCGCGCGCTTGAACGCCTCGACGTCAAGTTGCCCGTTCGAGCCGAGGTACTTCATCAGGTTCAACGACGCCAGGTTGCACGCCGTGTCGTCCAGGAACATATACTCGCTGCACGGATTGCTGGCGTTGATCCGCGCCGTGTTCTTGCACGTGTGCCAGCGGTTTACCGTCGTGTCGTACTGCATGCCCGGATCGCCGCAGTGCCAGGTTGAGTCCGCAATCTTGTACAACAGGTCCTTCGCGCTCAGCTTTTCGTTGGGCTGCCCGTCGATGACGTTCTTCGTCCACCAGTCTCTGTTCCCTTCGACTGCGCGCATAAAATCATCGCTTACGCGCACGGAATGATTCGCGTTCTGGAAGAAGATCGAGCTGTAGGCCTCGCCGTCGATCGAGGAGTCGTATCCCTGCGAGATCAGCACGTGCGCTTTCTTTTCTTCCTTCACCTTGCACTCGATGAATTCCACAATGTCCGGATGATCGATGTTAAGGATCACCATCTTCGCCGCGCGCCGCGTCTTGCCCCCGCTCTTGATCACGCCGGCAAAGGCATCGAATCCCTTCATGAAGCTCACCGGACCCGACGCGATTCCACCGCCCGACAACGATTCCTTGCTGCCTCGCAAGGTCGAAAAATTCGTTCCCGTCCCGGATCCCCACTTGAACAGCATCCCCTCGGTCCGCGTCAGGCCCATGATCGATTCCATGCTGTCCTGTACCGAGTTGATAAAGCACGCCGAGCACTGCGGCTTCCGTTGCACGCCGACGTTGAACCACACCGGCGAATTGAAACTCATCTTCTGCTCCACCAGCAGGTGGGTCAGTTCGTCGCGGAATGCGTCACGCGACGCCGTATCCGCGAAATATCCGCCTTCCTCGCCCCAACGCACTACCGTATTCACTACGCGGCTGATCAGCTGCCGCACCGACCCTTCTCTCTCCGCCGTTCCGTGCTTCCCGTGGAAATACTTGCTGGCCACGATGTTCGTTGCCGTCTGCGACCAGCTCTTCGGCACCTCGACGTTCTCCTGTTTGAAGATCGTCACGCCCTTTTCGTTCCCGATCTGCGCCGTGCGCTTCTCCCATTCGACCGCGTCGAATGGTCGAGTCTTTCCATCGGTGAAATACCGCTCAAACACGAGGCCGCTTCCCGCGGCCCTCGCCGTCGAGTCCGCTGCCCCTAACGCCTTGCCATTCAACGCCGACTTCACCGTTGCCATCCTTGTTCCTCCCGCCACGGGTCCCCATAACCGCCGAGCGGGAACCCTTTTAGTTTACTCCTCTAGATTTGAGAGCTGCAGCGCGCCACTCTCGCACTGCAATTCCCGGGATTCCTGGTTGCGTCGAAGCCGCCCGTTCCCCCGAACTTGCCCAAAAAGCGAAAAGGCTGTCCTATGCCGGTGAGTGTCACACGGCCGCACAGCTATATCCGCGCCTACCTTCACGAACTGCGCGGAGTCCTTACTTCGCGCTGGTTTTTTTCGGTGATCACGGGCTGGTTGCGTGGGTTCTGCTGGACCAGGTACGTCCCCGACTCGATCCGCCTGGCGCTTCCACGTCCCCCGAATCTGGAATCGCAGTATCAATCCATGCGGCAAACGTGTCAAGTGAAAATCACAAAATCTGGCAGAATTTTTTCGTAGACGTCTATATCTTGTGGTGCAATTTCAGGAATCGCGGATCGGCGTTTGTCGCTTCTCTTTCGCCTTTTCTCTCTAAATTCTTTGCATGCAATTTACTATGGCGCTGATCCGAGGCGCCCACCTACCCCTCGGCTCTCGATTCGAGGGAAAGCGCCTCGCGAGCCCGGCGTCTCTAGAATTGCAGCTTCAGTGCGAACTGGATCTGCCTAGCCGACCCGAAGTCTCCCGTGGGGAACCGCGTGCTCTGGATGATCCCGAAGGAACTGCTCGTCGCCGCCAGCACTGGATCGCCAAAATTCGGATGGTTGAAGATGTCGAACATCTCCGCTCGGAATTGCAAGTTGAACCGCTCGGTTATCCTCGTGTTTTTCGTCACCGAAAAATCGGTGTTCGTGAAGTTTGGTCCCACAATCGCATTTCGTCCGAGCGACCCGGGACGACACGTGCCGGGAACGATGGGGTAGACCTTAAAGCCCGGCGAAGACGGGTTCGTGCTCAGCGGAATGTCGCTGAACGTGCACGGTATCGCAAGCGCCGCATTCGGCGTGGACCCGCACGGCGAAATCGCGGGTGCTCCTCCGGTCGGCGTCCCGTTGAACGGCTCACACAGCGCGGGGTTGCTGAAATACTGCGTAGGACTGCCCGTTCCGGTAACGCCCTTCAACAAGTCCGGCCGCACGGTGAGGGAAACGCCTGGCGCAGGTCCGATGGTCACCGTCGGGTTCAGCGGATTACCTGATTGCAGTTGCGTGATCAGTCCCACCTGCCAGCCCGATACCCACCGGTTGGCCGTGAACGGCAGCTGGTAGAAGCCACTCAACACAAAGCGGTGCCGTGCGTCGTATTCGGATGGTCCGTAGTCTCCGCGCGGGTTGTAGGCGTTCTGGAGAATGTAGGTTTCTCCGGTCGACGGTGAGTTATAGTCGAGCGATTTCGAATACGTGTACGAGGCCAGAAATTCCAGCCCGTGCGACAAGTGCTTGGTTCCTGTGATCCACAGGGCGTTGTAGTTCGAATTTCCAACACTGTTGATCTGATTGATGGTTCCGTAGGAGCACTGCGGATTCGGCGCCTGGCATTGTGCCGGCAGAATCGGGCTGGTCAGTGGCAATTTTAGATACGGCCTCGTTGAGGCGTAAAACCCGTTGGTCACAAAAGGCTGGTTGAGGTTCTGAACAAGCTGCAGGTGCGTCCCCTTGGTCCCCACGTAAGCGACCTCGAGCCCCAGGCTCGGTGTGAACTCTCTCTCGACCGACAGGTTCCAGTCTTGGGCGTACATGTCGCTGAATTGCGAGTTGACGACCGTGGGACCAATGCTCGTGCCCGCCACCGCCTGCTGTGGGTTTTCGATGGTGATCGCGCTCGTCGCCGAATTGGCCGCAATGGGAATTGCAAACGGCGGGTTGGCGCTTAGCGGGCTCACAACGTTCGTCGTTGGCGCTTGGGTCATGAGCGCGTAGGCACCCCGCACGGAGGTCTTGCCGTTCTTGAAGGAATCCCACGCGAACCCTACGCGCGGCTCAAAGTTCTTATTGTTCTGCTTGTAAGGTTCCGGTGCGCTCACGAGGTCCCCGGTCAAGGGATCGAAGTTCGCGAACCTCCCTCGCGCCTCCGATGGCGTGGCGTTCCACGTGTATCGCAGGCCGAGGTTCAGCGCGAGGTTTGGCTTCAATTTGAAGCTGTCTTGGGCAAACACGGCATACGACGGCTAAAAGATGCGATCATTTCCGGACCCCACCTGGGTGGTGAACGCGCCCGCCTGGTCGGCCAGGACCGCGTTAGTGATGGCAAGCCAAGGGCCACCCACTTCTTCGGCGGGTCTCGCTAAAGTAAGCGAAATGTTTCTTTTGCCTTTTCACGGTTGTGTCGTACGAGTGCTTTTCTCCCAATTTACGGATTGCCTACGAAAACTTGGAACCATCCCTCAGGGTTTTACTGTATTTGATCATATTCAACTAGGCGTTTACGTAAAGGCCTACACGTCGTGAATGTCCACTGCTCTTCTCGCATTGCTCAGACGCGCGCGTTTCCCGGTGTCGACGAACTCGCGTTGGCCCGCACCTCGCCAGCGCTGCTCCCGCAAAGCTCAAAAATCGGCCCAGCCGGGCGTCTTTTGCGAGCGTTGTTTATCGTCGAACTACGCCCGGTTTGAAGCTGCTCGTCTTGCTCCCAACTTGTTCATTAAGTTACGTTTTCACCTTTGCTGGCATAAACCGCTTGAAGCCCGTCCCGACTTTGGGCACAATGCAATAGCGACGGGGGCCGTTGCACATTTCGCTGGTGTTAGCCCTCCCCACTCCCTAGGGGGCTCGTCAGGTTTGCCCCTGCGCTTTTATCATGAATATTTGGCTAATTTTTTCGATTGCTGTGGCGACCGTGGCAGTCGCGCTCGTTCTCGCCTACGTTTTGAAATCGCGCCTGAGTGACGACGACGTTTGGGAAGAGCTGGTCGACACCGACGCTCCCGCCGAGCGTTCGAGCGATTCGCGACCGTCTTCCGATTCTCATCCATCGGCACCGGACCGGGAACCTCATTTTGTGCGCGGCGAGCCCCTCACCCCGTCCCTGCCTGTCGAATCCTCTGGTTTGCATCGCGACGTTGATCTTCGCCGCAGTACCCGCATCGAGCACCCGGTTCTCCTGACGGTCCTCGGTACAAACCGCCGAGGCGAGTCGTTCCAGGAGAAAACCTCCGCCGTGTCGCTGAACCTTCACGGCTGCCGTTACTCTTCGCGCCACGACTATCCGCTCGAAGGCTGGGTTACGCTGCAGGTGACCGGCACCGACGGCGGCAATTCACCGACCATTCGGGCGCGTGTCCGTTCGATCGTCTCGGCGCAGACTCCTCGCGAACTTTGTCAGGTCGGCGTGGAGCTCGAAACTCCAGGAAATTTCTGGGGAATTCCCGCGCCCCCCGAGGATTGGCAGCGTATCCTGGGCATGAGCTCCGGGATGGCCAGCTCCGCGGCTGTCGCTCAGGATTCTTCCGAAGAGGAAGAATCGCTTTTCGAAACGCCAACGGTCATCACCGAGCGAAGAGCCGAGGTAACCGTTTTTCCGGGCCCCTCAACTCCTCCCCCGGCGGAAACGTCCGCCTCAAAGGAGACAGCGGTGCAAAAAACTGAACGAGTTGTCCTCACTCCTGATCAGCTTCTCCTAGCCCTCCAGGGCAAACTCCAACAGGCCGCCGACCGCGCCGTTCAAACCGCAATCGCGGCACACATCGACGAGTCTGTCCGAAATGCACTCGCCAAAATTGACGATGGCTGGAAATCGAACCTTCGCCATACGGAGGAATTTTCTACCTCGCGTCTGTCCGAAATGCAAAACCGCTGGGAGAAGGAGTTGGTCCTGTACCGCTCCCGCGCGGAAGAGACCTCCCGCCGTCTCGAAACTCAGGCCGCTGCGACGCAACGGAGCCTTGTCGAGGCACAGAAAGTCGCTGAGCACCTCAAGAGCGAAGTCGAGCCCGAACTCTACGCCCGCCTCAACCAGACCGTCACCAAGGCCAACAGCGACTTTGACTCGCACGCCGCCCAGGTTTCCGAACGCCACCTTGCGACCCTGGCGCAATCTGCCTTAACGGCCGCGCGCGAAGCCCGTGCGAAGCTCGATGAAAGCGCCGCCGAAATCCGCTCTCTCCTCGGTTCGGCTCCCGCTCCCGGTGTTGCTGAGGAGCGCATCGCAGCGATAATCAATTCCTCGCGCGAGCAGACCCTCCACCGCATGGAAGAGCGCCTCGGCGAGGTCTCCCGCCAGTTTGAACAACAGCAGGAAGCCGCCCGCCGGCGCGCTGATGAGCTCAACCAGCGCCTTGAAAACTTCGCCGCGGTCCTGCGCGAGGCCCAGGCTCAGCACGTTCAAGCCTTTTCAGAAATTCGCCCGCTATTGGCCGCCGCCAACAACGGTGTTTCTCAGGAAGCTCTCAACTCAGGGATACACTCCGCCCGCGAGCAGCTTCACAACCACCTCGAGTGGCGCCTCGGCGAGTTCTCCGGCCGCCACGACCAGCTGACTGAGGTCACGCACCAGCTCTTTGAAGAATTGTCGCAGCGTCTCACTGCCTTAACCAACGAGACTCGCGAAGCCCGCTCCCAGCAGGAACACCATGTTGGCGAAATACGCGCTCTCGCCTCGAACGCCGCCGGTGGCGTTTCTCAGGAACGCTTGGACAGGTTGCTCAACTCGGCCCGCGAACAACTTCTCAATCACTTCGAGGTTCGTGCCGGCGAATTGGCAAGCAGCCTCGACGAGCACAACAAATTGTCCCGCCAGCGTTCCGACGAGCTTGCACACCGCCTCGATCGGTTCGCCGCCGAGACGCGCGCCCAAATCGAGGAAAGCAAGAGACTCGCTGAGCGTACTGCTTCGCGCGAGCTTCAAGCCGAGGATCTCGCCTCCATGGAGCAGAGCGCGGACCGGGCCACCAGGGAATTTGAGAACACGGCCGCTCGCGTTGCGGATCGCCAGCTCATTCGCCTTACCGAGCAGAAGCAAGCTCTTGCTCGCGAAGCCGCTCTGGAGCTCGAAGCCCGCGCCAGCGAAGCCCGTGCGCTCCTTGAAAAGGCTGCCAACGGTACGCTCGAAGAGTTCCGCCGCCGCCTCGAGACTCAGATCGACCTGATCACCGCCGAAGCCACCGAGCGGGTTACCACCACGCTCTCTTCCCTGGATAAGGAAAGTCGCGCCGCAATTGATGCTCGCCGCCGGGCCGTCGAAAACGAGGTCGCCAAGGCTGCCGAGCAGTCCGCTACGGAGTTTCGCTCAGGCATCAAGGCGTTTCTCTATTCCTGCCTGGTGGCCGCTGTCAGCGCCGTCGATCAGCACGCGCAGAATACCCTCGCTGGGCTCGACAAGGATCCAGCCGCTCCGCTTCTCGACACGCCGGCCAATCTTTCGAAAGCCGACGGTCTCTCCTCTGCCGCTAACGCGTCCGCGTCCTCGAACGACCGCCGCGGCTGACTTTTTTGTTTTTTTTTGGGGGGCAGTTCGCATCGCGTAATCCTTTATTTCCCCTCATCCGTCGAGTAACTCCCGGTGCTCGCACTTGCGCTGGTCGGTTGCTTCATCCGTTACAAAGTACCGCCGGTCTATTGCTTCCCCATGTGGCAAGCGTGAACCTATCTCTATCGCCGCAACCTCGGGGGGGCCCGCTCGCGGGCCGGTTGCAGATACGGGTGGGATGATGGCTACGATCAATCGTCAGGAACTCGACCGTCTCGAGCGGCGCGGGCTCCAACTCACTATCCTTTCCGCCGTCTTCGTTTTAGTCCTTGCTACGGGTTTGGCTTTCTTCATGTACCCCCTGGTTTTTGTCCGTCCTGAAGGAAACAAGTGGACGCTCGGCGTAGCCTTCTTCGGTTTCTGCGTTCTCACGCTGCTCTTTCTCGGCTACCTGTTTGACCGGGAGCGCACCTTCAACAAGCTGAAGCAGCATCTTCTCGCGGAACTCGAGCGCAACGTGGCCTTGCAGATTCAGGCCAGCGCCGATCTCCTCAAGTCCATGCCCGATCAGAACCATTTTGGGGACCGCCTGACCATGGAATTTCGCCGCGCCTTGACCATGAAAAAGACTCTCTCGCTGGTGCTCGCCAAGGCCAAGCCCGGCGCCGGAGCTTCTCTGAACGATCAGAAATCCGCCCTGAGTGACGCCGCCAAAGCCATGTCGAAGAAGTTGCGCCCTACCGATTCGATCTATCACCTTTCCGAAGACCTCTTTGGCATTGTTCTTCCTGAAACAGACACCCTCAACGCCAAGCGCATTGCGCTGCGTCTTCAGGAAGATTTGCAGAATGTGCGTGCGCGCTTTGGATGCTCGTTTGATCTTTCCGCCCACAACTATCCGGACGACGCGAAGAGCTCTCACGAACTCGAAGACATTGTGAAGTCGATGCTGCTCGAAAAAGAGGAGTGGGCCGCCATTACGGAAACTTCCGTCGGCTGAAGCGTCCGCGGTCCGCCGGGCTAGTTGGGATCGAACCCTATCTCAGTGCCTGCCGTAAATCTTCGATCAAATCCGCCGCATCTTCCAATCCAATGGACACGCGCACCGTTCCTGGTTTCACTCCAGCCCGCAGCAATTCCTTCTCGCTCATTCGGTAGTGCGAACTATAGATGGGGAGCACCACGAGCGATTCGACGCCTCCGAGGCTCACGGCCAGCAAAAACAGTTTCACCCGGTCGCAGAATTTCCGCGCCGCCGGCAACCCCCCTTTCAAATCAAAAGCCAGCATCGATCCGAACCCGCGCATCTGTCTCTTAGCCAGTTCGTGGTCGTGGTGCGACTTCAACCCCGGGTAGTGCACCCGTTCCACCTTGGGATGCTTCTCGAGAAATCTCGCCACGCGCATTGCGTTTTCGCATTGACGTTCGATGCGCACGCCGAGCGTCTTGATCCCGCGGGTCAAGAGAAATGCCACTTCCGGGTCCATGCACCCGCCGAGTTCGATCACCATCTCGCGTACGTGCGCGATCAATTCCGCCCGCCCTGCGGCGACTCCGCCGACAAGGTCGGAATGCCCCGCGAGCCCCTTCGTCACGCTGTGCACTACCATGTCGAAGCCAAACTGCAGAGGATTTTGCAGCATCGGTGTCGCGAACGTATTGTCGGCGATGCTGACCAGTTTGTGTTTCTTCGCAAAGGACGCCGCCTTGCGCAGGTCCACCAACTGCAGCGTCGGATTCGTGGGTGTCTCGACGTACAGGCACTTGGTCTTCGGCGACACCGCGTTCTCGAGCCCCGCTAGCGAAGAGTCCACGTGCCGCACCACGATGCCGAGCCGCGGCAGCACATCGCGCATCAACCGGTATGTCCCCCCATACACTTCCGCTGTCGAAACCAGTTCGTCTCCGCTGCGGAGCACGCTTAGCAGTGAATGGGAAATCGCCGCCATTCCCGCGGAAGTCACAATCGCGGCTTCCGCTCCTTCCAATGCGGCGATCTTTTTCTGCGCCACCGTGAGCGTCGGGTTCCCGTACCGCGAATAGATGTAGGCCGTGCTCTTTCCCTCGGCCCAACGCTGGATCTCCCTGCTCGATGCAAAGGTAAACGTTGACGAGCGCACAATGCCCGGATTCACCGGCACGTCCACCCCATGCCGCTCGGGCTCTCCTGCGTGAATCGCTCGCGTTTGCGCGCTGAACTTCCGTTCGTTTCCGTTTTTCATAGTCGCGATTATTTGGCCACCGGCCCTCTCCGGCAACCTCCAATTTGGCGTAGCCGGCCGGCGTGGCCCCGGGTGAGATTAAGGGCGCCCCCCACGCCCGTTTTTTGGCTTGACATGAACTCTCCATTAGTACAATACTGACATAGTCATGAATGACCTATTGATCCTCGCCTCTCTTCTTTCGGGCCCCCTGCACGGTTACGCCCTCAAAAATCGCATCGGCACCATCACCGGCCAGGGTCCCATGCACAACAATCTCGTTTATCCTCTTCTCAAACGATTTGTGGCCGCATCTTGGGTCAGCCGCCGGAAAGCGCCGGGACAACGCGGCCAGACCCGGGAACTCTACTCGCTCACCCCCAAAGGCAAGCAGGCTCTCCTCCGAAGGCTCGCCGACTTCAGCGAAAAAGAGGCTGCCTCCGCCGATTCCTTCCGCATCCGAGTCGGTTTGTTTTCCGTACTCGGTCCCGAGGAGCGAGCCCGCATCCTTGATTCCCGCGCGAGATGGCTGGCCCGAAGAACGGCGGTCCTTGACAACATTGCCGCGAGCATGACGCTCGATCAATGGGCCGGCGAGACCGTTCGATTTCTGCGCAGTCAGCTCGTGGCGGAAGAAAAGTGGCTCGGAAATCTGCGAAAGTTGGGGAAGAAGGTAGCCGCGTAATTCATTCCGCGAGCATGCCCGCCGCACGGGCATGTTTTTGCCGAGCTTCGGAGGACACTCGTGATCCCATTTCACCTGACTGCGGACAATGCTTCCGAATGGGCTGCGCGACTCTGGAGCGCACTCCTGTTCGTCTGGCTCGTGCTCTGGGTCGGCATGAAGCGCGCCAAAAAGCTTGAGACCCCTTGGGAAATGCTGCAGCACGCGTTGCCGGTGGTGCTCGGATTCTGGCTGCTCTTCGGCAGCCTCGAAAATTGGGGCTGGCTCGATTACCGTCCGTTACCAAATGTGCCCGCAACATGGCTTATCGGCCTGGCGCTAACCGCGTTCGGTGTTGCGCTCAGCGTCTGGGCCCGGCTGACGCTGGGCGCGAATTGGAGCGGCGTCGTAACACTGAAAAAAGATCACGAACTGATTCGCAGAGGCTTGTATCGCACGATTCGCCACCCCATTTACACGGGCATCCTGGTCGCTATGATCGGCACTGCGCTCGTCAAAGGCCATCTCCGCGGATGGTTGGGATTCGCTGTGATTTTGGCGACCTTTTTCTTCAAGGCTCGGCGAGAAGAAAGTTTTTTGCGTCAGGAATTCGGGCCGCGATTCGAAGAACACATGCGCAACACGGGAATGTTCCTGCCGAAGTGGACATAGACGGACGGCCGCTTCCTACCATCGACTCCGCCGGAACCTTTCGCAGTGAGCAACTTCTTCTCCGTTGTGTGAATCAAAATATGAGTGCGCGTTTCCCAGGTCCGCCAGTGACGCGTGCCCGTTCTCGAAGTCCCTGCCGACTTCGGCCTGCCCAGGCCCAAATCAACAGACAAGATCACGATTCTTCGTGGTGTCTGATGCGGAGGCAAGGAGGTTTTTCCTCCCTGAGTAATGAACCTATTTCGGAAATGGGTGTTTTTCTCTTTCTTTCTTGTTTTGGTTCCCATAGCGAACGCGCAAAGTCCGGTGTTCGCAGGCGTCGCACCCTCGATGGAAGCTGGCATCGGCTATTCGTACCTCAATGTCGACGTTCCTTCTCAAAATCGCATCGCGATGAACGGCGTTGACGCGACCTTCAGCATCAACTTTCAGCGCAGGTTCGGAATCAAATTCGATCTCGGCTATGACCGTGCCTTCAACGTATTCGACACCAATTATCACGCGGACCTTCTCACGTATATGGCTGGACCGGTTTTCTATCCCATTCGGCGAAGGAAGTTTAGTGTCTATACGCAGTTGCTTTTGGGCGGAGCGCGCCAAACCGGCGTCAATTTCGATGCCAGCGGAGCCACCTCGACAGGGTGGGTCAATCGATTGGCGTGGGCCGCAGGCGGCGGCGTGCAGTACAGATTGACGTCATCGTTCTCCGTCCGTCTCGGCGCTGACTACATGCGCACCTCGTTCTTCAACTCAAACAACGCGATCGAGGGTCAGAACAACGTGCGATCGGCCGTCAGCCTCGTGTATACCTTTGGCGAGCGTCGCGAACACGATTGACCTCGGGACTTTGTTTCCTGGCTCGCTCAACAGTTTTCTTGCCGAAATGAGCCTGACGACCGAAACACGCTTTTTGCGCTCAGTCTTTTCCCGAAGAAGCTCCGTCTGCGCCGGGCTCTAGTCAGTCGGAGTTGACAGATTTGGGCCATTGGTAGAGCATTCCGGTCACCGTCGAACACCCGCTAGGCCTGCGTCTGTGTTTCGGCACAATTGCATCGCGGGGGAAGCTGCCGTGGCAAACTGCGCGAAATCGAATCTGAAGAAATGGCACTCCCTTTCCGCCAGTCCTTTCTTTCTTCTCATCCTGACTCTTGTGCTGCCGGGCTGCGGCAAAGGCAATAAAGCTAGCGAGAACGAGATTGTTGTCGGTGTCGTGTTGCCCATTACCGGCCGGGAAGCCAAGCCGGGCCAGTTTCAACGTGAAGGGATTGAGCTGGCCATTCATCAGATAAATCAGGACGGTGGCATCTTTATCCACGAGTTGGACAAAAAGCTCCCTGTCAAGGAAGTCTTTTACGACGATGGCTCCGACCAGGCCAAGTCCGCCGGTTTGGTTGAGCGTGCCATGACCTCCGACAAGGTGGTCGCGGTGCTGGGCGGCTACTCGACCGCTCTAGGCGAGGCCGAATCGGTGATGCCCGATCGCTACCAGACCCCCTGGATCACTACGGGTGCGGCAGCTTCCACCATCTTTAGCCGCGGTTATCAATACATCTTTGGAACCCTGAGCCCCACCGACCTGCTTGGCTACACCACGGCCGAGTTCCTCGGCAGTCTCGTCGATCAGGGCAAACTCAAGAAGGGATTGAAGCTGGCCTTGGCTCTTGAGAACACGGATCACGGCGTCGATTACGGCAAAGGCATCGACAAGTGGATCGAGCAGCACCCGGGATACTTCGCGGTCGGCTTCAGCGAGAAATTTGACTTAGGTTCCACGGACTTCTCCGGCCTTCTCCAGAAGGTGAAGAACGCCCGGGCCGATATTTTCCTCGCGGACGCACATCTTCAGGACTACATCACCATGCAGCGTCAATACGTGCAGACCGCCATGTATCATCAGATGATCAGTTACGGCGCGCGTGGGCCGGAAAGTGATGCCCGCAAAGCCCTGGGCGACGCCACCAACTACATTTTCGCCGGCATCTGGTGGTCGGTTAAACTCCCCTATCCACAGGTCAAGAAATTTGCGGCCGACTATCAGGCTTTTGTTGGTCGCCCGCCGGACTCCTGGTATCCCGCCACTGCCTATGACGCGATGCGCGCTCTGGCAACTGCCATCGAACAGGCAGGCAGCTTGAACAAGACCGCCATACGAGATCACTTGCGAACGGTAGAACTCAAAGACTCGCTGCTTCCTGGCCAGGTCCTCCGCTTCGGGCCCAATGGCCAAATTCACACGCCATTCGTGATCGTTCAGAATAAGCCAGAGGACAAAGTGGATATCATCTATCCGCCGGACGCGGCGACCGGGGAGGCAATTGCGCCCAAGCCTCGTTAAGCGCGGTTTCTACTTGACTGGCAACCGTCAACCGGAACCAGCAACGGGCGACGACCATGAGTGCCACCGACCTGCTGAATTTGTTGATTGCCGCGCTGCTCCTGGCCGGCGTTTACGCCGTAATGTCGGTCGGCATGACCATCATCTATGGCGTCATGAAGATCGTGAATCTGGCCCACGCCGGATTCCTCATGCTCGGGGCTTATTTCGTCTACGAACTCTACACGCACCTCCGCATTGACCCGCTCCTCGGTGTGTTCCTCGGGTTTCCGGTCTTCTTTTTCATCGGGATGGCGGTTCATCGGATTTTGGTCCGCCGGATACCTATCTCCGATCAGCCCACCCTGACCTCCCTCCTGCTGCTTTTCGGACTGTGGTTAGTACTGCAGAATCTAGGCTACCTGGTCTGGGGCAACTCCGATCGCGCCATCCTCACGAGGCGAACGCTCGATGTTCTTCAGATCGGCCCGATTGGCCTCCCAACGGTTCGTCTCGTGGTCTTCGCAGTGGCCCTGGCAGCACTTGCAGGCCTGGAGTTCGTTCTGCACAAGACCTGGTTCGGTCGGGCCGTTCGGGCCCTGATGCAGAACAATGATGCCGGACGCATCGTCGGTGTCAATGTGGACAGAACGGCGCGGGTTGCCTTCGGCGTGGGCATCGCGTTCGCCGGCGCTGCTGGAGGCCTGCTGGCTATGCTCTATTCATTTAGTCCGGATTTCGGTGGAGCCTTTCTGCTGCGGGCATTTGTCATCATCGTGCTTGGCGGGCTCGAGTCCTTTGCGGGCGTGGCCATTGGGTCGCTGATCCTGGCGCTTGTGGAGACCTTCGCGATTCTCGCTCTTCCCGCCAATTACCAGCCTGCGATTGCTTTTTCCTTGCTCGTGGTTGCCCTGGTGGTGCTTCCGGGAGGCGTTGCCGGGCTCTGGAACAGAAGGCGCCGTCTGGCATGAAATTCGTCCGAAACAGCGGCGTATTTGGATTCGCTTTGCTGGTAGCGATTCTCGTCGCTCTTCCCTGGTTCGGACCAAGCCCAAATGCTGTTCGGCTTCTCTTCGTCACCTTCGTGTGGGTTACCGTGAGTATCGCGTGGAACATTCTCGGAGGGTTTGGCGGACAGGTCTCCTTCGGTTTTGCAGTTTTCTACGGCCTCGGGGCGTACGCTGCTGCACTGGCGGTCAACAGCGGACTCCCGACGGTTCCGGCGCTGCTCCTGGCGGCGGGCGTGGCCTTGGTGGCATCGCTCGTAATCGGTCTTCCCACCTTTCGTCTGCGAGGTCCGTATTTCGCGATCGCAACCATCGGTGTCAGCGAAGCGGTGCGCGTTGTGATGACGAATGTTTCCCTGACCGGCGGTGCCAGCGGCTACCGGATTCTCGAGACCGGCCCCTTCCGCCAGCTGGACCACTTTTATATTTCGCTGGCACTGGCGGTGCTGGCTGTGGCCGCCTCCGTGCAAGTTCGGCGTTCTAGATTTGGGCTGGCGCTCATCGCGATCCGCGAGGATGAGGATGCCGCCTCCGACCTGGGAGTAAACCCGTTTCGTGCTAAGCTGCTGGCACACGCATTGGCCGCTGCCCTCACGGGGGCAGCCGGAGGCGTCTACGCTCAGTACGCAGGGTTCATTCATCCCCAAGGTGTGTTCGCGTTCAGTATTGGCGTGGCCATTCTGCTCATGCCGATTATCGGGGGAGTCGGCACAATCTGGGGACCGGTGATTGGCGGCGTCGTTTATGGATTGATCCATGATGAGTTGGTCGCATCGTTTCCCCAGTTGCATTTGTTGATCTATGGTTCCTTGTTGATTCTGATTGTTTTGTTTGAACCCGCGGGACTCGTCGGATTGCTTGATCGCTCGTTCGGCATCCTTGTGGGCTCTCGGAGAATTCGTGCCGCCAATCCTCAGACTTGACCGCGTGAGCAAGAACTTTGCCGGACTGAAGGCCTTGAAAGAGGTCAGCTTCGAACTTGAGCAAGGTGGCATTTACGGCCTGATCGGCCCGAATGGAGCCGGCAAGACCACGCTTCTGAGCATCATCGCCGGATCCCTCCGACTCACCTCAGGCGCCGTGATCTTCGAGGGCCGTAATCTGGTCGGGACGAAATCCTTCCGGACGGTCCGTGCCGGGGTCATCCGTACTCATCAGGTTCCCAAGCCTTTTCGTGCCCTTTCCGTCCTTGAAAACGTGGAAGTGGGCATCCGTTTCGGACGCCGCGAACGGTCGGCTGGCGACCCGCAAGACGCGGCGCGGATTCTCGAGTGGGTTGGCATCGCACATCTTGCCCACAACTCGAGCGCCACCCTTTCTGTAGGTGACCAGAAGCGCCTCGAGTTGGCCCGCGCTCTTGCCGCTCGTCCCATTTTGCTGTTATGCGACGAGATCTGTAGCGGGCTCACCGAAGCGGAGACAGCCTGCGTCCTGAATCTGCTTCGCAAGATCGAAAAAGGCGGCACCACGATCCTCTATGTGGAGCACAATCTCCGCGCCATCATGTCGGTCTCCCGTCACGTCATTGTGATGAACTACGGCCAAAAGCTGGCCGAGGGCTCTCCCGAAATGGTGCAGAATGATCCTGCGGTTATCGAGGCTTACATTGGCGGACAAGCGAGCGCAGATGGCAGACAGCGGCGACCCGGCTCCGCTGCTTGCGGCTGAGAATCTCGAGGTGGCTTATGGTGCCATCCAGGTGGTTTGGGACGTCAACCTTAAGCTCGATTGCGGCGAGGTGGTCAGCCTCATCGGGCCCAACGGCGCCGGCAAAACAACCACCCTCAAAGCGCTGGCAGGACTCGTTCCCGTTCGCAAGGGCAGAATCCTCCTCAAGGGATGCGACGTTACCTGCGAGCCTGCCCACGAGCGAGTCCTCCACCGCCTCTGCCTGGTCCCCGAAGGGCGCGAGTTGTGGCCGCGGATGACGGTCGAGGAAAATCTTTTGATGGGAGCATACTCCGGGCCGCTGAGGCCGAAGGCCCAGCAAAACCTGGATCGCATTTACCAGATGTTTCCGCGCCTGGCCGAACGACGAAGACAGGCCTGCGGAACCCTGTCCGGCGGGGAGCAGCAGATGTGCGCCATAGGACGCGGCCTCATGGCGGAGCCGCTTCTTCTGCTACTCGATGAACCCTCACTTGGCTTGTCCCCCATTCTTGTCGAACAGGTTTTTCAAATCATTCGCCGCATTGCCGCCGAGGGCGTCAGCATCCTGCTGGCCGCCCAGACCGCCAACGATGCGCTCGAGGTCTCTCGGTTTGCCTACGTGATGGAAGCGGGGCGAATTGTCCTCGAAGGTCTGAGGGAGGAAATGCGTGCCAGCGACCACGTCCGCCGAGTTTACCTTGGAGTGGCCGACTGACGCGTTGACAGAGAGCCGGGTGAGTTCCGCCCCACATTGCTGGGCTTCAAGAGGTGCGCCATTTTTGCCGCGGGGTCTTGCCTCTGTTCCCCTTAGCGAGAGAGCCGGCCCTGGAGGTGGCCGCAAAGGTCCGAGATCAGGTGAAGACACCGCCGGCGGTCGCGACGATCTTCATTTTACCGGAGTGACCACCTCTGCGGCTGCCCGACCGCGCGCTTCTAGTTCTATTCCAACACCCCAGAAAGACTTTAGTACTGTCCGGATAGACCTTAAGGACATTCAGTCGTACCCCGGCCCGAACCCGATCCTTCGTCCAGTTGTTGGGCTCACATCGTTCGGTTATTAATGGGGGGTAGTACAAAGGCCGCCCATGAGAACCAAGTACTGTGCAGGTGCTCGGCACGGGAAAATCTGCGACGCTCGTGGCTTCTCCATCATTGAACTTGTAATCGTCCTGCTGATCTTATTCGTTCTGGCCGCGATGGCGATCCCTAGCTACACAAGCATGACGCGTTACCTGCGCATTGTGGGCGACGGCCGCGATCTCAACGGTTTGGTCGCGCAAGCGAAAATGCGCGCGGCGCAGGACTTCACTCATGCCCGCGTGAACGCCAACCTCGCTGCCAACACCTTTCAACTCGAAGTCTGGGACAAGGCCGGAAACGGTGGCACTGGTTGCTGGAAGACGGACGGTGACAGTGTGAACCCGTGCACGAGCACCTCGAGCCCCGTCCAGTATCTTTCGCCAGGAGTTAACTTTGGCTTTGCTGGTGTCAGCGCCGGCGCACCTAACCCTCAAGCGGTAATCGCTCAGGCGCCCGCGTGCAGCACGGGGGTAGCCGGAGGAACGGCAGGGAGCAGCATCGCGAACACCGCCTGCATTGAGTTCAATTCCCGCGGTATCCCAGTTGCTTCGAACGGCTCACCCGCTGCCAATGACGCACTGTATGTCACGGATTCAAACACGGTCTACGGAGTGACGGTCATTACATCGGGTATGATCCAAGTTTGGACCACCAGCGCATCGACCACAGCCTGGGCGCCCCGCTGAGAACGGATTATGAGACGAATGAACAAGAAACGGTTCCGCAAGGCGCGCAATTCTGAATCGGGTATGACCCTGATCGAAACGGTGATCGCCTTGGCCCTGCTGCTTGTTGTGGCCGTCGGCGTACTGGGGCTCGGCGCCATTGCCCTGGCCACGACTGAAAATCAGGGGCACTTGATGGCCCGCACCGCCGAATACGCTCAAGACAAAATGGAGCAGCTTCTGGCCCTCAAATTTTGCGACGCGACCAGCGATACGACTGTGTTACCCACAAGCTCTGCTGGAGGACAAGGATTGGCGGGGTGCGCTGCTCCGCTGAACAACAATGGAACCGGGATCGGCGGCAGTTCGGATCCCACCGCCCCCGTAGCGGGTTTTGTCGATTATCTCGACGACAGCGGAAACCTCCTGCCAACCGGCACCGGAGGCGTTGCGCCGAATGCATGGAAATACATCCGCGCCTGGCAGATCTCCTCGGCGAACGCTGCGAACACGGTGAAGCAAATTACGGTCACGGTAAGGGTGAGCCGTCAAATCGCTAGTGCCGGGGCCCTGCCGCAATCTACGGTGACAGCCCTGAAGGCCTATCCCTTTTAGGGGACTCGAACCCAGGAGCAAGTTGAACCCATGAAGAGGAAACGACAGAGTGGCTTTACGCTGATCGAAATGATGGCGGCCCTGGCGATGTTTCTGGTGGTGTCATCGATCGTTATGTCGGGAATCGTGCAGATGCTAAAAACGCAAGGAACGGTCGCCAACCGCACCGAAATGCACACCAGCGTGCGCAGCGCGACCGAACTGCTGCAGCAGGAGATCGGGCAGGCAGGAAGGATCTCGCTTCCTACAGCTGTGCTGCCAGTGACCATAACTTCGCCCATCATTGTTACGGCCGCACCGCAGACCTTCACGGTGCCGGTCAGCTCTACCACCAACATGTTTGTTAACATGCTCCTCGATGTCGATAGCGGACAGAATTTTGAAGTGGTCACACTGACAAACGTCGCCCCCGGTTTCATCACCGCTGCATTCAGCAGGTCACATAACCCCACGCCTTTTGCGCCCATCCCGGTACAGGTTTCCGGCGCGTTCGGCACGGGAATCGTGCCACCCACGACTGCTAGCCTTTCCTGCGCCTCCGCAGGATACACAGCCTATACGCCTCCTGCCGGCACAACGGGAAGCGGTTCGGATTGCAATACCTTGAAGCTGTACGGGGACATCAATGGCGACGGAAACCTTCTCTACGTGGAGTACCAATGTGTCGTAGATCCGACCGGGGCCACCCCTGGGTATCTGTACCGCAACGAGGTCGCGAATGCGATCGTGCCTGGAACCACAAAGCCTGCGGTGACTTCCTCGATGTATTTGCTCAACAACGTGATGCCCAATCCCAATAATGGCGGGTGCTTCAGCTACCAGATAGAGAATGCCAGCGTGAATGGGACGCCCGTACCTTTTGTCACGGATGTGGCCCTGACGATCACCGTCCAGACCCAGATGCTTGATCCCCAGACGAATCAATACCAGCAGGAGACCAAAGCGCTGTTGAATATTACTCCGCGAAACGTTTTTTACGTTTGGGAAGCCACCAGCTTGGGCGAGGTGCCCCGCAATCAACCCATTCCCACGAATATCGCTAACATCATGTAGTCGGAGAAAACGGGAGAAAAAGAAATGGCCAAGAAACGCTCGAATCAGCGAGGATCGGCGCTGGTCTTCGCCCTTTTGTTGGTTCTGATACTGTCCGTGATGGGAGCTTCCCTCATGTTCCTGTCGCAGTCGGAAACCTGGTCGAGCATGAATTACCGCATGATGAGCCAATCACGGTACGGTGCCGAATCGGGTCTAAGCGTTGCTGCCGACTTTATTGTGAACTCCTACACGGCCCCGACGGCGGGCGGTACAGACGCGCTCAGCAATTACAATACGACTGTCTCGCCCGTGACCTACAACGGCCTGCCGGTAACCCTTTCCTCCGCTGGCCAATCGAACTACCCAGTGGGCTCGGTCGTGACCGCCTTCCAAAATGCGCTGACCACACCGGGCAGTGTTGCGGCGGGCAATACCACGGTGAACTACGACGCCACCGCCACGTTGCTCTCGATGGGCACGGTCATGTCCTACGGCAACCCCATCACGGTGCAGATGTGGCAGATCACAGCGGACGGCAAAATCACGAGCGTTCGAAATTCCGACGAACAACTAACCGCTATTTTGGAACGGCAGGTCGCACCTTCCACCGTGTATGCGGCTTTTGCCACCTCGAACGGATGCGGCGCGCTGGGCTTCTCCGGCGGCGGTGTGACCAACAGCTACAATTCCAGCCTGTTGCCGGTCACAGCGGGCGTCGCAACTGCACCGTCCACATTTAATACCTACGGCGGGAACGTCGGCTCCAACGGAAACCTGGCCGAAAATGGTGCGCCGACCACCATTTACGGAACCATGTCCACTCCGGACACGGGCGTGGGAAACTGCTCAGGCGGCAACGTCACCGCTTGGACAGACAACGGAAACGCCACGGTAACCGGTGGGCTCGTGAAACTGCCCCAGATCGTGACTTTTCCTTCACCCGTCATCCCCCCGTCTGGCACGACCAACGAGAGTATCGGCAGCGCGGTTACCCTGTCTCCCGGCAATTACGGGGACATCAGCCTCAATGGCCATGGGGTCCTGACGTTGACGCCCGGAATCTACAACATCAACAGTCTCAGCGAACAAGGCGCCAATACCTTAATTGTGATTGCTCCCGACCCCATCACCAACCTTTACGGGCCGGTCACCATCAACGTCACCGGCAACAATCAAACGACCCCAGTCGATCTCACCGGTGGTGGCCTACAAAATCCAACCTTGAACCCGGCTGACATGCAAATCAATTACGCCGGGACGAACACACTTAAGATCGCCGGTAATTCAACCTCAGCCATGGTAGTTTACGCTCCCAATGCCAATGTGATCCTCACGGGTGGTTCGGATTTCTATGGAGCGATTCTCGGCAACACCGTTAAAGATGCCGGTGGCACCGCGATCCACTATGACCTCAACCTGTCGAACAACAGCTTTATCGTGAGCAACTACATGTTGGACGCCTTCAATTGGGCGAAGTTCTGACCCGACCGGGCGGGAGCCCTAACCAGCTATAGCTAAATCTGCAAGATGCTCTGGGCACAAGAGATGCCCATCGTCGGCACACAGACAAAACCCCATGTCAGGCATGGGGTTTTCCTGAATTTGAGCCGAGATTACGCTTCTTCTTCCACCAGCGCTTCGCCGTGTGTGGCCTTGTGGGCCGCAATCACCTTCTCGGCCAGCTCGTTCGGCACGTAGTCGTAGTGC
>Ga0306920_100000424_pt1 | contig 49342 bp, 47 predicted proteins | sample flu12Cox44000170_FD_204666 | JGI IMG/M metagenome (GOLD analysis project Ga0306920, IMG submission 204666) | Lab enrichment of tropical soil microbial communities from Luquillo Experimental Forest, Puerto Rico - flux4day.12C.oxic.44.000.170 (v2)... | ecosystem: Environmental > Terrestrial >... | reverse complement strand
CCTCCTTGCAGATCTATCTCTGGCAAATGGCTGGCTGGATCACCTTTCACGGGCCGATGGTCGCCGCCGGACTGAATCGCGGAGCCGACGACTCCCACGGCTATGACGAGCACTCTTTCCTTCAGGCCGTCACCAACGTGGCCGGCAATTGGGAAATCAATTTGCGCGGAACTGCGCTTGTAACCGGTGAAGCGGAGGGACGTCTCCTCGGTGGCTGCCTCACTCTCCTGCAGACCACGCTGGGCACGCCCTGGGCACTTGACACCGATGGCTCGATTCTGGTTCTCGAGGACCGTGGCATACGCCCCTACCAGCTCGATCGCGCTCTCATGCATCTAAAGCAGGCGGGAAAGCTGCACCGCGTTAAGGGATTCGTGCTTGGCGAGTTTCCCGACTCTGAACCCTCGGTGAAAGGCGGCCCTCACGTGCTCGATGTTGTACAAAGAATTCTGCGGCCGCTTAACGTTCCAATTGTCTTCGGCGCTGCGATCGGTCACACCGACCGGCCCATGCTGACTCTTCCTCTTGGAGTGCGCGTTCGTCTTTCGGCAACCGGCGAAGGTAAATTGGCCATCATGGAGCCCGCTGTGGTCCAATAGTTCTTAGGCGCTCCCAACGATTTTCGAGCTTCGTACTTCGAATTTCGGCGGTAGCTTGTCGACGCCGGTCCCCGGACCGTCCAGCTCACCGGAGGCTGCACCAGAAGATGAAGCACATTCACATGATTGGCATCGGCGGCTCGGCCATGGCCCCTCTCGCCGGCATGCTCCGCGAACGCGGCTACAAGGTCACTGGCTCCGACGCCGGAGTATATCCTCCGGCCTCGACGCTCCTCGAATCCCTCGCCATTCCATTCGACACCCCCTTCGACGCCGACCATCTCACCCCGGCGCCCGACCTGATCGTCGTCGGCAACGCCATTTCCCGCGGCAATGTCGAAGTCGAGGAAATGCTCGATCGAAAACTTCCGCATCGCTCTCTTCCCGAAATCCTCGAAGAGGAGTTCCTGCCCGGCAAACATTCCATCGTCGTCACCGGCACCCACGGCAAAACCACCACCACCGCCATGCTCGCCTGGATCTTCCACGCAGCAGGCAAACACCCCAATTTCCTGGTCGGTGGTGTCGCCGAGAATTTCGGCAAGAGCTACGGCCTCGGCGGCGGCCCCGAATTTATCCTCGAAGGAGACGAATACGACAGCGCCTATTGGGACAAGGCTGCCAAATTCTTTCACTATCAACCCGATGACCTCATCATCACCTCGCTCGAATTCGACCACGCGGATATTTACGCCGATTTCGACGCTTATCAGCTCGCGTTCAAACGACTCGTTAATCTTGTTCCTCGTGCCGGGCGAACCGTCATCTGGGGAGACGCCGCCGCGGGCGAGCCGCTTCGAAAGGCCGTCGAGAAGGCCTTTTGTCCGGTAATCAGGTACGGTTTCGAGAAAGGAAACGACTGGACCGCCACCAACGTTGCGGTCGCCGGCGACGGCATGCATTTTCAGGTCAGCTATAAGAACGAGCCCTACGCCGAAGTTCACCTGTCCGCCACCGGCCGCCACAACGTTTTGAATGCCCTGGCCGCTCTCATCGTCGCGCAGGGCCGCGGCATTCGCCGCGAGTCCATTCAAAAAGCCTTGGCAACTTTTCAAAGCGTAAAACGTCGAATGGATGTGAAGGGAGAAATCGACCACATTCTCGTCGTGGACGACTTCGCCCACCACCCTACTGCCATTCGCGTAACCATTGACGCCGCGCGCCTCCGCTGGCCGGGACGGCGCCTGTGGGCGGTGCTTGAACCACGTTCGAACTCCATGCGCCGTCGCGTGTTTCAAGACGCCCTCCCCGAAGCCCTGGCCCTCGGTGACCGTGTCGTTCTTGGCGCCGTTCACCGCGCGGGGCAACTCGCCGACGAAATGCGCCTTGACCCGGAAACCGTGGCCTCCAGCGTTCGTCATCTTGGGAAAGACGCCCGCGTTCTACCCAGCGCGGACGCGATCGCCGATTTCCTCGCGGCGGAATCCCGTCCCGGCGATTTGCTCCTGATTATGTCTAATGGTAGTTTCGATGGATTATGCGAAAAGCTCTTGAGCCGCCTGCCCAAACGGCTTCCTTCTGAGGCGCACACCCGGTGAGCTACACGGATCATTGTGCCTTTCGGTCCTCGGACCATCCGTTTCGTCGCCCCGTTCTTACGACTCACCGACGCTCCACCAGTCCGTGCCGGACGGGGAATCCCTATTCTCTTTTTGCGCTCGCTTCGGTGGGGATGCTCCTGCTTTTCTCTGCTCGCACCGATGCCGCCATTCGCTATGAGGTCTCGCTCGCACATCCCGAGCAGCATCTCTTCCACGTCTCCATGGAAATCCCGGATGTGCAGGGCGAATTGAAACTCCAGATGGCCGCCTGGAACGCCCTCTACGAAATTCGCGATTTCAGCAGCCACGTTCAGCAGGTTGAAGCCTTTGCCGGCGGCCGCAAGATCGCCATCGAAAAGCTCGACAAGCTCACTTGGGAAGTCAAGGCTACTGGCGCAGTCACCGTCAAGTACGCCACTTTTTGGGACGACCCCGGGCCCTTCAACACGCAACTCAATCCCGAACACGCCTTCATGAATCCCGCTATGATTCTGCTTTACATCCCTGACCGCCGTGCGGAAAGGTGCGAACTTTCCCTCGAATCCGTTCCGGACGGCTGGAGAGTCGCCTCGGCCTCGCTCCAAAATATCCCCCAGTCAGCGGCTGCGGTTGCTTACCACATGCAGGCATCGAACTACGACGCCCTCTGCGACGCTCCGATCGAAGCCTCTCATTTCGAAGAGTTCACCATCCACGATCTCTCGCCGCCGGTCCGCGTTGTCATTCACGGTGACAACTACAAGAAACACGACGTCGAAGCTGCTCTCCGCAAAATCTGTACGTACGAACTCAAGCTCATGGAAGGCGCGCCCTACGACCAGTACACCTTCCTCTTCCACATCGGCAAAGCCGCTGCCGGCGGGGGCGGTGGCATGGAGCACGCCAATTCCACGGCCATCTATGTCCAGTCCTTCGACTATCTTTCGAATGTTTCCGCCCACGAGTTTTTTCACCTCTGGAATGTCAAACGGATCCGGCCCGCTTCGCTCGAGCCTCTCGACTACACCCGCGAAATGTACACCCGTTCGCTTTGGTTCGCCGAAGGCGTCACGAGCACTTACGGCTCTTACACCCTTGTGCGCACCGGTCTCTGGAACAAGCAGGATTTCTACCGCGATCTGAGCTCGCAGATCAGCGAACTCGAGGTTCGTCCCGCCGAGCGCTGGCAAAGCGCCGAACAATCGAGCCTCGACACTTGGCTTGAGAAATACGCTATCTACAATCAGCCTCAGCGCAGCGTCTCCTACTACACGAAGGGCCAGGTCCTCGGAGTCCTTCTCGATATTCTCTTGCGCGACCGCTCCGACAATCAGCGCAGTCTCGACGACCTCATGCGCGCCATGAATCAGGATTTTGCGAAACCCGGCAGGTATTACCGCGACAGCCTCGATATTCGTCTCTCCGCCGAAAAGCTCGTCGACGGCTCGCTCGAGGACTTCTTTTCGAAGTACATCAGCGGAGCTGCGCCTCTGCCTTACGACGAACTCCTCTCCCACGCCGGTCTCGAACTTCGCGAAACCGAAAGCGTTCGGGCCACGCTGGGCTTCACCCTTCAGCGCGAGCAGAACGGTACGTGGTCTGTGGCCGGCATCGAAGCGGGCACCTCCGCCGAAAAAAGCGGGCTCAAAGTCGGTGACGAAATCCTGCGCTGGAATAATGCGGATACCCCGCGCCGCCCCGAGCGTTGGGCCGCGCAGCAAAAACCGGGAGACGAGCTTCGTTTGCGCGTCCGGCGCGACGAAAAGGAGGAAACCCTGACCCTCCATCTCGGTGAACTGCACGAAAAATTCTACGAGGTCATGGAATCCTCATCCGTCAGCGACCGTGCCAGGCGCATTCGCGACGGCATTCTCCACGGCACCACCGACCCGATCACCGCACGAAATCACTAATCTCCACCATTCGCCGCCTTTCGAATTCTCCTTGACCCTCTCTCCCTGATTCGAGAATCTCTCCCTGAGTCCATGCTTCGTGCAGCCTTCATTTCCGTTTCTATCGCCCTCTACACACTGGTTCTCGGGCCGCCCCTTCTTTTCTACGCGTTCATAACGAAACATGTCGATCCACTCTACTGGGCGGGTGTTAAAGGCGTCATGTTTTTTGTCAGCTGCGTCGGCGTTCGTGTTCATGTCAAGGGCGCCGAGCGCATTCCCCAAGGCACGTGCATCTTCGCGGCAAATCACACCAGTTCCGCAGATGCCCCCGCGGTAGTCGGCGCCATTCCCCGCCGCATTGCCATTCTCCTCAAGCGCTCGCTGTTCGAATGGCCCATCGTTGGACAGGCCTTTCACCTTGCGCATTTCATTCCCGTTGATCGTTTCAATCGTGAATCCGCGATCGAAAGCCTCGAAAAAGCTACCGAGGCCATTCGCGAAGGCCAGTCATTCCTCATCTATCCCGAAGGTACACGCAGCCCGGACGGACGCTTGCAGGAATTCAAGAAGGGAACTGCTGTCATGGCCATTAAGTCCGGCGCCCCGGTGGTGCCTGTTGCTTGCTCCGGAGCGCATCGGGTCATGGAGAAACGCAAACTCAAAATAACGCCGGGCGACATCCTCGTCGAATTCCTCGGTCCCATCGATCCTACAAAATACTCACTCGAACAAAGGGACGAACTGCTGCAAGAAATTCACGACCGCCTTGCCGCTGGACTTCCTCCCGATCAGCGCCCCCTCGGTTTCCCCGGCGCGGCATAGCCCATTGCCGCCCGCTGCCAGCCTTGTCCATCCCGAACGGAGAGCCGCGCTCGTCAAGGTTTGGAGCCGAGGGTCTACCTCTTTCGGTCTTGCAGTTCTGCTTCCAACTTCGCCACTCTTTTCTGTAATTCCGGCAAACGGTTCAACGCCGCCATCATCTTCAACCATTCGCGGTTCGGTACGGACGGGTACCCGGAATACAGCGCGTGCGCCGGAACATCGTTGGGCACCCCGCTTTGCGCCGTAATCACCGTGCCATCTCCTACCGTCAAATGGCCGGCGGTTCCCACCTGGCCCGCGAGAATACAACCGTCTCCAATCTTTGTCGAACCCGCAAGCCCTACTTGCCCGCAGAGCATGGTATTCGCTCCCACGTGCGAAGCATGCCCAACTAGCACCAGGTCATCAATCTTCGTGCCGTGCCCAATCCGTGTTTCGCCGACCGTCGCGCGGTCGATGCACGCGTTTGCCTGCACCTCAACGTCATCTTCCAGCACCGCGGGGCCAGACTGCGCCATTTTGTGCCAGCTACCGTTGAGCCGCTTCGCAAATCCCAGTCCGTCCCCGCCAATGACCACGCCATTCTGCAGGATCACGCGGTCCCCAATCCGGCAATCCTCACGCACCACGGCGTGCGCGTGCGCAAAAAACTCAACGCCGATCTTTGCCCCTCTGTAGATCGTGACGAAGCTGTGCAGCACCGCGTCCTCGCCGATCTCCACGTTCTCATCCACAAAGCAGTACGGTCCGATGTGTGCGCCTTTTCCAATCTTTGCGGATGGTGCGATCACTGCCGTCGCGTGTATGCTCGGTTCATAAACCGGCGGCTCATAGAACAGCTCTATGGCAAGCGCAAATGCCAGATACGGATTCGCCGTTCTCAGCGCCGCAAGCGGCCGCATTCCGACCTCTCGTTCGATCGTTACTCCCTCTTCAACCAGCACAGCCGAGGCGCGCGTCTTCTTCAATTGCGGCGCGTACCTGCGGTTCGCCAGAAACGTCAGTTGTCCTCTTGCCGCGCGGTCGATCCCCGCCACGCCGCTGATCTCGATTCCCGGACTTCCCTCCAACCGGCACCCCAACTTCTCCGCAAGCTCCTGCAGTTTCATGGAGTCAGCTCCTCCACCCCGTCCGATTTGCCACCGTCAATCTGTGAGTCTCCCACAGCCTCAAGAGCGAAGTACAGGCACACAGCCAGCGGACTCGTCACTCCGAAACAGCTTATCTGAGAGGTATCCCTCGGAATGCCGCTCAACTATCGTGTGAATAAGAGACGGACGAAGGCCATTCCGAGAGCAAACGCAAAACCGTATCGAAAGGTCTCAAGTTGTATCGGCGTCTTGTTTTGCCGTTGTCGCATGGAGCCCCCTAAGGAATTCAAAGGTCGCCTCAACCAGGATTTCTAGGAATAATCCAAGAACCGCGAGCAGGACTTCAAGCGTTAAGGCACTCTCGTCCTAGGCCAGAGCCAGAAAGAATATTACTCGTTGAATAGACGCGGCTGCTCAGCCCCTGCGGTCGGCTTTCGCCTTGCGATCCCTACTACTCCCAGCACCGTCAACTCCGAGAGTGCTGACCGCGGCACATAAATCCGGTCCGTGTTCGAATTAAAGTCCGGCGGCGTAATCTGCAGTCCGTTGTCGACGAACGCCAGCAGGTCATTCGGGATCACGCCTTCCAGAGCATCCCCGTCCAGGAAGCGCATTCTTACCCACAGCCCGCCCAGCTTCGGCCGGCTCAGGAAGCTCTTCCGTTCCATTTCGATATCTTCTGCGAGGTCGCGCACGAAATACACCGCCCGCACGGCTGCCATCTCGATCTCCTCGTGCTCTCCCTCTTGCGTCAGCAGGTCTAGTCTCGCCGACCCCGGCAGCCGCCCCGGATTGACGTACCCCCGCACCAGCCTCTTATCCAGAAGCTCTACCACCACCTTTTTGTGTGTCGAGGCTGCCTGTCGGGCTTTCAAAGCTGATATTTTCCGCTCTAGGTGACGAAACAATTGCACTCAAACTGAGATTATGTTAATTTAGGCTCGATTTTCCTGTCAACTTATTGTTTTTATTGGCTTTAGGTCCCCGAGGGCCATTCCTTGACCGAAAAGAAGGAAATCCTCAAATACGCCTCTATCATCTCCCTAGTGACCGTTGTCAGCCGTGTCCTCGGGTATGTTCGCGACCAGCGCATCTCATTCCTTCTTGGTACTACCCTCTTCGCCGACGCCTTCGTCCTCGCTTATCGTATCCCCAATCTTGCACGTCGCCTCATTGCCGAAGGCACCGTCGCCGCCTCTTTCGTCCCCGTTTTCACTACCTACATGCGCGAGCGCAACCCGGAAGAACTCTGGGATTTTGCCAATCGCCTCTTCTGGACTCTCGCGCTCGTCCTCTCCGTCATCACCATCCTCGGTGTTATCTTCTCCCCCCAAGTCATCGCAACCTTTTCCAATGCTGAGGACCGCGTCACTAGCTGGAACGAGGCCATCTCCCTTAACCGTATCATCTTTCCCTATATATTCTTCGTTGGCCTCGCTGCTCTCGGCATGGGCATTCTGAACTGCTTCCACAAATTTGCGCTACCCGCCTCCACCACCGTTTTCCTCAACATCAGCATCATCACCTTCTCCACCGCCCTGGTCTGGCGCTATTTTCAGAGTCCAGCCGTCTCACTTGCTGTGGGCGTTTTGGTCGGTGGTGCTCTGCAATTTCTGATGCTCGTGCCGCAGCTTGTCCGTCAGGGCATGCGCTTCGACTTCGGCATCTCCTTTGTCCATCCCGGCATCCGCAACGTGGCCCGCCTGATCTTTCCTCGCTTCTTCGGTATGGGTATCGCCCAGCTCAACTTCTTTGTCGACACCTTTTTTGCCGGCGCTGGCAAGATGCCTCGCGGCAGCCTCGCTGCCCTCTACGTTTCCGATCGCGTTATGGAGCTGGTCCTCGGGGGATACGCCATCGCCGTTGCCACCGCGATTCTTCCCATGATGTCCCACCAAGCCGCCGCAAACGACTACGAGGGCCTCAAGCGCACGCTCACCTTCGCCGTTCGCATTGTCGCCTACATCACGGTCCCCGCCGCCGTCGGCCTCATGATTCTTCGCGAGCCCATCATTCGCATGCTCTTCCAGCACGGCCAGTTCGTCGCCGAATCCACTCGCCTTACCGCCCGCCCCCTTCTCTACTATGCCGCCGGTCTGCCCGCCCTCGCTTGCGTGAAGCTGATCGTCCCCGCCTTCTATTCCGCGCGCGACACCAAAACTCCGGTCATCGTCGCACTCATCTCCTTCTTCCTCAACATCGCCTTCAATGTTCTTTTCCTTACTGTATTCTTTAGGCGCTTTCAGAATGGTGGCCCCGCCCTTGCTACCGTTCTCGCCACCTTATTCGATTTCTTCACCCTCTTCTTCATCTTCCGTCTCCGCTACGGCGCTCTCGGCAGCGTTGAAATCTTTCGCTCGATCGCCAAGATTTCGCTTTGCGCCGCCATCATGGGTGTCGGCTGCGCGATCGGCAATTACTACGCCAACTTTACCCTCCAGTCTGCTTTCTTTACTCAACTTATGGTCTTTATCGCGCTCATCGGCGGCGCTACACTCCTCTACATCGGCCTCACCTGGCTCTTCCGCTGCCCGGAAATAGAAGAGGTTTACGGCATCGCCATGCGGCGCGAAACCGCAGAAGAACTGGCAGGTTCCTGATGGAAATTACTCCTACCATCGCCGCTTTTCTCACTCATGTTCGCGTCGAGAAGGGCCTCTCTGCCAACACCGTGTCCGCCTACCGGCGCGACCTCCTCAAGTTCGATGAGTTTGCCAGGAAACGCAAACTCGCCCTCGAAGCGGTGCGCAGCGGCGACCTCGTCGACTTTCTCTCGAGCCTTTACCGTCAGAACCTTGAGAGCCGCACGGTTGCCCGTCATCTCGTCACCTTGCGCAATTTCTTCCGCTTCGCCCAGCTCCAGGAACTCATCGCCGAAGACCCCTCCCTCAATCTCGAGTCGCCCAAGATCCGCCGCTCCCTCCCTGGCTATTTGCGCCTTGAAGAAGTCGAGAAACTCCTCGCTCGACCCGACGAAAAGACGCCACTGGGCCTCCGGGATCGCGCCATGCTCGAGGTTCTCTACTCTACCGGTCTGCGGGTCTCGGAACTCGTCGGCCTTCGCGTTATGGATGTTGACCGGTCGACTGGCTGCATCCGCTGCATCGGCAAAGGCGATAAAGAGCGCATTGTCCCCATCGGCAAGAGGGCCCTTTCGCTTGTCGAGCGCTTCCTCCGCGACGCGCGCCCTAAGCTGGTTGGAAAGAAACAGCAACCTCAGGCCCCTGCTCTTTTCATCAACCGCCGGGGTGGGCGCCTAAGCCGCGTCGGTGTCTGGAAAATTCTCTCCGCCTATGGGCGTCAGGCCGGACTGCGCGTCGCCCTCACGCCTCACATGCTCCGGCACAGTTTCGCCACTCATCTACTCGAGCGCGGCGCCGACCTGCGTTCGGTCCAGTTGATGCTTGGCCACAGCGATATTTCCACCACGCAAATCTATACCCATGTTGTGGAGGAACGGCTGAAACAGATTTACAAAGCGCATCACCCTCGCGCTTAGCGCGGGGCAGGAGTCTATCGCGGGTGCGGCTGGTTCCCGTAAAGCCCACCCTCAAGTGGAAGGAGTGCAATGCCCGATTACATGTTTCTCCTGGAAAGCCGGCTCTCCCCTGAACAGCGCGCTGCAATGCTGCGCGTCCAGGAACTGGCCGCCGCCATGGGTTTCAATGTCTATCTCACCGGCGGTACTGTCAGGGATCTCATCACCGGCGCCACCCTGCGCGATCTCGATTTTACCGTCGAAGGCAATCCTTCCAAGATGGCCCGCGAACTCGAAAAGGGCGGCGCCAGAATTCTCGCCGAGGACGAAAAGCTCCGTCATATCGAGCTTCTCTTCGCAGGCGATGTCGAGGGCAGTATCTCTGCCGCTCGCGACGACCACTATGTTCGTCCCGGCACACGTCCCGAAATCCGCTGGTCCACCATCATGGAGGATCTGCGCCGTCGCGACTTCTCCCTCAATGCCATCGCTATCTCTCTCAATCCGGCCTCGCGTGGCCTGCTCCTTGACCCCACCAACGGCCTCTCCGACATCGAGCATGGCGAAGTTCGCGCTCTCACCATCCATAGCTTCACCAATCAGCCCGTCCGCCTCCTGCGTGCTCTTCGTATGACCGCTCGCATGGGCTTCAAGCTCGAATCCCGTACCCAGGAGTGGTTCAATCTCGCCATTGAGCGCGAGCTTCAGCTCACCATTACTCCTGACGACGCCGGCGAAGAACTGCGCGCCTTGTCTCGCGAAGAGCGGCCCCACCTCGTTCTCAAGGAATGGCACTCCCACGACCTCCTCGAGCGCATCCATCCTCTTCTCGCAAAAAAGCACCCCGACTACGATGCCATTTCGCGCCTCATCAAGGTCCGCGATGAGCTCTTCATGGCTGGATTTCGCCCCCGTCTCTTTCTTCCCATGACCCTGGCCATTCTCGGCCGCTTGAAGGATCGTGAGCTCTCCAGCATGCTTTCGAAATTGGGCTATCGCTCGGTCGAAGTCGAAGCGCTCGAGAACTTTCCCGAGAAAGCCATCGAGATTCAGAAAGAACTTGTCGGCAAAAAAACAAAAACTCCCATCGAGGCGTACCGTTACATCGAGAAGCTCCCGATGGAGTTCGTCGCCTACCTCCTTTCGGAGTCCAACAATTCCTCCGCCGTCTCCAAGTTGAAGGCGTTTCTCCACAAGTGGCGTCCTATTCGTCAGGCACTGCCCGTCGTTGCCACGGAACTGGAAGCCATCGGTATGCCTCCTGGTCCCAAATTCGACCAAATCGTACAGGACGTCTTCGCCCTTCAACTCAACGGTCGCGGTAAAACGCCGGAAGAGCGCATCAAGATTCTTCGTAAGCTTTCTGGTATCAAAGAAGCTCCCAAAAAGAAGGAAAAAGAGAAAAAAGGCCCCAAGGCAGCCGAAAAACACGCCCCCGAGGCCGCGCGCGCGAAGGCAAAATCCGCGGCGGATAAACCCGCCAAAGCAAGAGCCCACGCCGGCGCGAAAGCCGCCGCCGTCGCCAAAAAAACCAAAAGGTAGGTTGCCCTGCTCATGGGGATACTTGGTGTTGTAGGGCACACCTTCTGAGGCCGGTCACCAGCACAGGGGTTGCTCCAGTCACCGGTCGCTAATCACCAGTCACTGAGTTATCCACAATCCCCGTTCGCAATTCCTTCACCCGCGTTTTACAATTAACTTCCATGGGCAATCCCCAGTTTGTTCACCTGCACCTCCACACCGACTACAGTCTTCTCGACGGCGCCTGCGAAACCTCCGAACTCCTCGACGAAGCCTCGCGCCAGAAAATGCCCGCCGTCGCCATCACGGACCACGGCAACCTCTTTGCCGCTGCCAACTTCTTCTACGAAGCCAGCAAGCGTGACGTGAAACCCATCATCGGCTGCGAAGTCTACGTCGCCAAAGGCAGCCGCCACGATCGCGGCGAAAAAGCCGGCCCCAACGGCGCTGCTGACTCGGACCGCGACGATTTTGAGCCCGGCACACGCGGCAGCAATCACCTCGTGCTCCTCTGCGAATCCCTCGAAGGCTATCGCAACCTCATAAAGCTTGTTTCCGCTGGCTTTCTCGAGGGCTTTTACTACAAACCGCGCATCGACTTTGAACTGCTCTCGAAACACAGCAAGGGGCTCATCGCGCTCGGCGCTTGCCTCCGCGGTCCAGTCACGGAATACATCGTCGACGACAAGTTCGACAAAGCTCGTGAAAACGCCTACCGTCTCCGCGACATTTTCGGCAAGGGCAATTTCTTCCTCGAAATTCAGGACCAGGGCCTTGACATCGAAAAACCCGTCAACAGGGAACTGCTCCGCCTCTCCAAGGAAACCGGCATCCCCGTCGTCGCCACCAACGACTGCCATTACCTCCACCACGAGGACGCTCACGCCCAGGAAGTCCTTCTCTGCATCCAGACCGGCAAGACCATGGGCGAGCCCAATCGCATGAAGTTTCCGACCGACCAGTTCTACTTCAAGTCGGCCGCGGAAATGGCCCAGGTTTTCCGCGAGGTTCCCGACGCGCTCTCCCGTACCGTTGATATCGCCGCTCGCTGCAACGTTAAGATCGACCGCATTCCCAACGCGCTCCCGGAATTCAAGGTCCCGGAAGGTCACACTCCTGATAGCTACTTCGAAAAAGTCGCCCGCGAGGGCTTCGCTCAACGCCTCCCCTACCTCGACCGTCTGACCAAACAGGGCGCTCTTCGCAATCCGCTCTCCGAGTACGAGCGCCGCCTCACCGCCGAAATCGAAATGATCAAGAAGATGCACTACGAGGGCTACTTTTTGATCGTATGGGACTTTATTCACTACGCCCGTGCCCAGGAAGTCCCCGTCGGCCCCGGCCGTGGCTCCGCGGCCGGTAGCCTCGTCAGCTATGCCCTCCGCATCACCGATGTCGACCCGCTCCAGTACAATCTTCTCTTCGAACGTTTCCTCAATCCCGAGCGTGTCTCCATGCCCGATATCGACATCGATTTCTGCATGCGGCGCCGCGGCGAGCTCATTGACTACGTCACTCATAAGTACGGCCGCGAAAACGTTTCGCAGATCATTACCTTCGGCACCATGGCTGCCAAAGCCGCCATCAAAGACGTCGGCCGTGCCATGGACATCCCCTACGGAGAGGTTGACCGTCTCGCCAAGCTTGTCCCTGCCACTCTCGGCATCGAGCTCCAAACCGCCCTTGCCGAATCGCCTCAGCTTAAGTCCGCTGTCGAAGGCGACGAAAAGCTCAAAGATTTGATGAACGTCGCCCTGCGCCTCGAAGGCCTGTCGCGTCACGCTTCCACCCATGCGGCAGGGGTCGTCATCTCTCCGCAGCCTCTAACCGAGCTCGTCCCTGTCTACAAGACCAACCGCGACGAAATCACCACCCAGTACGACATGAACGCCCTCGAGCGCATCGGCCTACTCAAAATGGATTTCCTCGGCCTCACCACGCTCACCGTTCTGCACGACGCCGTCAAGATGGTTCAGCAGAATCGCAGCGTGACCATCGATCTCGACAGTCTCCCTCTCGACGATGCAGCTGCCTACAAGCTCTTCGCGCGCGGCGACACCACCGCCATCTTCCAGTTTGAATCCCACGGCATGCGCGACATCCTCCGCCGTTATCAGCCCACGCGCATTGAAGACCTCACCGCGCTCAACGCCCTCTACCGTCCCGGCCCAATTCAGGGCGGTATGATCGATGACTTCATCAACCGCAAGCACGGCAAAACCAAGGTTTCTTACGAACTACCCCAACTCAAGGACATTCTCGAGGAAACCTACGGCGTCATCCTCTATCAGGAACAGGTCATGCAGATCGCCAACCGTCTGGCCAGTTTCTCTCTCGGTGAAGCCGACATCCTCCGCCGTGCCATGGGCAAGAAAAAGAAAGAGGAAATGGCCGCCCAACGCGCCAAATTCCTGGCCGGCTGCGAGAAAAACAAGATTCCCGACAAGAAAGCCATTCGCATCTTTGACTTGATGGAAGAATTCGCGGGATACGGCTTCAATAAATCCCACTCCTGTGCTTACGCGCTCCTCGCCTATCAGACCGCTTATCTCAAAACCCACTATCCCGTCGAATTCATGGCCGCACTGCTTACCTCAGAAACTGGCAGCACCGAAAAAGTCGTCAAGTACATCAACGAAGCTCGCGGCATGAGCATCTCCATCCTTCCGCCTGACGTCAACGAAAGCGATCTCTACTTTACTCCCGTTGGCGATTCCATCCGTTTCGGCATGGCGGCCATCAAGAATGTCGGTGAAAACACGGCCAAGGCCGTTCGCGAGTCACGTGTCAGTCAAGGGGAGTTCAAGTCTCTCTATGATTTCTGTGAACGCCTCGAGCCGCGCTTCCTCAATAAGCGCGTCTTCGAAAGCTTGATCAAGTCAGGCGCGATGGATTCGCTCGGACCTCGCGAAGCCATGCTTGCCTCCGTCGACGATGCGATCGCTGCGCAGCAGCGGGCCGCCCGCGCAAGGGAGTCCGGTCAGCACGGCCTTTTCTTCGGCGGCCCCATCAACGAGCCCAAGGTTCACTTTGAGCTACGCGACGCCGATCCTTGGACCGAAGAAGAGCGACTGGCGAGCGAATACGCCATGCTCGGCTTCTACGTCTCCGGCCATCCGCTCGAAAAATACTCTTCACGTCTCAAGGACCTCGGTGTGCTGACCCTCGCCGAAGTGGAAGGTCAACGAAATGGCAAAGAAATTACCGTGGCTGGACTCATCGTTGGCACCCGTCCCATGCGCTCCAGAAAGGGCGCTCGCTGGGCCATCTTTACGTTTCAGGACATGACTGGTATACAGGAACTCCTCGCTTTTCCCGAAAGTTTCGCCCGCCTCGAAAACATTTTGAAGCCCGGCACGCCGCTCCTTTTGAAAGTACGCATTCAGATCGAAGAAGCCGGCGCGCGCCTTTCCCTGCAGGAGGCGCGCCGCCTCGAAGACGTCGGCGAACGCGCCGCTCCAGCCGAATTTCGCGTCCGTCTCGATCTGCAGCATCTCAGCGAGGCCTCCCTCAAACAACTCGAGGAACTCTTCGCCAAAGCCGTCGGCCCTAGCACGGTAGTCTTTGAGGTCGAGGCGCAAGATGGCACTACTGCTGTGCTCCTATCTCAGCGTAAGATACGAGTCACGCCCGACTTTATCGCTGCCCTTCAGAAAATCTGTGGCGATGAAGGTATCCAAAGGATTTCGTGATGTGTGCAGCGCAAAAGGACCGGAAGGGAACTCCGACGCTCGACCGCCAGCGCGAGATTGAGCGTCTGGAAAAAGATGTTGAGGAATTGCGTCATCTGGCCGCCTCCAAGGATGGCGACGCCGAGCTCGAGCGCCTCAAAAGGGAAGTACTTGAACTTCGACGCGAGTTTTACGAGCATATGGGGCCGTGGCAGCGTGCTCAGATTGCTCGCCATCCACAACGGCCCTACACCCTCGACTGGGTGAATTTCATGTTCACTGACTTCATCGAAATTCACGGTGACCGCGGTTTTGCCGATGATAAGGCACTCATCACCGGTCTCGGCAAATTCCGTGGACGTCCCGTCGCCGTCCTCGGCCAGCAGAAAGGCCGCGACACCAAGCAGCGGGTTGTCCGCAACTTCGGCCAGCCTAAACCCGAAGGCTATCGTAAGGCTCTGCGCGTCATGCAACTCGCTGCCAAATTCCGCCTGCCGATTCTCTCCTTCGTCGATACTCCCGGCGCCTATCCCGGCATCGACGCCGAAGAGCGCGGCCAGGGCGAAGCTATCGCCAGAAACCTGCGCGAAATGGCTCGCCTCCCCGTGCCCGTCATCGTTACCGTCACCGGAGAAGGCGGTTCCGGCGGCGCTCTTGCCATCGCCGTCGGTGATCGCATCAACATTCTCGAGAACGGCTTCTACTCCGTAATCTCCCCGGAAGGCTGTGCCTCCATCATCTGGCGCGATTCCTCCAAAGCCGAGACTGCCGCCATCGCCATGAAGATTATGGCGAGCGACCTCAAAGAACTCGGCATCATCGACGAAATCATTCCTGAACCCGACGGCGGCGCACACGGCGATCACGAAGGCGCTGCTAGACTCCTCGGCGATGTTATCGAGCGCCAACTCCTCGTGCTTTCCAGTCAGTCTCCCAAGCAACTCCTCGACAAGCGCTACGAAAAATTCCGCCGCATGGGTCAGTTCTTCGATTTCGTGGCCTAGTTTTCAGCACTCCTCTTGCCTTGTAGTGCTGCCTACGGCTTGCCTGGAGTCTGCAAAGGACTCCAGCCGCACGCTGTTACCGTTGATTTTTCGTGCTAGCTCTTCCGGCGGCTTCGAACTGCACACTCGCGATATACGACTCATCACGCAAAACCACCAACCAAAAACTTAAAACTGAAGACTCAAAAACGGCTCCCCCACCCCCGTAGCACATTCGCTACGGCCCTCTCATCTTTCCTTGTCCCTGGCCCGTTCTCGAATACTCTAAGTATGCAAGGCGTGACCCATGCCTCGGGCGACCCGCTCCGCTCCGTTTGCAAAGGACTCGTGCGATCATGTCGGAACCGTTCCGTCCCTACGAAAAGCTCGTCGAAATCGCCATCATGGGCAAGAAGTTTCAGGTGCCCGAGCGCAATTCTCTACTCCGCTGCTTCCAGTTCATCAGTCCCGAAACGATCCCCTATGGCCGCTTCTGTTGGAATCAGGACTGCCAATATTGCCGCGTCAGTTGTCAACTCCCCGACGATGACGAGCCTCGCGAGATGCTTTCCTGCAAGTTCATCGTCATGCCTGGAATGGAAATCACGGAAATGAGTCAGGAGCTGAAATGGTGTTTGCGCGCTAAGCTCCCATCTGGCGCCGTCGTCGGCCAATAACTTCAAGCCAAATCGGTCGCCGGTAGCGCTCCGGCCGGGCACCAGGGCCAAGCCTATCCCGTCAATCCGGTCACTGCCCCGCGTAACTCCTTGATTCGACGTCCTTTCTCGCTTGCCCACCCCGCATTCTTTCTGCCTTCCGCTACCCCTCCACCTGCCAATCTCCTGTTCCTTTCCTGTACCTCGTTGTGATTGCGTCACTGCGCGAAACTGCTTTACGCTTTAGCATGCCCTCCGCAGGCACAAGCCTTCTCCACTGTGACGGTTGCGGGCAACTGGCCTCGCCACAGCACATCGCCCGCCGCCTGCATCGGCTTGAATGCGCCACGCGCTATCGCCCTGTTCACATCCAAGCTCTTCTGCTCGGTCGTATCTCCCCCGCCAGGGATTCCGATTTCCTTTACTCGCCGGAAGCCCGCTTCGAAGGTGAAGCTCGCAAGCTTCTCGATGCCGTTCAGCTTTCCACCGAAGGGAAGTCCGGTGACGCTGTCCTGTGCGAGTTCCAGAAGCGCGCACTGATGCTCACTCACCTCCTCGAGTGTCCACTCGAGCCCGGCCTCACCGAGTCACAGGTTGCGCACGCTCTCCAGGTGCATCTACCCGTGACCATCGCTCGTCTTCGCCGTTCCTTTAAGCCCAAGCGCATCATCTTGATTGCGGCAGAGTTATCGCCGCTACTCGACACCCTTCAGCACGCGGACCTCGGTTGTCCGGTATTCCCAGCTTCGTCATCGCCATTTTTTCTCGAGGGCAACTCGGGAGCGATCGACTTTCCTGCGGCTCGCCAGGGTATGGCAGGTTCTGATGCTGCTTGAAACCACACTCGGGGTTGTGATGCAGGTCACTGCCTTTGGTGACGCTTTGCCCCACACTTCCTCTCGAGTTTACTTGCTTCCTGCTATGATAGAATTGCGGTCTGTACGGACTGCATAAGGGGGTTTTTGTGCGGAATCGTGCGAAGTTCGGCGTCGGCATCTCCTTCATCGTCGTCGCCCTGGCCTTGCTGGCCTGGCTCGGCTACGGGGAGAGCAAAACCTACTACCACACCATCGCTGAATATCAGGCTCTTACGGGTTCGGCCCGCAATCACCGCATGCGTCTCGCTGGCACCGTTGCCCCTGGCAGCATTCGTCGCGTCTCTGGCCGTACCGATTTCGTTCTGGAAGAGCAGGGCAGAACTCTCTCGATTAGCTACATAGGCACTGAGCCGCTTCCCGACACGTTTGTAGACAAGTCCCAGGCGCTCGTCGAGGGTCGCCCCTCTCCGGACGGCAAGTTCGTGGCGGAACACGTTCAAGCGAAGTGTGCATCCAAGTACGAAGCAGCACCCGGTGGCGATAAACCAGCTCCCACCGGTACGACTCAGCAGAGCACCATGTAGCAAACGGTCGGCCCGGTCTGCGGGCGACGCGTAGACGCCGCAAGTTTCACCCCAGCTGCGGGTTTCTCAGTCTGTTCTGGTTTTTGGGGCTCGTCTTCTGCTTGCCCCGAGTTTCGAAGGGATTAGCCTAGGGGGAGAAGCAAGCTTTATGGATGTATTCGGCAGTTTTTCTCTTCTACTCGCATTTGTCTGCGCCGTCTACGCTTTTGTCGGCGGCATCGCCGCGATCAAGACGCGCCACCCGCTCCTCATCAAGAGCACACGCCAGGCCGGCATGACGGCTTGCGTCCTCATTTTCCTCGCCACCATCAGTCTTGAGTATCTCTTCTTTACAGACAACTTCTCAATGGCCTACGTGGTTTCCCACTCCAACCGCGATCTCTCCGCCTTCTACAAGATCGCTGCTCTCTGGTCCGGCCAGGAAGGTTCGCTTCTCTTTTGGAGCACGCTCCTTTCGATCTACATCCTCTCTGTCCTCATTGCCTACCGCAACAAAAACGGCGAACTCATGCCCTACGTCGGCGTCGTTCTCGCCGGCGTTCAGATTTTCTTCCTCATGCTCAACAACTTCGTCGAAAACCCCTTCAAGACCCTCGCCACCGTCGGGCCCAGCGGTCTCCTCGAGCCCTTCACCCGCATGGATGGCAACGGCCTTAATCCCTTGCTTCAGTATCCGGAAATGGTGATTCATCCCCCCAACCTCTACTCCGGCTATACCGGCTTCACCATTCCCTTCGCCTTCGCACTCGCTGCTTTGCTCGCTCGCTATCCCGGTGAAAAGTGGATTCACCTTACACGCAAGTGGACCATGATCGCCTGGTGCTTCCAGTCCATCGGCATCATGCTCGGCGCTCACTGGGCCTACGCCGTTCTCGGTTGGGGCGGCTACTGGGGATGGGACCCGGTCGAAAACGCTTCCTTGCTCCCATGGCTCACCGGCACCGCTTTCCTCCATTCCGTCATGATGCAGGAAAAGCGTGGCATGATGAAGGTTTGGAACGTCTGGCTGGTCTTCTGCACGTTCCTGCTTTGCATCCTCGGCACTTTCCTTACGCGCAGCGGCGTCGTCAGTTCGGTCCACGCCTTCGCCAATTCACAGATCGGCCCGTGGTTCGTTGGTTTCATCCTCATTACGCTCGCCGTTTGTACCGTCGCGTACCTCAAGAACCGCGATTATCTCGCCAGCGAAAACCAGCTCGATTCCATGATCTCCCGCGAATCCAGCTTCCTCTTCAACAATCTTCTCTTCCTCGTCGCTTGCATCGCCGTTCTCTCCGGCACACTGTTCCCGGTTTTCTCCGAGTGGTTCACCAATAACCGCATCAGCGTCGGCGCTCCCTTCTTCAACAAAGTCATGGTCCCCATCGGCCTTGCCATTCTGTTTTTGACGGGCGTCGGCCCGTTGCTTGCCTGGCGCAAAACCTCTGCCGACAGCATGAAGCGCAACTTCGGCTGGCCCTTGATCGTCGGCCTCATTGCTGCTCTCTTCTTCTTCGTGGCCGGTTATCGAGACCCATCCTCGCTCGTCTGCTTCTTCCTGTGCTTCTTTGTCTTTTGGACCATCGTCATGGAGTTCTACCGCGGCGCTAAGGTCATTTCCGCCCGCACGGGCATGGACTTGATGATGTCCGCCCACGAACTGGCCATGCGCAATACGCGACGCTACGGCGGCTACGTAGTTCACTTCGGCGTGGTTCTCGTCTTTATCGGAATTGCCGGCGTACCCTTCAACCGCGATGTTCAGAAAGCGATGAACCTGGGCGACTCCATGAAGCTTGGTCCTTACACCCTGACCCTGCAGACCGCCGACACAAAAGTCGAAAAGAATTACACCGCTCAGCGCATGATCGTCGAAGTTCTCGAAGGCAAGGATCAGAAGCAGATCATGATGCTGTATCCGGAAAAGCGCCAGTTCCAGGGCAATGAACAAGCGGCCGGAACCATGGTGGCTATCTACTCCACCCTTCGCCAGGACCTCTATGTCGTTTACGCCGGCCAGGACCCTGACACCAACATGCCGGTCATTCACGCTTTCCTGAATCCCCTGGTGAAATGGATTTGGCTTGGCGGCGTTTGGATCGTGATGGGCACTCTCCTCGCCCTCATGCCTAACCGCCGCACCGCTTTGGTTCTCGCGGGCACCTCGACGGAGTCGATCCCTGCTCCCGCGCCGGCTCTAACCCCCTCCGCGACTCTGAGAGAGGGTCATGACTAACACTTCATTTCTCGTCGCGGCGCGGGTCTACGGACCGTCCTTCGGAACGAAGCCAATCCCTTTTCGATCGCCATACGTCCTCGCATTTCTGGCCTTGCTGCTTCCGCTTTTTGGAGTTTCTCCGCTCGCGGCTCAATCCGCGCGTGCCAAGGAAGTCGGCCAGCACATCAAGTGCATGTGCAAAGGCTGCGACATGACCGCGGGCGGTTGCGCTCATCCGGGCGGCGCTTTCTCCGGCCCGTGCGACAGCGCTAAGGCGGAACTTCGTCAGATCGACGATCTCCTCGCCCAGGGCAAGAGCGAGCAGCAGATCATCGAAGCCTTCGTCGCCCAGTACGGCACCATCGCCTACGTTGAGCCGCCCAAGCACGGCTTCGGCCTTGTCGCTTGGATCATGCCCTTCTTCTATTTTTTGCTCGGCCTTGCGCTTGTCGTTTTCATCGTACGCAAGTGGGCCATGCGTCCGGCAAGCTCTTCACCTGCCGCGGTTCCAACCCACAACGAAGCTCTGGACCGCGCCCGCGCCCAGGCCGCGCGCGAGACGGAGGACTGACGCCATGCTCGCGTCCCTGCTATTCCTTCTCCTTGATCCCTCTGTTTGGACTGCCCTCGGCGCTTGCCTTTGCCTCGCTACCGCCGTTTTTCTCTTCGTCTTCTATATTCATCCGGATGCTTCCGACCTTGCGCCTCACCGCACCAAACTGGATCAACTCCTCGAACGACGCGATACAATCTACGATAATCTCCGTGATCTTAAGTTCGAATATCGCGCTGGAAAATACTCTGAAGGTGATTACGAGCTCATGAAAAATTCCCTCGAAGACGAAGCTGCCCTCGTCCTCACGGAAATCGAACAGACCACCGAATCCCAGGTGCGGCGCCCGCGTGCACCGCGCCCCGCTCCTGCCGAGGCTGCCTCGTCAGACAGGCGGAGCACTCGATGAAGGTGATGCGCCCGCAAATCCTCTCCACCATTTTCGTCACGCTCCTCGCCGCCTGCGCGGCCTGGGCTGGTACCATCAGCGGTACGGTCATGAACCGTACCACGGGTAAGCCCGCACCCAACGTGGATCTCACTCTTCTCAGTCCCACTCAGGGTATGCGTGACCTTGGTTCTGCCAAGAGCGACGCAGAAGGGCACTTCACCGCCACGAACGATGCCATCGGCATGGGCCCCGTGCTCATCCGTGCTACCTATCACGACGTCAGCTTCAATACCTTTCTCCCCCCCGGCCGCCCGCAAATCGAAGTCGAAATCTACGAAATCTCCAAGGATCCCAAGACGATCTCCGTGCCTTCGCACGTGGTTATCTTCCAGCCGCAAGGCGACCGCCTCATCGGCGCCGAAGAATACTCCGTTCAGAACGATTCCCAGCCGCCCTATGCCTACTTCCGCACCGAAGGCAACTTTGATTTTGCGATTCCCGAAAACGGCGCGATGGGCCAAGTCACCACCACTGCAAACATGGGAATGTCGGTCAATCAGGCCACCATCGACAAAGGCAAGGGCAGGTTCGCTATCGCCTATCCGTTTCGTCCGGGACAAACCAATGTCCGTCTCTCTTACGAACTTCCTTACACCAACAATTCGGCTGCTCTCAAATTACCCGCGATCTACGCTGGCTCGAAGCTCCTCGTCGTCGTTCCTCCAGGCGTCACCGTAACCGGCGACGGCCTGACATCCGCCGGCCAGGAACAGGGCATGCTGGTTTTCACTCACGATCCGCTTGCCGCGAAGGCCGCACTCTCCGTCAGCCTTTCTGGTGTCGGCACTCCGCAGCCGGCTGGCGGCGGTCAGGACGGCCAGGAGAGCGGCCAGGAAGGGAATTCCCGCACCGGTCCCGAGGTGACCGCCGCGCCCAGCCGTCTCGATGATTTCAAGTGGTATCTCTTCGGTGGCCTCGCTGCTCTCTTTGCGATGGGTGCGATTTTGCTCACGCGCAAGCAAGTCGTCGTTGCCGAAGCTCCGGCCGATGATGCCGAAGCTCCTGCGCGCCCTAAAGCCGCAAAGCCGGCGCCTCCTGCCAAGTTGAAAAAGGCACCTCCTCCTGCACCGCCTCCTCAGCCTGCGCCCCGCGCTGCTGCAACAAATTCGAATTCGTCCAAGGCGGCCGCAGCCATCGACCAGCACGTCAGCGTCAGCATGGATTCGCTGAAGGACCAGATTTTCCGCCTCGAACTTCGCCGTCAAGCCGGCACCATTTCCGAGGAAGACTACGCTCGCGAAAAAGCCCAGGTCGAAAAGCTTCTTCGCGACCTCGTCCGGGGCTGAGCCTTCTAGTGCAGGGCGAGCCTGCCCGCCGCGGCTGCTTTGCGAACCTGGGTACGTCAAGAGAAACCGTCATTCCGAGCGGAGTCTTCGGAGCGAGGAATCTCTCTTCGATGTTCGCCTTTCCAATTTCGGCTTTATCATGGCCTTTCTGACCTTGCCTCCAACTGGTCTGCGGTTCGACAACATTGACAAGCGCTACGGCGGCCTCTACGCTCTTCGCCGCGTCTCCCTCGAAGTTTCTCCCGGCGAATGTCTGGTCCTTGCCGGCCGCAATGGCTCTGGAAAAACCACTCTCCTGCGCATTGCGGCCCGCATTGTTCGCCCAACGGCAGGGAAGCTCTCTTTCCCTGGCTCCTCCTCCGAAGCCGACACCAACGGCCGTCCCGGCTACGTGGCCCACACCACCATGGTCTACGACGAGCTTACCGCCGAAGAAAACCTCGTCCTCTTCGCCAAACTTCAAAATGTCCCCCAGCCTGCCACTCGGGCCGAAGAACTTCTCCGGGAAGTCGGCCTCTACGATCGCCGTTCGTCTGCGGTTCGTACCTTTTCCCGGGGCATGCGCCAACGCATCGCCATCGCACGCGCTCTGATCCATCGGCCCTCCGTTCTCCTCTTCGACGAGCCCGCCACCGGCCTCGACCCCATCGGAATCTCCTGGCTCGCCAAAACCCTTGGCGACGTTCACCGCTCCGGCTGCACCGTCGTCATGAGCCTTCACGGCGAGTCCGAGATCTCCTCGCTCGCAACTCGCGCCATTCAGCTCGACGCCGGTTCCGTCGTTGCCGACACCAGCTCGGGCGCCTCGCTTCGTTCCATTCTCTCTTTCGGAGGCGCCTGACCCGCATCCATGGCCCTCCTCTCCAACACCGCCACGCTTCTCGCCAAGGAACTTCGTACCGAGTTCCGCTCGCGTGAGCTTCTCACCACCACCGTCGTCTTCATCCTCGTCGTCTTGATCCTTTTCAGCTTTGCCATCAGCCCTACCACCGAAGAGTCTCGCGAATTCGGCCCGGGCCTCCTCTGGCTCGCTATCCTCTTCGCCGCGTCCTTGATGCTTCAGCCTTGCTTCCTTCGCGAACAGGCCAACGACACGCTCAGCTCTCTTCGCCTCGCCGTCAGCGATCCCTTTGCCATCTTCCTCGCCAAGCTCATTGCCAACACCCTGTTTCTCTTGGTCACCGAGATCCTGATGCTTCCTCTCTTCGCCGCCTTCTACAACATTCCGGTACTTCCTCAGCTCCACTACCTCCTGCTCGTGCTTTTCCTCGGCAGCCTCGGCGTTTCCATCGCCGGTACAGCTTTGTCCGCGATCTCTGCCCAGGCCCGCATGCGCGAATTGCTTCTTCCTCTTCTCCTTTTGCCCCTGCTTACCCCGGTCCTCGTTGTTAGCGCGACCGTGAGCGTCAGCTTGCTCGACCGGGAACCAGTCGTACAATGGAAGGGCATCGCCTTTCTGGCTATCTTCGATTTCATCTTTTTGACGGCGCTGTGGCTTTTCGGCGAATATTTACTCGAGGAGTAGCTCACCATGGGAAAACGCATCGTCTTTGGCGTCGCCGCTGTCCTGCTGGTTGTCGCCGCGGCCTACGCCAACTTCTTCGTCGCTCCTACGGAGCGCACCATGGGCCTTATTCAGCGGATTTTTTATTTTCATGCAGCCACAGCTTGGGCCGGTGAGACCACCCTGTTCGTCTGTTTTGTCGCAAACCTTCTCTACATCTGGAAACGCAACCCCAAATATGACTGGCTCGGCGTCACTTGCGCCGAAGTCGGTCTGGTTTGCATCACTGTTGTTCTCATCACCGGCCCCATCTGGGCCCACCCCGTCTGGGGCATCTGGTGGACCTGGGACGCGCGTCTTACCTCCACTTTCGTTCTGTGGCTGCTCTACATTTCCTACTTGCTTCTGCGCTCCCTTATCGAAGAGCCCGACCGCCGCGCCCTGCTCAGCGCACTCTTCGGCGTCTTCGCTTTCCTTGATGTGCCTCTCGTCTTCTTCTCCATTCGCTGGTGGCGCACACAGCATCCTGCGCCCGTCATCATGGGCGGCTCCGGCTCGGGATTAGATCCCACTATGAATAGAGTCTTCTTTTTTAACGTCTTTGTCATGCACCTATTTGCCGCGTTCTTGATCGTTGAACGCTACATCCTCGAAAAAATGAGGCATGACGTCGACCTTTTGCAGCGCGAGGCGGAGGCTCAATGAAAAATCTCGGCAGCGTTTTTGCGGCCTATCTCATCGGCTGGGCCGTCTTCCTTATTTTTTTCGTGACGCTCGCCAAGCGCACCTCCGACATTCGCGCCGAACTCGAGCGCCTCAAGAATTCTCTTCCGCGTGGGAAGTGACACAAGCTCCGGTAGGGCCACACCGATCCGTCATTCCGAGCGGAGGAATCTCTCTGATTAGTACTGGTGACGGACCTCGGAGCAGTTTGGTACTGTTCGACTGCCCAGTCGTCTCTTTGAACTTAGGACTCAAAACTCATAATGAGGACTTCCAATCCCGTGACCCCCAAAAAACGCGTCGGCATCGTCCTCTTCCAACTCGGGGGACCCGACTCGCTCGCGAACGTCGAACCGTTCCTCCGCAATCTGTTCTCCGACCCCGACATCATCCCGCTTGGCCCGCTCAACTTCATCCGGGGCCCCCTCGCCCGTTACATCGCCAGGAAACGCTCTGTCCCGGTTGCGCAACGTTACGGCATGATCGGGCGCCGCTCACCCATCGCCATTCTCACCGAACGCCAGCGCGTCCGTCTCGTCGAAGCCGTCCAGCCCTATATCGACCCCGTTGCAGTCACGGCTATGCGCTACTGGAGGCCGTTCACAGAAGACGCCGTCTCCACCCTCAAGCGCACCGGCGGTCTCGATGAACTCGTCCTCCTTCCTCTCTACCCTCATTACTCCTATGCCACCACGCTCAGCAGCCTCAAGGAATGGCGCCGCGTCTACGGCGAACCTGTCGACACGCTTCCCGAGCGCTCCATCGAATGCTTCTACGGTCATCCGCTCTACATCCAGGCCCTCGTCCACAACATCGGCAAGTGCCTCCGCCAGTTTCCCGATGCTTCGCGCATTCATCTCATCTTCAGCGCCCACGGCATCCCCATGAGCCTCGTCGAAAAGGGGGACCCCTATCCAAAGCACGTCAACGAAACCGTCCGCCTCGTCAACGAACTTGGCGCCTCCCGTTACCCCAACTGGCCCGAAACGCGCATTCTCTGCTTCCAAAGCAGAGTCGGCCCCGCCAAATGGCTCGACCCCTCCTTCGTCGAAACCCTCCACAAACTCGGCCACGAAGGCGTCAAGGAAGCCATGGTCGTTCCCATCTCCTTCGTCACCGAGCACATCGAAACTCTTCACGAAATCAATATCGACGGCCGCCTCGACGCCAAAAAAGCTGGCATCGAGCGCTTCCGCATGATGCCGGCCGTGGGCGACTCGCCGCTCTTCATCGGCGCCCTCAAAGACCTCGTCCTTCGGGCCGTCGAAGTCCGCGCCGGCGAGTCTTCCCGCTCCTCGGTCGCCTGACGCGTTTCCGCGCTTTGCTATTCGTTGGTCCCCCTGCTACAATCCTCCGCGGTTCAGGGGGCGTACGCGCCTCGCGTTCTATCGTGCGTTATAATCCACATTTCGGGATTGGGGCCCGAAATCCATGAAAGCCACCTATCATCCAGGTGTACACAGGTTCGCTCTGTTCGTTGTTGTTTGGGCCACCGTGCTTCTCACCGCCGGCGCCCTCGTGACCTCCGAAGACGCCGCTCTTGCTGTGCCCGATTGGCCACTTTCTTACGGTACGCTCAACCCCCCCATGGTTGGCGGCATCGCCTTCGAACATTCCCACCGCCTCATCGCTGCCGGACTAGGCCTTCTGACCATCGTCCTCGCCACGCTCCTCTGGCGCTACGACGAACGCCCGGCGATCCGCTACCTCGGCCTCGCTGCTCTCGGGGGAGTCATTTTGCAGGGAATCCTCGGCGGCCTCGCCGTCCTGAAACTCCTCCATTATTGGTTGCCCGTCATGCATGCCTGCACCGCCGAGATCGTTTTCGCCATCCTCGTCAGCATCGCCTTCTTCACCGGCCGCTGGTGGATGCAGAACCTTCCTCAATGCGAAGACCGCGGTTCTCCCGCCATCCACGCCATCGTTTCGCTCAACGCCTTCCTCATCTTTCTTCAGGTTCTTGTTGGCGCTGGATTCCGCCACCGCTATCTCTCGCTCAAGCCGCACGTCTTCGGCGTCCCCATCATCCTCGCCATGGTGTTCTGGACCGCCGCCGTGCTTCGCCGTCGCTTCCCTCAAGTCCCCGAAATCTCTCGTGCCCGCTTCTGGCTACACTCGATCGTTGCTCTCCAGATCCTTCTCGGCGTCGTCGCTCTTTGGGCGCGCATCGTTTCCGCCGACGATCCGCAGCCCATGCCTCCCGTCGTGGTTGCCACGGTTGTTCACACCGTTGTCGGCGCGCTCCTCTTCGCCGCTTCCATCATTACTGTCCTTTTGTGCTATCGTCTTGTGCCGCGCAGGAAGGAAGTGCTCTTCGCCACCACCCAAGGAGAGGTGCCCGCTCAATGAGCAACGCCCGCACCACCGCGCTTGCGTATCCAACCAGGCTCAGTGCCTACATCGCACTCACCAAGCCGGACGTCTCTTTCCTCGTCCTGATGACCACCGGTGCTGGCTTCTACATGGGCGCGCGCGGACCCCTACCCTGGCTGCATATGCTGCACGTCATCTTCGGCACCATGATGATTGCCGCAGGCACTGCCGCTCTGAATCATTACATCGAACGCGAATCCGACCGCTACATGCGCCGCACCGCCTCGCGCCCGCTGCCCGCCGGCCAGCTCACCCCCGCCGAAGCCCTGCGCTTCGGCCTCGCGCTCGCTCTTGCCGGTGCCATCGACCTCTACTTCACCGCTGGCTACGTCGCCTGCCTGCTCGGCGTTTTCACTTCTCTCAGCTACCTCCTCGCCTACACGCCGCTCAAAAAGCGCACCGTCTGGGCCACCTTCATCGGCGCGATTTCCGGCGCCATTCCCCCGATGATCGGCTGGACCGCCGCCACCGGTAAACTCGACACCGGCGCTTGGCTTCTCTTCGCCATTCTCTTCGTTTGGCAATTCCCCCACTTCCACGCCATCTCCTGGATGTACCGCGAAGACTACGCCCGCGCCGGAATTCTCATGCTTCCCGTCGTCGATAAAGACGGCACGCGCACCTTCCGTCAGATCATTCTCTACGCAGCCTCGCTTGTTGCCGTCAGCCTGCTGCCCGCGATCATGGGTTTTGCCGGCGTGCTCTACTTTTTCGGCGCTCTCGTCACCTGCACCGGACTGGTTCAAGTCTGTCTGTGGGCCGCCACCGCCAAGACCAACACTCGCGCCAAGTGGCTCATGCACGCCACCGTCCTCCACATCCCCATCCTTCTCGGCCTCATGATGTACGACAAACTCCCGCGTTGAGCCATCGCATCCACGATGCTCTCCCACGCCGCCCTCAACGCCACGCTTAACGGCACCAGTGCCGTTCTCCTTGCCGCCGGTTACACCGCCATCCGTTCCGGCAAGCGCGACGTCCACAAAATCTTCATGGTCTCCGCCGTGATCGTCTCCTGTACTTTCCTGGTTTCCTACGTGATTTACCATCTCCGCGTTCACCAGGTGATCCTCTTCCAGGGACAGGGCTGGATCCGCCCGGTCTACTTCACCATTCTGATCTCGCACACTCTGCTGGCGATCACTATCGTGCCTCTCATCATCATCACGCTCCGTCGCGCTTGGCTCGAACGCTTCGATAAGCACCGCCTTATCGCCCGCTGGACCCTTCCCCTCTGGTTCTACGTCTCCATCACCGGCGTCATCGTCTACTTCCTGGTCTACCAAATCTACGCGCCCCACTGATCTCTTCGGTTTATCTTTTTGCATCACAGTTTTTGTATACTCGTGGCTTGGGCCAAGCGGGGTTGAACTCGAAATGCGCTGGCCCTCTATCCCTCGAACCGCTCAGCGACAACACGTCTGCTCCTTCTGCCTGCTGCTTCTCACCCCATTTCGCTGCTCTTGGCCAGAACACCACGGACCCGCCAGCACCTTCCAATGCCGCTAGCCGGCTCGCTCCTTAGCTGCGCCTCCTTGGTGTTAACGTCAAGCGCGCTCCCTCACCTTGCCCTCTGGGCCGGGACCTTTAACGTGCGTCCGCGATTCCTACCAATTGCACCATTCATCCCGTCAACTCGTCCGATTCGTGTAGACTCTCCCTCTCATGAAAATTCTCCTCTTTGGCGCCACCGGCTCCGTCGGTAACTCCGTCCTCGAAGCCTGCTGCGCCGCTCCCATCGTTGACGAAGTTCGTGCCATCACCCGCCGTCCCCTCATGAACACGGCTTCCAAGCTCCGCACCTTCGTTCACCAGGATTTTCTGAATTACAGCACAGTCCAGGAAGCCTTCCGCTCCATCGATGCCTGCCTCTTCTGCGTCGGCATCTCCGCCACTCAAGTCTCCAAAGAGGACTACCGCAAGATCACGTACTCCTATACGCTCGCCGCTGCCAACATGTTCAAAGCCCAATGTCCCGGAGCGGCCTTCCACTACATCAGCGGGAAGGGAACTAGTTCCACCAGCCGCTTCCTTTGGGCTCGCGTCAAGGCGCAAACCGAACGCGACCTCATCGAGCTCGTTGAAGCCGACTGCTGGCGCCCCGCCTTTATCGACGCCAAGCCCTCTCCAAGTCTTCCCGTGATCTACCGTCTCTTCTTTCCGCTCGGCCGTCTCTGCAAGCCCTTCCCGGGCCTCTACATCCGGGGTCACGATCTCGCCCGCGCCATGCTGCAGGCGAGCGTCGAAAAACTCCGCCGCCGCGTCATCGAAAATCCCGAAATCCGCGAAATCGCCGCCCGCGCCTCCTTCTAGGTCGCATTTTTCGCATCTGGGCCGGCCGTTTGCTCTCCTTCGTAAGGGCACAGCATTGCGCTGTGCCCAGCTTGGCCGCCTGCCGCTTCGGTGGCTGGCAACACCCCAATCAATCCGTGGTTGCTCGGGTTCCACCAGTCGCTGGCGTCAACTCCCTCCGCGTCACCAACACAAAATGTGTCAGGTACTCCCGCGGGATTGACCGGATATACGGATTGACCAGCCACGCAAAAAACGTCGGCACCATCCGGCTCAGCGCAAGAAACTCTATCTGGAGGTACACCCCGTTGTCTCTCTCGAGATACCGCGTATACAAGTTAAATCTCCACATGTATCCGTGATCCTGTCCGGGCGGCAGTTCCTGCTCGTTCGACTTTCCCGGATTCTGCACCTCGGCAATACGCACCGCCCTGGTGACGCTGTAAGCCCGCGTCGGATCCGGCAGGAAATAATCAACGCTGAACTCCGTGTCGTAGGTCACCGTTACGATTGCCTGCTTGCACAACCGGAAGTAGACCCGGTAGTGCTGCCCCTCATGCGAGAGCACCTGCGTCCGTTGCACATCCGGACTAAAGATTGCTGGCTGCCGCGCGTAGTCTTCCGCCAACGACAGCGCCTGGTCCCTCGTCGCGCCGGGAATAAACCCAATCGCCAACCAGTCATGCACTAACCCATCGGGTATTTCTATCTCTCTTCCGTTTTCGCGCGTGTGCATCGGCTCGATAATCACACGCCCGCTCCGGAGTCTTGCGAGCATCACTCGTTTCTGTTTTTCGGGGAGGGAATCGAAGTACAGGAAAGTCGCAGGGTTCGCTACTTCCTTCTGCATGCGCGCTTCGGTGGCCACCACATAGTGCTGGAACGCCTCCACCGTCCGCGGCGTGAGTTCCGTTCCCTGTGCTCGCACCCCTAGCGCTGCACACAAAGCCGCAGCACCGATCGCATAGCGCTTTTGTGCCAGAGGCAATTTCATCTACAGAACTAGATGCTCCACCCGGCGCTTCTGCTACGCAACGGCTCCATTGTAGCCTCACACATGCGGCAGGGCCGCGATCACCGCCTCCGTGAACTCCTGTGTACCCGCCATCCCACCAACGTCTCGCGTTACGCGCTTGCCGTCTTTGTACACCTTCTGCAGTGCCGCCGCGATTCGGTCGGCTGTCGACCACTCCCCTAAATGCCTTAGCATTAACGTCGCGCTCATCAGTAGCGCCGTCGGATTCGCCAGTCCTTTTCCCGCGATGTCCGGCGCCGTCCCGTGCACCGCTTCAAACATCGCGCATTCATCGCCGATGTTCCCGCTCGGCACGACGCCCAGTCCACCCACGAGCCCCGCCGCCAGGTCGCTCATCACGTCCCCGTACAGATTTGGCAGCAGCAGCATGTCAAACTGCTCCGGGTCCAGTACAATCTGCATGCACGCGTTATCCACAATCAATTCCTTGTACTCGATATCCTCATACTGTTCCGCCACCGCGCGCACTGACCGCAGAAACAATCCATCCCCAAGCTTCATGATGTTCGCTTTGTGTATTGCGTGAATCTTTTTCCGCCCGTGCTTCCGCGCATATTCGAAGGCAAACCGCGCGATCCTCGTTGAAGCCTTCTCTGTGATGATCTTCAGGCTTTCCACCACGCCCGGGACCACCTCGTGCTCCAGTCCCGAATAAAGGTCCTCGGTGTTCTCCCTTACGAGCACCACGTCCACGCCTTCGAAGTGCGATTTCACGCCAGGCAGATTCTTCACCGGACGCAAATTCGCATACAAGTCCAGGCTCTTCCGCAGCGCCACGTTCACGCTCGGCGCGCCGCCTGCAATGGCCGTGGCCATTGGCCCTTTCAGCGCCACCCTGTTCCGCCGCACAGACTCGATCGCCGCCGCATTCAGCACGTCGCCTTTCGTCGTGCTTTTATCCGTGTTCTGTGCCCGCGCGCCCAACTCTTCCCACTCGATTTGCACCCCCGTCGCGTCCAGGATTCGTCGCACCGCCGCCGAAACTTCCGGCCCAATGCCTTCGCCAGGCAACAACGTAACTTTGTGTTTCATAGATGCATCCCATCTTATGCGAACCCGGTTCGCTTGTCGAAAAGAGCCGTCGTAAGCGGTTAGGTTTCTGCGATTGCCGGCTTCTAGAACGGATCGTGCAGGGAAAGTCAAACGTCCGACTGCGCAGAATTGCTGGAGCTCGCCGCTCCCTGTGCTATACTAGTTTCGAAGACAGTTTTCGCCTGTGGAGGCTCACAGCATTATGATCAATCTGACGCCCGTTGCCGCCAGTAAAGTTAAGGAAATCATGAATATGCAGAGCCCTGTACCGACCGCTCTTCGCGTCGCTGTGGTCGGCGGCGGCTGCTCCGGTTTCCAATACCACATGGCCTTCGAAAACCAGACCAACGAGAACGACGAAGTAATGGATTTCGATGGCCTCAAGGTCGCTGTTGACCAGATGAGTTCTATGTATCTTGACGGTGTCGAAATCGACTACATCGAAACCCTCGAAGGCGCCGGCTTCAAGTTCAACAACCCCAACGTCAAGAGCACCTGCGGCTGCGGCAGCTCCTTTAGTGTCTAGTTCGGCCAAGTCTGGCCTACACTTGCCGTAGTCACGCTACCAGACCCCCATTTCGTTGTTTTGAAGGGCCTGCCTCCTAGGCGGGCCTTTTTTCTGCAGCGCCACACCTTTTTCGCTACTATGCGCGATCCCGCTGGACGCAACGCCCGGAACGCCGCCGAACTCCGCGCCCTCGCCGAAAGGGAATCACTCCCCCTTCACGTGCTCGAAACTTTCGAGTCGCTCGAGATACCCGCTTGTTCAACGTTAAACCGCCGCCACCTCGATTTTTTGCGCTTTTTTGGGCATACTGCGGCGTTTGCTTGAGCCTGGTCTCGAGGGCCACCGCTCTTGCGTGGGCTTGTTTTCACTTTCACTCCCTCGCGCCCGATCGTCCGGAACTTTTTCCACGCCCTTGAAAAAACTTGCCAGGAAATTTTTACCCCGCCTCCAACCGCCTTCTGTTCTTTAAGTTAATCTGCTTTCCGCTGGCCCTTCACATGCTCTCTTCTGTTTTGTCCAGTCATACTCAATGCACTGAGGTGCCTTATGAAAGGTAGACGTGTGACTCCATTCGCATCGCTCGTGCTCATCTCTTCACTTCCGCTCGCTCCCTTGCTCCTGGCACAGAATCCCCGTTCATCCAATCCTCCACGGCAACCAGTGCCGCAAATGTCTTCGCAAGCCAATGATCAGGCCGAGGTGAGGACGTTCTCCGGCAAAATCACCAAAAACAACGGCAAGTATGTTTTGGAAGATCTCGCTTCGAAAACACCCTTCGCCCTTGATGATCAGAAAACCGCTAAGAAATATGACGGAAAATCAGTGGTCGTAACCGGATCGCTAGACACGTCCACCAATACCATTCATGTCCGGAAGATCGAAGCGGCCGCCTGAATCTCCAGCCGTCACTTGGGAGAGTACGTGCTGGCGCGCTCTCCCACGCTCGTCAACTCGAACCTTTGTAGCCGGCCGATCTCCTGCAGTCCGCTACACCACTCAAAAGGTGTGCCTTCTGCTGGTCTCTCTGCCTCTCGCGATATTTTCGCTTCGCTTTCTACCAGTAAGAATTACAGGAAAGTGGCCGGGCAGTCGCTACTTCTTGCGTACTGATACCGCCTTCAAGCGGCAGCCCAATTTCACTTCATCATCTGAAAAACGAATCACTTACTTGAATGGAAGTCTAGGTGCTCACGGTCTGTTCGAAAGGAGCGAAACATGAAAAATGCGCTTTCCTTCAAAACCGCTGCGTGCGCCGAATACGAGCGGCTCCTCAAAGAATGTCAGCGAGCCCTGGTGCTTTTGCACGAACGCCGCGAACAAGTACGGCGAAATCGTCTGGCGGGCGTGGAAGTCGGAAGGGAATTACTCACTCTGCAGGCGACTTACGCAAGAGCTTACAGTCAACTCCTCAAGCACGCGAAGAACTGTGATCGGTGTCAGTTTGGTTCGAAAGTGCATAACACCGGCCGCCGGGTGGCTCGCAATGTGAACGCCTGAGGCCTCTCGCGAATTGGCTCTCTCCCTCGAATTTCTTGCCCAGCTAGCGATCGCAACCCGCAATCATGCAGCACAAAACTTCGTTCGACTTCGGAGGACCAAGAGTCTATGACCTTGACGCAGAAGCGGTACATTATTGCGCTAAGCAGCATGGCGACGCTCGTCGCCGTCTCCGCAATCGGACAACTTCTCTCCTCGCATCGCCTCCAGCACGTTACCCTGCCGGATCACACTCTGCTCTATGTCACCATCGAACAAGCTCTCGCCACCGACCGCAACAAACCCGGCGACCACTTTCAGGCTGTCACCTCCGAACCGCTCCTCTTTAACGGTGCGACCCTCATCCCTCAAGGCGCTCACGTCGACGGCATCGTAGTCGATGCTCGTCCTCCGGGAAGACCCTCTGGCCTCGCAAGACTGCAACTGGTTTTGGAGCGCATTGAGGTTCCCGGCAAGGCTTATGTCTTTCTCGACCCTTCTTCGAAGCAATCCACTGCGAGCTCGAGTCAATGGAATTGGACCCCCATCGCGGGCCCTGTCGCCGCACTCCTCACCGCTCGCAAGGACATCCATCTCACACCGGAGACTCAGCTCATCTTCCAGTTGGCGGCTCCCCTTACTGTTGATGCCAAAGAATGACGACCCGGCCCGCATGGTCGGAGAAGTGTTCTTGGGTGTTGGGTTACAGGAGGAAACATGAATCGATTGTGCTTTACGCTCGCTTTGCTTTTGCCCTGTTCACCGTCTCTGTTTGCTCAGCGTCCTCCCGAGTCGCCTGAGTCTCACCAGCAGAACCATCAGAATCCGCCTCGCGCCAATCAGGGACGCATCCCTCGCCCGCCTCCCAAAGCCAATGCCCAAAACTTCAAAAAGGGAAGAAGAGCATCGGCAAAACGGTTCCGTTGATCACACGCAACACGTCAGCAACGATCACTGGTATGGACACGATGCTCCTGACGATAAGCGCTTCCACGTCGACCACCCCTTCCAGCACGGCCACTTCGAACACTTCGGCCCTTCCTACCGCTACAGCGTCGCCCGCATTGACCGCGACCACCACCGTTTCTGGTTTCCCGGTGGCTTCTATTTCCAAATCGCCGACTGGGATTGGCCCCTTGCCGCGGACTGGTGTTGGGATTGTGGCGATGATTTCATCGTCTACGAAGACCCCGACCACATCGGCTGGTATCTGCTCTACAACATCCACACTGGCGTCTACGTTCACCTCACCTACTTAGGCCTGTTACTCGACGCGGCGTCGGGGGCACGCGCCGAACCTGCTACGCCCGCGGAGATGCCGTCTTGGCTGCTACCCAACGCTGCTCCACAATTTGCTTTCACCCCGCCCTCCCCCTTATCCTAATCTTTCAACCCGAATGAAAATCGCCCTCGCTCAATTCAACCCCACTGTCGGTGACTTCGAAGGCAACTCGGCTCGCATCCTTACTCTTGCCGCCCAGGCCAAATCCCGCGGCGCAGATCTGGCCGTTTTCTCGGAGCTCTGCATCTGTGGGTATCTTCCCCTCGATCTTCTCGAGCGGCCTGCCTTCATCCAACGCAACCACGACACACTCAAGCAACTCGCCGCCCAGATGCCTCTTCCTGCCGTCGTCGGCTATGCCGGCCGGGTCAACAAGGAGCACCACCCGACCGGGAAGTCCATTGCCAATAAAGCGGCGCTCATCTCGGAAGGCCGCGTTGCTTTCGAGCAGTCCAAAATGCTCCTTCCCACCTACGACGTCTTCGACGAGTCCCGCTATTTCCAGCCCGGCGACCGCCAGTACGTCTATGCCCTCGACAACGAGCAACTCGGCATCACCATTTGCGAAGACGTCTGGAACGACAAGAACTTCTGGGCTTCTCCCATGTATGCCCGCGACCCAGTCCTCGAACTCGTCTCCCAGGGCACGAGCATTCTTCTCAACATCTCCGCTTCTCCCTGCACCATCGACAAGCGTGATCTTCGCCTCGGCATGCTTCGAACCATCGCCCGCCACCACAAGCGCCCTGTTGTCTACGTCAATCAGGTCGGCGGAAACGACTCGCTGGTTTTCGACGGAGCCAGCATCGCCCTCACACCCGATGGCACCGTCGCCGCACAAGCCAAAGCCTTCGAAGAAGACCTCGTCCTCTTTGACACCGTCACCGGCAAAGGCGACATCCACGAGCAGCCTGACGACGAAATCGCTTACGCCTATGCGGCTCTTGTGACCGGAACGCGCGACTACGTCCGCAAATGCCGTTTCTCGAAGACGATTGTCGGCCTTAGTGGCGGCGTGGACTCTGCCGTCGTTGCCTCCATCGCTGTCGCGGCTCTCGGCCCCTCAAACGTCCTTGGCGTTTCCATGCCAGGTCCATACTCTTCCGAAGGCAGCAAGGCGGACGCGCGCACCCTCTCGCAAAACCTCGGTATCGAGTTCCTCACCATCCCCATCACCCCGGTTTTCGAAGCCTACAAGCAGGTTCTCTGCCCAATCTTCGCGAATCGCCCCGTGGACGCCACCGAGGAAAACATTCAGGCCCGCATCCGCGGCAACTACCTCATGGCGCTTTCGAATAAATTCGGCTCGATGGTTCTCAGCACCGGAAACAAATCGGAGATCGCCGTTGGTTACTGCACGCTATACGGCGACATGGCCGGCGGCCTTGCGGTCATTTCCGACGTGCCCAAAATGATGGTTTATGAGCTCGCACGCCATATCAACCGCGAGAGGGAACTGATTCCTCGCTCCACTATCGAGAAAGCCCCTTCCGCCGAACTCCGTCCCAACCAGAAAGACTCCGATTCTCTGCCGCCCTATGAGGTTCTCGACATCATCCTCAAAGCCTACATCGAAGAGGTCAAGTCCACCGACGAAATTGCCTCCGAATACGGCTACAATCTCAAGCTCGTCCGCGACATCGCAATGCTCGTCGATCGCAACGAGTACAAGCGCAAACAGGCCGCCCCGGGACTCAAAATCACTTCGCGCGCCTTCGGCTTCGGCCGTCCTTTTCCCATCGCGCAACGGTTTATTCCATGAAACAATTCTCCACTCAATTGAGGACTCGCGTGAATACAACACTCAAATTTGCCCTGCTTGCACTTGTCGCCCTCGCCGCTTCCATCACCCCCGCACAGCAACCGGCCGCGGCGCCGCCGACGCAAACCCAGAAGAGCATCGAAGCCTTTCTGCGGAACTACTTCGCCCTCGGCCCCGACATCAAAATCACCGTCGGCACTCCCAAAGAGATCGGCGATTCCGGTCTCTTCGAGGTACCCATCGACGTCAAGTCTTCCGAAGGCTCCGACACTGTTAAGATGTACCTCACCAAGGACGGCCGCTATCTCCTCCGGGGCGAACTCAACGACCTCACAGGCGATCCGCTGGCCGATAACATCGCCAAGTTCAATCTCGCGAACGCCCCCGTCCTCGGCGATCCTAAAGCCACAATCACCATCGTCGAATACTCAGACTTCGAATGCCCCGTCTGCCGCAGCCTCCACGACGTCCTCCGCGGACTGCTCCCCAAATACCCTCAGGTCAAGGTCGTCTTCAAAGACTTTCCCTTGGAGGCCCTGCACCCCTGGGCTCGCACTGCCGCCCTCGCTGGCCGCTGCGCCTATCAGCAGGATCCCAAAGCCTTCTGGAAAGTCTACGACCTTATCTATGACAATCAGGACGTGATTTCCGCTTCGAATGCCTGGGACAAGATGCTCGAGTACGCCGGCCGCTCCGGCCTCAATGTCGATACCTTCAAATCCTGCATGAGCAGCCCACAAGCCTCGGGCGAGGTAGATGGCAGTCTCACCAACGGCAAGGAGCTCGACGTTCGCAGCACACCAACTGTCTTCGTGAATGGGCGCCGCATCAACGGTGCGGATCCGCACGCCCTCCAGCAATACATCGACTACGAACTGGCTCAACAAAAAGCCGCAAAGAAATAACCGTGGCTCAGGCCTTCAGGGCCTTCCTGACTGTACCCGCGCACGAAAAACCCCGTGGCTCTCGTGCGGACTGTCAGCCCGAGCGTGCCGCGAGCCAAGCATTGCGAATTTCAGCAATCAAAACTGGTGATGCGGAAGGGAAGGAAACTAGAAACATTGTCTGTCAAGAACGCGAAATCCGCGTCCTTTTCGTGTCCTAATTGTTTGTTTGGAGTTGAGGGGATATCGCCTGGAGTTGCACTCGGGCGGCATGGCTTTCGGGATGATATCTCAATTCTTCCAGCATTGCATCTCTGGCACCGATCAGATTGCCCTGCTGCATCTCAATGACCCCCAAAACGATGTGATAACCAATGCCATCGGGCTTGCGCCAGATTCCCTGGCGTATTTGCCTTTCTGCTTCGGGCAAGCGTCCTTCCTTAAAGTAAGTTGTCCCCAAGTAGATGTACTGATCCGGTTCGCTCGGATCGAGGTGGATGGCACGGAGAAGGTATTCTTCGGCAAGGGCAAAATTCCCCAACCGGTAATTAACGAACCCATAGTTATAGTTCGCGAGCCACAAGTCAGGGTGGTCTCCCACCAGAGCCTTCAGTACATCGCTCGCGTCTTGGTAGCGGCCCAGCGCGCTGTATTGATTCGCAAAATTGTTTCTTGCCTGGCCGTTCTTAGGAGCCACACGTACCGCGTTCGTATAGAGCGACAGATTGTTCTCCCAAGGTCGCACCTGCGCCACCGTGGACAGTGCAAGCGCAACGATTGCTGCACCCGCGACTACAAGATGAAACGAAGACACCCCGCGCCGTATTTCTACTTGCGACGCGAACTCGCCCAACATTGCTGCCAGAATCGACAATGTCAAAACTGGAAGATACAGGTAGCGGTCGTGAACGAAGTCCTCCTGTTTAAACGCTCCAATGTAGAGAACCGGTGCGAGGGGCAGCAGAAACCAAAGTCCTGCCAGTGCAATTCTCGTGTCCCTCCTTCGGCGGAACCAACTACAAGCAACTGCAAGAGCTCCACAGAGTAGAGCCAAAGGTGCCCAAAACAAATAGCTGCTTGAACTTTTGACGATTGGGAAGTCATAGAAAATACTCAAATTCGATGGCCAAACCAGATGCCTTGTGTAGAAAACCAAGAGAGAAGGGATCGTGACCAAGGCTTCGGTGTGCGAAATCCACTGGAGCGGAACCGCATCGCCACGCAGAACGAAAAAACGAATCGCTAAATAGGCCGCAGCCAAAACGACATAGGGGAGGGCCTCCCGAAGTCCGTGACTCAGGTTCCTTCTCTCTGCCGTTCGGGTACTCGTTGGAACTCCAAGAAACGCGTGAAAGAAGATGACCACCGGCAGGATAACCGCTGTCTCCTTGGTTAAGAGGGCCAGTCCACAGCACGCAAGAGAGCCGATTCGCCGTAGAAGGGAAGGCGTCTCGCAATTCCGCATCCACAAGCACAGGCTGCCCAACAAACTCAACGCCATAAGCGAGTCTGTACATCCAGAAACCCATGCCACCGTCTCCACGTGGGCGGGATGTACGGCAAAGATTAGGGCCCCAACTGTGGCCCATCTAACATCCGTGAAATATGTGCTGAGAACAACTAGCACCACCAACGAGGCCCCGGCGTGCAAAGTCAAATTGGTTAAATGCCAACCCCAAGAGTGCGTACCCCATAGGAAATAGTTCAACCTCAGCCAGAGGAAGAAAATCGGGCGGTAGTAATGCGCCGAGTGAATGCCGCTGTAAAATCCCGCAATCGGCTTCAAGAAATAGGCCGGAACAAAATGCCAGTCGAGAATCGCAGGGTTCCCAAGGACCTGGACATCGTCATCATACACAAAGCCATACCGCAGTGAAGAAACGTACGGCAAGAGCGCAGCAAAGACGACGAGAAGACAGGGTTTTAGTCGGTCAGGCATTCCAACAGCGGGTGTGGCCCCTCTAGCACCCCGAAACGAGTTCTTCATTGCGGATTTATCCCATGGTCATCGCTTATCCAGACTATCGACTACCGCGATTGGATTCCATATCGTTTTCGGACACTTGTGCCAACTTGAACAATCAGTCTGCACAACTACACGCAGCCTCGTAGACCAGATAAGGCCCGCGGTTGGGAAGATTCCAATGTGGGCAGAACTCAGAGGCGGGAACAGCCCGCCGCCTTCCAGTTGAGGACTCGGAGAAGATTCGAAAGAATTAGCGGCAGCTTGAATCCGCTTCCCCGCCGAACTCCTAGTTAACATAATATAGCTTATCGGACCCTGTGCAAAGCGATTTCTTTTCTCTTTTTGCACTTTTCTGTGGATTCTCGGTTGGCGTAGCGCTGCCGTCTGAGACGCGAGGCACATGCCAATAGCCATGCGAGTACTGCTTAACTTCGCCGCAGGCATAGGGCTCTCGCCATAGCCTGTCGTCTGCTGCTGCCGTCCCGTGTCGTTTTGACCATGCGGATCTGAGGGAATCGTCAGGGCCATGGGCATCAATCGCGTAGCGTTCTGGTTGGTGCTCGTCGTGGGTGCCGTGGCGTGCATCGTGAAGCTCGCGAGGCGATAAAACAAAAACGCCGACGCATGGAGTCCCTCAACTCTGTGCGTCGTCGATGTGTTTCTCCACCGATTGTGACCGCGGTAAGTAGGCCCTGGCCGGGCCAGGCGTGTGCGAAACGCGTCCGTTTTGTGCTTGGAGCGGAATCGTTCGGGATAGGATTCAACTGCGGTTGTTTCTTTCGCGCCCTGGTTCGGCTTGGCTTGCCATGTTTTTCGGAGGTCGAGCCCTTCAGGGCCGCATGCCCGCGTCGGCGGGCAGGGAGCGTCTGCGTTTTTTCTCTTCACGCTTAATTGGTCTCTTCCCTGAAACTGCCCACTCTCGCTACTTCCCTGCCTCGCCCTCCTACGAAAACAACTCCGGAACTCCTCCACTGTTGCCCCGAGATTTGTGCCGAAACTAGAGAAAAATCCCATGGGTTGTGCCGCATTCGCGCGCACGATTCACTACTCACATCTAATTCAGCAAATACATCGTCTGCCTCTCGCGATCAAACGACACTCCGCGCAGCTTCAACGCTCGCACTCCAACAAATCCGTCGTATCCCGCGCCCTTCCCCGACGGGATGCAATAGGTTCGCGAGCCGCTAAAACTCTTTCCGCCCAACACCGTCACCGCCTTCTCAATCTCTCTCGCCGTTTCCCGACCGGCCACGCTCTTCCCGCCTCGCGCCTCTTTCTTCTCCCCTTCCCAGTTCCCTCCGTACACCACCACCAGGTCCGATCCCGTGTCCACGATGAGCTTCACTTGCCGTCCCTGCAGCGTCGCGTCTGCCAAGACCAGTCCCGACACGCCGTCATATTCAACCGCAATGCCTTCCTCCGCCTCCCCTCCAAAATCCAGTTCCTTTTTCTCGTAGTCCAGGCGGAAGTTCGTTTGCCCCAGCACGTCCATTCCAATCAGCGCTGCTATCTCCGTCCCCAGATCCCTCTCCCACTGCGACAGATCCATCACATTCATCCGCAGCCCGGTCACTTGAACCGGACCCAACTCCAACTCCGGCACGACGGCCTGCCGCACTTCCACTGCTCTTCCGGCCGCCAGCAGCACCCCCGCTGTTACTTCCAGACCCATCCGTTTCGCGAATCGCGCGTTCAGAATGCTCGGCGACGTCCCGGTATCGACCACAAAATTTTGTTTTCCCCGCATCCCTCCAATTTGGCCCGCGGCCAACACCAAAAAACCCTTCCGCACTGTAATCGAAACGCTCGCGCGCCGCATCGAACTGGTATCTGCTCCCGGAGTGTTTTTTATGTTCCGTTCGCCAGCGATCGCGATCGGGATTAGCAGCATCCCCGCTAAGCCCGTCTCCACCACTTTTTTTACAACGTTTTTTACAATCACCCTTGCCGCACGCTCCTGCTTCGGTTCGCCCGAACCTACGCGCCCGGCTAGGTACCTCAAGAGTTTGCGGATGGATTCCGGATAGATTCTCCGTGTCCAGCTAGCTCACACTATTTCCGCCATTTAATTCGTTTTATTGCAGCGAGTGGTCTCGAGTTCTTAGAACGTCCCTTGAGCGGTTACGTCAAATACATCGAGGCCACCATGAGCACTCCCAATCCATACGATTCCATCGTTCGTTTTTCTGTCTTCGAGCTCGACTTTCAGGCGCGCCTTCTTCGCAAGTACGGTATGCGCATCCGCTGCCAGGGTCAGCCTCTCCAAGTCCTGGCCGCTCTCCTCGAAAAGCCGGGAGTACTGGTGACGCGCGAGGAACTTCGTCAGCGTGTCTGGCCAGAGGACACCTTCGTTGATTTCGACCATGCCCTCAACACCGCCATCAAGAAACTCCGTAACGTTCTGAGCGACGACGCCGATACGCCCCGTTACATCGAGACCGTCCCGCGCCGTGGCTATCGCTTTATTGGCCCTATTCAGCCACCAGCGCAGCCTACGGCTGCGCTAAACCCGCCGCTCGCTGAACCTCCGCCGACTCTCTCTGCCGATTCCTCGCCGCCTCGTCAGCAGCAGGCTCTACTTCTCGCGGCCCTGGCCTTCGTCCTCGCTTTTGTCGTCTTCTTTTATTTCAATTCGCGTCGTTTCCGTGTGAGAGCTAACCCGCCGTCCTCTCGGCCCGCTATGCTCGCGGTCCTTCCTTTTCAAAACATGACCAGCGATGCGACTCAGGACTCCTTCTCCGATGGCTTGACCGAGGAAACGACCACCCGCCTGGTTCGCCTCAATTCCTCGCGCTTCCACGTCATCGCCCGCACCTCAGCCATGAAATACAAGGATGCCCGCAAAAGTGCCGAGGAAATCGCTCGCGAACTCCACGCCGACTACCTTCTCGAAGGCAGCGTCCGCCGCGAGGGGCCTCGCGTGCGCATTACTTCTCAGCTCGTGCGTGCCGCTGACCAGGCTCATCGCTGGGCTCAGGAATACAACTTCGATTCCGGCGATCCTCTCACACTCGAATCCCAGGTCGCCGAAACCATCGCCGTTCAGATGAACACCCTGTTAGGCGATCCCTCTGCGCCTCACCAACCCATGAACGACCATGCTTTCGATTCCTATCTTCGTGGCCTGGCCGAATCCAGCATTCATACTCCCGAAGGTCTCAATCGCATCATTGCTGCGTTTGAACAGGCTGTCATCGATGATCCTGACTGTCCGCAACCGCTCGCCGGACTCGCTCATGTCTACGAACGCGGCGTCAATCTCGGCTTCCTCGAGCCGCGCAGCACTTATGCCAAAGCCCGCGCCGCCGCCGAGCGTGCCATCCAGCTTGACCCGTCTCTTCCTGAATCCTACGTCTACCTCGCCGACGCCATGCTCACGATCGACTACGATTGGAAAGGAGCTGAGGCCCAAATCCAGGAGGCTCTCTCTCTCAATGCCAACGATCCCATGGCCCACGAGTGGAACGGCATCTTCCTCAGCATTCAGGGCAAAGACGAGCCTGCTCTCCAGGAAATGCTTCGCGCTGTCGAACTCGACCCTTTGAACGCCGACCGCAAGATCTTCCTCGCCGCGCTCTACAAGAACACCGGCCGCACTGCTGAAGCCGAACAGCAACTAAAGGAGGCGCTCCAGCTCGACCCTGCTTCCATCTTTGCTCACTTTGCTCTCGAGTGCCTCTATTCCCATTCCGGTCGTCAATCCGACGCCATTTCCGAATGGACCTCCATCTTTTTCCTTCAGGGCCACCCCGAAAACGCTAACGCCATTCAGTCGGTCTACCAACGCTCGGGCTTTGACGCCGCTACTCGCTTCGGTTTTCAGCAGCAGCTCGCCTATCTCACGCGCCTTCGCAATCAGCGCTATGTTTCTTCCTTCGCTCTCGCCGTCCTTCATGCCCGTCTCGGAGACAAGGACCAGGCCGTCGCCTTGCTCAAAAAATCCTATGACGCTCGCGATGTGGAGTTGCCCTGCTTTCCAGCCAGCAACGACCCCACGTTTTCCGCGCTGAAAGACGATCCTCGCCTCCTCGAAATCCTCCAAAAGATCCGTCCGCCGCAGTAGCCTTTGCGTGTCAGACTCTCTCGCGATGTCGGATCCTCCGCGCTGATCTGCCGCTCAGTCTGCACGTTCAGCGGCATTCCCGGCACAAACCGGTTTCCTGCAAACCCGGACGGGACTGCCCCGTCCCGGGCGCCCCAATGCCGGCGTATCGCACGCCGGAAACTAATCCATATCTCGCCGCATCTGCCGGATCCATCTCATCAATTGTCGGCATCACCCCCTCGCTCCTCGCGTTTCCTCTTGACTCCACTTCTTCCCGGGCGCATATTCGCCCCAATAACCTGGGACTGTCCCCTTACCGGGAAGGAGCCTCCCACATGTCTTACTTCTGCCATCAAGTCAGCTATACCAAGGAAGCTTGGGCGCGCCTCATGCAAAACCCCCAGGACCGCCTCGAAGCGGTTCGCGCTCCCATCGAAAAGCTTGGCGGCAAAATCCATACCTCCTTCTTCGTTTTTGGCGCCTTCGACGTCCTGGCTATCACCGAATTTCCAGACAACATCTCCGCCGCGGCCATCTCCATTGCTTTCGCCGCTGGCGGTGCCGTGGCTAACATCCAGACCACGCTTCTTCTCACCGCCGCTCAAGCCGTCGAAGCCTTGCGCAAAGCCGGCACTTGCGGCTATCGCTCCATCACCCAAGACTCGGCTTCCGGCATCTCGGTCGGCCGCTAGCCGGTAAGCTTCCTCCGTCCCGTTACGGTCCGGCCTCGTATTTTCACTGCCAACCATTCTAAGTGCTCAGAACTCATCCCTTTTTGGCACGGAGGGCATTGCATGCTCCGAGACCATGCTGAACTCTTGCTTCCTCGAGTCACCAGCCTGCCTGGCGCACGCAGGTCATGAGGGGCTCTTCGATGTTACTCTTCCTTACCTATTTTTTACTTGACAATAAATCGCCCGTGAGCGCATAGTTACACAATCCTTTCGCCAGCCCTTCCCGGGAAGGGATCTCATGCCGTTCTTTTGCCATCAGATCAGCTTCACCAACGATGCGTGGACCCGCGTGGTGCAAAATTCCCAGGATCGCTTCGAGGCCATTCGCCGTCCGATCGAATCCCTCGGGGGAAAAATTCAGGCCACCTTCTTCGCCTTGGATTCTTACGACGTTCTCGCCATCACCGAATTCACCGAAGACATCTCCCCTTCCTCGATCGCCATCGCTTTTTCGGCCGGCGGTGACGTCGCCCAGATCCACAGCACTCGCCTCCTCGGCGCTTCCCAGGCCCTCGAAGCTATGCGCAGTGCTGGAGTCTGTACCTACCGCCCTTTACCCCGCCCTAGCCACCTCGTGGCCTCCGCCTCCTGACCAGTCACGAGTCACGAACCACTTGTCCTGCTCGCTTGCCACCCCGCCACTCTCTTGCTTACACTCTTTTCGTGGCGCCCCCGTTCCTTGTTCCGACCCTTGCGCTCATTCGCCTCCATCCCATCAAAGCCCTTGATCCCGTTTCCGTCACGGAAGCTCGCATTGGCCCCGCCGGAGGACTCGCTCTCGATCGCGTCTGGGCTCTCTACTCCCTCGACGGCAAATGGGTCAACGGCAAGCGTACTCCCGCCGTCCACCTCATTCGCGCCAAGTACTCCCCTGACCTCCGCTCCGTCACTCTTTCCGTTCCCGGTGATCGCCGCCGCATTCCCACGCGCACCTTCGCCTTCCCCGAATCCCACGAAGACGCTGCTGAATGGTTCAGCGTCTTCTTCGAGCAGCAGATTATCGTTCGCTATTCCCTCGACGGGTTCCCTGACGACACCATCGCCAACGGCCCGACCATCGTCTCGACCTCTTCTCTCCGCTCCGTCTGTGAATGGTTTCCCCCGGCTCCTGACGGTTTTCCAGGCATCTCACTTGGGGAAGCTCGCGAGCGCTTTCGCGCCACTCTTGAAATTGATGTCGGCGCTGCCAGCGGCCAATCATTACCCGCATTCTGGGAAGATCGTCTCTTCGGTGAAGACGAGCGCAGCGTCGTCCGCTTCACCATCGGCGAGGTCGCCTTCGAGGGCAGCAATCCCTGCGCTCGCTGCCCCGTTCCCCCGCGCGATCCCCGCACCGGCGAGGCCCTCACCGGCTTCCAGAAGCATTTCACCCAGCTCCGCGAAGCTACTCTCCCAGCCTGGTCTCCCCGCTCCCGCTTCGACCACTTCTACAAATTCTCCACCAACACCCGCGTCGCCCCCTCCGAATCCGGCAAACTTCTCCGCCTCGCCGACCCCCTCGTCCTTTCCTAACTAGCTGCTAAGCTAGTTTGTTAGGCCGAACTTCTCACCCGTCATTCCAACCTGTCTGCCCCTGCCTGCCGCAGGCAGGCGTAGCGAGGAAGGCCTCCAATCCAGTTCTTGTACATCGGCCCGTATCTTGGGTCCACGCTTCCTTCAGACCTCACCTCACGATGATGCCCTTGCGCTTCGCTACCCTTCACCTCCATCAGGTTGGGAGGGGGCTTGCTCGGCGGCCGACCGCGCACGGCGTACACAAAAACGGCCTCGATTTTCTCGAGGCCGTTCCTAATCTTTTCTTCGGACTTCTGTGAACTAGGCGCTGCTCTCACCTCTTCACTTTCTCGCCCCCCTGAGGCTCCCCCTTCAAATCCTCGAGCAGCTGCTCCTTCCGGTACACCAACGAATTGATGTCGTAGGTCGCCAGTTCAAACCCGTGCCCGTGGGTTATCGCGTCGGTCGGACATGCCTCTACGCAATACCCGCAGAAAATGCACCGCGAATAGTCGATGTTGTACACACTTGCATACCGCTCGCCCGCCGAAATCCTTTTTTCTTCCGTATTCTCCGCCGCCTCAATGTAAATGCAGTTCGCAGGACACGCCGCCGCGCAGAGAAAACACCCCACGCACTTTTCGAGCCCGCCTTCATCCCGGTGCAGCACATGGATCCCGCGGTAACGCGGCTGGAAGTTCACCGGTTCCGCCGGATAATTCTCCGTCACCGTCCTCTCAAACATTGTCTTGAACGTCACGCCGAATCCCTTCACCAGCGCGACCGCCGTCTGTCCAACTTCCTTGATTAGTGATCCCATATCGTCAGGTGTCGCTCTTTGGAATCGGCCTTGTGCTTCTTCGTGATCTTCCTGCGCCGCCAGTGTAACAAACCCCTCCTAGCCCTCGCAAACACTCCTCAATCTTCTTCCTTAGCTCATTTTTTCCTGCACCTCATCCTGTCATCCCGTGCCTGCCTCAGACCGGCCTTATGCCGCGCTGTACTACCTTGCCTCTTGCGTTGAACCATCGTCGCGAGCCTGCCTGCCCTGCCTGCCGCCGGCAGGTGCAGCGAGAAATCTGCCGTTCGCCTCACCGTTTGGCGCTCCGCAACCTCCGCCTACTCCCCTTCCTTCAATGCCTCCACAATCTGTTTCCCATGGAACCGTCCATTCTCAATGAATATCTCCGCCGTGTGTTTCCCCCCGATTACGACTCCCGCCAGGTAAATCCCCTTCACGTTGCTCTCCAGCGTGTTCGCGTTCAACTGCGGCTTCCGGCTCTCCGGATCCAGCTTTACTCCCAGGCTCTCAATGAACTCGTAATCTGGATGATACCCCGTGAGCGCGAACACCTGTTTTGCCGCCACATGACGCACACCATTCCCGTTTTCCAGCACCACCCCGTCGCGCACAATCTCCTTGATCCTCGCTCGGAAAATCGCCTGGATCTGTTCCGCCTTGATCCGGTTGTCAATATCCGGCTTCACCCAATACTTGACGGAAGCCCCCAGATCCGTTCCTCTCACAAGCAGCGTCACGCGCGCCCCGTTCCTCCACAAATCCAGTGCCGCTTCCACCGCTGAATTTTTCCCGCCAATCACCACCACGTCCTGATTCCAAAATGCGTGCGGCTCCGTGTAGTAATGGCTCACATGCGGCGCATGCTCCCCCGGCACACCCATCTCGTTCGGCAAATCGTAGTACCCCGTCGCCACCACTACTTTTTTCCCGCGATATCTCTCCTCTCTCCCGCTTTCCGTTTCCGTCACCACCGTGAACGCCCCGTCATGCCCGTCCGCGTGCAGCACCTTCTCAAACAGCCGCAACTCCAGCGCGTAATGCTCCGTCCCCTTCCGGTAATACTTCAGCGCCTCGGTCCGTGTCGGCTTTTCTCCGAGGCAAACCATCGGCAAATCGCCGATCTCCAGCAGTTCCGGCGTCGTAAAAAACACCATGTTCACCGGGTAGCGAAAAATCGAATTGCACAGGCATCCCTTATCGATCACCAGCGGCTTGATCCCCGCGCGCTTCGCTTCCATCGCGCAAGCCAACCCTGTCGGCCCTGCTCCCACACAAATCACGTCGTATGTCGTCATGTCCCTTCGATTTCTCCAGTCTTCCCCCGGTCTACCTCTTTTGTTCCGCGGTTCTCTTTGCTGTGTAGGACCCGTCCGCCTGCCGCGGGCCGCGGTCCTCGTTTCTTTTTAAGGCTTTGCCTACTCTCTGTGCCCTCCCTGCCTGCCGTGGTGAATCTTTACAGCTTCCGGCTCTGCAACACCCCCACCAACTCCTCCCGAAACTTCTCCAACTCCCTCAATCGGTCCTCCGTCGCCGCTACTTCCTTCTGCTTCCAAACAAACACCTCGCCGTTCCGCCTCTTCAGCTTCACACTCAGATTTCCATCCACCATCACCGTCGCCGGAGCCAGCAGCCGCAGCCCTCCATTCTCAACCGGCGCTAACACCGCCGCATACTCCCCGCGATGCACGCACAACGCGTTCTCATACAGTGGAATCGCAATCGGTCTAAATCCCGCCGCAAACAACCTCTCCAGCGTCTCCATCTGCAACTGTGTCAGCTCAACCATGCGCAGAAATTATACGCGACTATCCAACCTTGTCCTTCATAGCGCCATCCATCTCCTTGACTTCTCTCGCGGAAGGTGACCGTGCGCTGCTACGCTCTTCTCCTCGCGCTCGCCTTGCTCCCTGCCCCCGCCGTTCATGGCCAAAAGCAACTCGCTCAATCTGCCCGCATCCTCAACGCCAAAACCGTCTGCTTCCTCAACCAGACCGGCTCAGCTTCCGTCGGCGACCATGCCCTCGCCCAGCTAAAAAAATGGAAAAAATTCCAACTCGTCTCGGACCCGAATCACGCCGACCTAGTCTTCCTCCTTTCCGCCGATCCGTACAAAGGCGGCAACATCCTCCTCGCCAGTGGACAGACCGCCTCGGTCGACAATAAGGGCCACGTCTCCGAAGACCCCGTCCCTAATTACAACAAAGTCTCTCCTACGCGCTATGCTTGCCTCACTGTCCTCGACCCCAAAACCGGCGAGAATCTCTGGAGCGACCAGCATCTCTGGGGCGGACTCCTGACCGGCTTCGATGGCGTCGGCGCTCGCCTCATCGCCAAGCTCGAAAAACAAACTAAGCGCTAACGTCTTCCAGCTTGCCCTGCCTATAACCATTTCTTGCCTCTGGGCTTCCGTACCTCCTCCTTGCCTCGTCTTCCTCCCAAAAGCAAAAAACGGCGCGGCCTTCGCCGCGCCGTCCGTTACTTGAATCTTGTTCTCGGTGCTCTTTGTCTCCGTGGCTAATCTTACGCCGCCGTCGAGTCCGCCTCGCTCGTCCCTTCAAGTTGCGCCAGAATTTCCCGCAGCGTCCGGATCAATTCATCCCGCGATACGTGGCTCTTCTTGAATTGCAGCCGGAACCGGAACGCCTCATTTTCCGGCTCATAGTGAAAGATGAACGGTTGCGGCCTCTGCGGCCCGCCTTTCTCTTCCGTCCGTTCACGCCTCGCCTCGTCGCGCGTCAGCCCGCCCTGCAGGATCCGTGCAAACATTTCCAGCATCTTTTTCTCGGTCGGCTGCCGCGCAATCTGCAGCAGCATCGACTTCGACAACACCCCATGCTCGATGCACTTCTTCCGCAAACCCTCGGGAATATTTCTCAGCGAAAGCGTCTCGGTCACCGAACTCCGCGCCCTTCCAATCTTCTTCGCCACATCGTCATGCGTATACTCGAATTGCGAAGCCAGTCGGTGCAGTCCGTCCGCCTCTTCAAACGGTGTCAGATCTTTCCTCTGTATATTCTCGATCAGCGCGATTTCCAGTGTCTCCGCGTCGTCCGCCATCTTCTCGATGCACGGCACCTCGCGCAGTCCTGCCGCCCGCGACGCGTGATAGCGCCGCTCGCCCGAAATGATGTAGTAGCAATCTTCCCGCGGCACGAACCGCACCAGCAGCGGCTCCAGCACCCCCTTTTCCCGCACAGACTCCGTCAGTTCGCGCAAGTCTCCCAGCGCTTTGCGTGGCTGGTCCGGATTCGGCCGGATCTGCTCCACCGGGATCATTCTCCCGACCGCTGCTCCGCTGTAGCTT